>OLPR01001868.1_pt1 | contig 16517 bp, 16 predicted proteins | sample 1672761 | NCBI WGS metagenome assembly OLPR01 (sample SAMEA3136721, study PRJEB25190) | human gut metagenome | biome: human gut; feature: human-associated habitat; material: faeces | place: Austria | collected 2013 | reverse complement strand
CGTGCAGTTTGGCGAGGGCGGTGCGGGCGCGTTTTCGGACGGCAAGCTGACCACGGGCATTAAGAGCGTCCATCAGCAGACCGTGCTGGAAACCTTTGTGCGCCATGGCGCGCCGGAGGAGGTCCTGGTGCTGGCCAAGCCGCACATCGGGACGGATCTGCTCCGGGGCGTGGTGGCCTCCCTGCGGGGGGAGATCCTCCGGCTGGGCGGGCAGGTACTGTTTGAAACCCGGCTTGTGGAGCTGACGCTTCAGGGAAACCGGGTGGCGGGCGCGGTGGTGCGTCAAGGGGAGGACACCCGGGAGATCGCCACGGATACGGTGCTGCTATGCATTGGCCATAGCGCCCGGGATACCATGCAAACCCTGTTTCGCCAGGGCGTGCATATGGTGCAGAAGCCCTTCGCCATGGGGGTGCGCATTGAGCATCCCCAGAAGATGATTGACCGCAGCCAATACGGGCGCTTTGCGGGACATCCCGCCTTGCGCGCCGCGGAATACAAGCTGGCGGTGCGTACCCCGGACGGCAGAGGCTGCTATACTTTCTGCATGTGTCCGGGGGGCGAGGTGATTGCCGCGGCGTCCCAGCCCGGGGGCGTGGCGGTAAACGGCATGAGCTATCACGCCCGGGCAGGCGAAAATGCCAATGCGGCGGTGCTGGTGGGCGTGCGCCCGGAGGACTTTGGGGATGACCATCCCCTGGCGGGATTCGTGTTGCAGCGCAGCGTGGAGCAGGCGGCCTACCGGCTGGGGGGCGGAGGATTCAAGGCTCCGGCCCAGCGCCTGGAGGACTTCCTGGCGGGGCGTGCCTCCACGGGCTTTGGTGGTGTACGGCCTTCCTACCGGCCCGGGGTTACACCGGCCAACCTGTGGGAATGCCTGCCGCGTTTTATCGGGGAGGACCTGAAGCTGGGCATTGTGCAGATGGACCGGCAGCTGCGGGGTTTTGCGCTGCCGGACGCGGTGCTCACCGGCGTGGAGACCCGTTCGTCCTCGCCCGTGCGTCTGTCTCGGGACGCCCTGCGCATGGGAAACCTTGCGGGGCTGTACCCCGTGGGGGAAGGCGCGGGCTATGCGGGAGGCATTGTATCGGCGGCGGTGGACGGCATTGATAGCGCCCTGGCTGCCCTGGAAAGGAGTACCCTATGATTCGCGGCGTATGCTTCGATATGGATGGCCTGCTCTTTGACACCGAGCGCATGGGCGCGGAAGTGATGGATCAGGCGGCGGCTTTGCAGGGATGCAGCCTGACGGAGGAACAATGGCGCAGCGTGATTGGCCAGAGCCTGGCGGCTACCCAATCCGCGCTGCGCAGCTGGTTTGGCCAGCGGATCGACCCGCAGCGCTTTGTGGATGACTGGTGCCGGCTGATGCTGGAGCGTGTACGCAAGGATGGCATGCCCCTGATGCCCGGCGCCAGAGAGGCCCTGGAAATGCTTCGCCGCCGCGGGGTGGCCACGGCGCTGGTGACTTCCAATGGGCAGGCCGTGGTGCGGGAGTACCTGGCCATCAGCGGTTTTGCACCGTATTTCGATCAGGTGATTACCGGCGAAATGACCCAGCGCAGCAAGCCTGCCCCCGATATTTACCTGTTGGGGGCAAAGCTGCTGGGACTGCCTCCGGCGGAGTGTGCGGGGGTGGAGGACTCGGTAAACGGGGTGAAGGCCATTCGCGCAGCGGGGATGCTGTGCGTGATGGTACCGGATGTGGTGCCTTATGGCCCGGAACTGTCCCCCTATGTGGATGTGTGCCTTGGTAGCCTGCACGAACTGGAGCAGGCCATTTTCGGGAAGGAGTGACGGAAAACATGATGACGGTTGCCCAACGCTTTTTGAAGTACACCGGCTTTGAGACCACTTCCTGTGAGATGTCGGAGAGCTGCCCCTCCACGCCCGGCCAGATGGAGCTGGCCCGGGCGCTGGTGGAGGAATTGCAGGAAATGGGCGTGACGGATGCCCGGGTGGATGCCCATGGATACGTTTATGCGTCCATCCCACCCAAGGGAGACCATCCGGCCCGGGTGGGCTTGATTGCCCATATGGACACCTCCGACGGTGTTAAGGGTCCCACCCATGCCCAGGTGATTTCCAACTATGATGGCAAAGCCGTTACCTTGAAAAACGGTGTGGTCATCGACGGGTTTGATTTCCTGGAGAGCCTCAAGGGACAGGATCTGATTGTCACCGACGGGGAGAGCGTTCTGGGGGCTGACGACAAGGCGGGCGTGGCGGAGATTATGGCCCTGGCCGCGTTGCTTACCGCGCCGGATGCGCCGGAACACTGCCGGGTATGCATTGCCTTTACCCCCGATGAGGAGATTGGCCGCGGGGCGGACCTGTTCGACGTGGCAGGCTTTGGAGCCGACTATGCCTACACCGTGGATGGCGGCGCACTGGGAGAGCTGGAGTATGAAAACTTCAATGCCGCCTCCGCCGTGGTGGAGGTGCACGGGGTGAATATTCACCCGGGCTCTGCCAAGAACCAGATGAAGAACGCGGCCTTGATTGCCATGGAGTTCAACGGAATGTTGCCGCCCTGGGAGATTCCTGCCCATACGGAAGGCTATGAGGGCTTCTATCACCTGGGCGCCATGGAGGGAAACGAGGAGCTGGCCATCCTGCGCTATATTCTCCGGGACCATGACAGCGACAAGCTCCAGCAGAAAAAGGAAAACCTTGGCCGCATTGCCGCCTACCTCAACGGCAAATGGGGCGAGGGTACGGTGCAGCTAAAGATCAAGGACAGCTACCGGAATATGAAGGAAATGCTAGCCCCGCACATGGAAATTGTGGACAAGGCACGGGAGGCCTTCGAGGCTTGCGGCGTAACGCCGAGCGTGCAGCCCATTCGCGGCGGCACGGATGGCGCGCGGCTGAGCTACATGGGTCTGCTGTGCCCTAACCTGTCCACCGGCGGCTACAACTGCCATGGTCGGAAGGAACTGATCACCGTTCAGGCGCTGGAGAAGATGACCCAGGTGCTTCTGGAGATTGTCAAAAGGGCGTGAGCCAATGATCTATACGCCCATGGTGAATCGCGCCCTGCGCCTGGCCTATAGGGCGCACGCTGGGCAGCTAGACCGCGGCGGAGTTCCGTACATTTTCCATCCATACCATCTGGCGGAACAGATGGACGATGAACGATCCATATGCGTGGCGTTGCTTCATGACGTGGTGGAGGATTCTCCGGTGACCCTGGAGGAGATTCAGCGGGAATTCCCATCGGAGATAGCCGAAGCCGTTGCGCTGCTGACCCATGACCTGAGCACGGATTACTTTGCGTATGTGCGCCGCCTGAAGGCCAATCCCCTGGCGCGAAAGGTGAAACTGGCGGATCTGATGCACAATGCTGATCAGGCCCGCTGCGCGGATGCCGGAATCGATCCGGTGAAGCTGCAACATTGGCGTGAAAAGTACCGCCGTGCACAGGAAATTTTGATGGAAGTGTAGAACATGTGTTCAAACTGCTGGCTGCCTAGGCGGCCGGCAGTTTTTTTGAAAAAAACTGCTTGACTTTTTTCTGCGTTTGAGGATAATATTTTCTGTTGCGAATCGCAGCACATGCACCATTAGCTCAGTTGGTAGAGCACCTGACTCTTAATCAGGGTGTCTAGGGTTCGAGTCCCTAATGGTGTACGAAACACAACGCCCGGCAGGCTGAATGGCTTGCCGGGCGTTATGTTTATTTTTTCCGTTGCAGTTTTTTCAGGTGGTTTAGAACGCTGGTGGCAACTACGCCTGTAACGGCCCCCGTCCCCAGGCCAACCAGCATCAAAATGGCCATATAATACATGAGCTGAGAGGTGTGTAGCATCACCATGGCCAGACCCACTTGACCAACGTTATGCGCTACGCCACCCACCATGCTTACGGTGACGGGATGAATGCCCTTCACACGGCTGAGCAGCGACATGGCAATCATGCTTACCAGCCCCCCTGCAAAGGCATACATCATGGCACTGACACCGCCAAAAAGCAAGCCGGAAAGCACGACTTTTAACACCATCAGTACAAAGGCTGTGGGAATATCCAATAGATACAGTGCGAATAACAGCACCCCGTTGCTCAAGCCCAATTTAATGCCCGGCACAACCGTAGGGACGGGGATGAGGCTTTCAATATAGCCCAACACCAGCATCAGGCTGACCAGCAGGCCACATAGGGCAATGCGCTGATTTTGTTCCCGGACGCTTCTTGCCATGGTGCGCCTCCATTCTTTATTCTTCGGATGCCACGCTTTGAAGGAGTTCCGCTACTTCCTCAGGGGTGAGCAGCTCCAGGGTAACGCCATTGGGCAGGCAGATAATCATGTTTTGCAGTACGCGGGTATCCCGGTTTTCCAGGGTGACGGCGCCCTGCTTCACGCAGTCCTGATTGTCACAGTTGGCGCTTGCCATGACGATGCTGTCCGGCGTAACGTGAATGACGTTTTCCAAACCGACAGCCTTTTGCGAAATGGAATAATCAGCCTCTTCCAGCAGCGGTATGGGTTCATACATGATGCCACCCACCGTTGCCAATAGATAGGCCTTGGCTTCCTGCACAGAAGCGGAAGCCGCGCCCTCGGTTGCCTGAGCAGTCTCAGTGGCCTGAGCGGTTTCAGTAGCCTGAGCAGTTTCGGTGGCCTGAGCGGTTTCAGTAGCCTGTGCGGTGGCGGTGGAGGTAGCCGTGGCAGAGGCGGTGGCCAGAGGAGAGTAGGTGCTGGTCTGCGTGGGGGTGGAAACGACGAGGGTCAAATCCTCATTGTCCTCCTGGGATACAAGCGTAGCGCTGCGCCTGGTGGGCAGGGTCAGGCCAACAATGGCGACGATAACAATGACCAGCACAACTGCGCCAATAATACAAAGGTTTTTTTTAGACATTGGTTTGCTCCTTTCAAATGCAGGACGGTGTCGCGTCCTGACATCCTCCCTGCCTATCCGTGGCCAGCCACCTGTGAAGGCAGCAGCCAGTCCATTCCCCATTATTCGACCACCCGGCCGGTTTTTCCTGCCGGATTTTGCTGCCATAAAGTTAAGCCTTTTCATTTCTTCTGTGCTATGATAAAATAAAATAGAATATATATGGACGGAGCGTGCATAGCCCATGAATCAAACACCTACGGCGCACCGTGGGACGGTGGCGCTACGCTGGATATTTATTGTCGGGATGCTTGCTTTCTGCGCTTTTATGGCTTGGCACACCTGGACGGTGTATGACCTGCGCTTTCAGGTGAAGGACTTGGCCCTGACCCTGGATACCAACAGCCAACGTGTGCGCAAGCAGCAATATGAGTATGATCAGGTGGTGGCTGCCCTGCCGGAAACACAAACCCAGCTGGACCAGGTGCAGCCGGAATCAGATGCCATGGTGCAGACAGTGGATGAACTGAAGGAAAGGCGCAAGGAGCTCCGCGCACAACGGGATGCGCTGGCCCTGGAACTGGAGACGGCGCAAGCGGACGCTGACAACGCACAGGCGGCGTTAACCCAGGCGCAGAGCGAGCAGCAGACCCTGGCCCAAACCGTGGAGATGCTCCAACAGGAAGCCGAGCGGCTAAGCCAGGAGGTCGCCGCGCTCCAGCAGCAGCTGGGCCAATGAATTTCGGTTCCAAACGCATGGAATGCGTTTTCACCCATGGACTTTCAGGAGAAAAAGGAGGTATGCCCGGATGTCGGAAACCAAGAAGGTCAATGTTCCCTTGCTACTGTTGTGCGGTGTTTTTCTGGTGGCGGTCATTGTGGCCATCACTATGGCTGCCCAGCGCAACAGCCTCTCTGCCGAGGTGACTGAGCTGCAACAGCAAATTGCCGAGGAGCAGGCCACATGGCAAGCCATTGCGGCGGAGAAAGAGGAACTGCAAGCCACCCTGACCGAGACAGAAAATGCGCTGAAAGAGGCGCAGCTTTCCCTGGAGGAAGCCACCGCACGCAAGGCGGAACTGGAGACGGAAGTGGAGGAGCTAACGGCCTCCAATGAAGCGGCCACAGAGGAGATTGCCGGGCTTACCACCCAGAAGGAAACTGCCCAGGCGGAACTGACCACGGCCAACCAGTCCATTACCGACTTAACCGATGCCAAGACTGCACTGGAAGAGCAGATTGCCAGCCTGACCGCGGAGAAAGAAGCTGCGGAAAGCCAACTGGCGGAGCTGAACACGCAGCAAGAGGCGCTGAGCAGCCAGGTGGAAACCCTGACAACGGAGAAAGAGCAGTTGAGCAGCCAGGTAGACACCCTGACGGCGGAAAAAGAGGACCTGAGCGGCCAAGTGGAAAATCTGTCCGCTGAGAAGGACACGCTTACGGAACAGGTGACCGCGCTGTCTGCCAGCGAGGCAGACGTACAGGCGCTGACCCAGGAAAATCAGGAGCTCCAAACTTCCAACGATGCATTGACCGAAGAGGTCGCCTCTTTGCAGGCCACCGTGGAGACCCTGGAGGCAGAAGTGGAAACCCTGCGCGCCGGACAGCCGGAAGCCACAGAGGAAATGGTAGCCTCGGCCAAGGGCTTTACCGCTGGAGAGGTTACCGTGCGCGTGACCATGGACCAGGGCGTTATCGCCACGCTGACGGTGGAAACGCCCAATGAAACTCCGGGATTTGGCACCCGCTGCTCGGAGGACGCATTCACCAGCCAATTTATCGGCAAGTCGCTTCCTCTTACGCTGGGGGACGATGTGGATGCGGTGAGCGGCGCTACCGTCACGTCCCAGGCAGTGGTGGACGCGCTCAATAGCCTGGTGGAAGCAGCGAATCCATCCTAAATCCAAACATAAAAAGAAAGGGGATGCATGCGTCCATGCGCTGCATCCCCTTTCTTTTGGCGGGCGGCCTTAGCAGGCATGTAAACACTCCTGCACGATCTGCTCCATTTGTTCCATCTTCGCCAGCATATCCTTGGCCAGGGCAATCTGGCAACGGGCCCGGACAAGGTTATGTGACGGGTAGTTGATTTTGAAATAGGGATCGCCTAACAGGTAATCGTCCAGGAAGCGGACCGACAGCTCACAGGCAAGAACCAGGCAGCTCAATGGCAGCGTGGCAATTTCCAGTTCGGTGAGGGCATGTGCCGTGGGTTTCAGAAAGCCCTGGGTGAACGTACGGAAAATATCCAGGTTGATGCCTGCCTGATCCGCGTGGGGGCTGTCCTCTTCCACATAGTTTGCGGCAAAGCGGATGGCGTCGCCAAAGTCATACCCCACCAGGCCGGGCATCACGGTGTCCAAATCGATGACTACCAGCGCGTCATCCGTATCCGGATCAAAAAGCACATTGTTGATTTTGGTATCATTATGGGTAACCCGCAGCGGAAGCAGGCCTTGCTCGTGCAGGTTGGTCAGGCGGCAAGCCTGTTCCCGGACGCTCAATAGCCAGTCATATTCCGGACGGGCTTCCGCAAGACGGCCCTTGGGATCAGCCTGAGCGTCTGCGACGAGCTGCTCATACCGCTTGGGGGTGTTGTGAAAATTCGGGATGGTCTCATACAGGCTGGAAGCATCAAAGTCGGAAAGCATCATCTGGAATTGTCCAAAGGCCTCCCCGGCATTACGTATGATGTCCAGGTTGTCCGTGGTGTTATAGGTATTGGAAGGAATATAGTTGAACAACCGCCAAAAGCCCTTATCGTCCATCAGGTACGTCTTCCGATCAGCCGTGTGATGGAAGTGCAGCACGCGCTTTTTGGGCGCCTTGGCGTGTATGTGCTCGGTTACCAAGTCAATGTTGCTCATGACCTGAACGGGATTTTTGAACACATACGTGTTCACTGCCTGCACGATGTATGACTTGCGCTTGCCGTCCTCCTGCAGAAAGTTTACACGGTAGGTTTTGTTGACGTTTCCCACTTTGATTTCTTCGTAGGATTGCAAGGAACCTTGGATACGAAATGCCTTACAGACCTGTTCTAGCTTCTCATGGGTAGAAAGCTGGACTGTCATGAATATGCTCCGCTCCCTTGTGTTTCTCTTAGGACGCCGCTGCTTACACGTTAGCATCAGCGCGGACGGCCTTCCTGCAGCTGGTGCACAGTTCATCGGTACGGAAAGCCTGTGCCCGGTGACGAATATGTACGTATAACCCCGCCCTTTGGTCACCTGCTCAGTATATCATTTCCGTCATGGGTTGGCAAGCGCTTGGAAAATTCTCTTCCTATGAATTTCCGGGTGAAGCTGGCCAGGGAGAGCCCTGCTTGAGAAAGATGGCACTTGTGTAAAGATGCAATTTCTGGCTTGCAGAATCATCATCTGGCATGAGGACTGTGGAAGCACAGGGGGAAAAATTACCTTGGGAAAAACCGTGGTCTAAGGGCTGACGCCTTGTGCCGGTGCAGCGCACGGACGTCTAGCCTGTGCCGGCATAGCATATGCTCCCTCAGAGGAGGGCAAAGGCATGAAGAAGCGGCAGTGGAGGATGATGGTTTGCCTGGGAACGTTGCTGGCCTTGGGATGCCTATATGCCGCGTGGGAGATGCATCCATCGGGAACGGCAACGCTTCCGGGAACAGGGGAGCGGCAACGCACCATCCTGCGCGTATGGGATGTGGACGGCCCCACCGGTTCCAGCGCATGGCTGCGCGCCCAGTGTGGAAAGTTTGAAAAAATCATGCCGGGCCTTACCGTTTACCTTCGGAGTGTGCCTTCCTCGGAGTGCTTTGCACCGGAGACGGTCCTGCCAGACGTTATTTGCTTCGCCGACGGAACCTTTTCCACGCCCGAGCAGGTGCTTGCACCGTTGCATGGCGTGGAATCGGTGACGGAAACCTTTTTACAAAGCGGGCGATGGCAGGGCGAACAGTATGCCCTGCCCCTTGCGGTGGAGCCTTGGGTGCTGGCGGTAGGGGACGCCTATTTGCCTGCACCGGCGCAAACACCGGTGCCTACCACCCTGCTGGGACGCGCCGCTGCCACGCCCCAGCCAGATGATTCTGCGGCTATGCCCCCCCTGGATACCCTGCGCAAGCAAAGCACGCCTCTGGCTGCGCGTGGGCAGGGGCTGTTTGCGCTCAGCGCATGGCTTGGCGTGCAGCCACTGCCGCTGCCCGAGCAGGTCATGACGCAGGGAGAAATTCTCACGGCATTGACCCGGGGCGAAGCGGCCTCAGCGCTGCTGACCACAGGCCAATGGGCATCCCTGGAGAACGCCATGGGACAGGGACAAAGCGCGGGCTACCAGGTCTGGGCGCTCCCGGAAGCACTGGCTCCACGGATGCTCTATGCGGGGTTGACAGCCGAAGCGCAGCCGGAAGCGGCAGCCCTGCTCAGCTATTTGATTTCCACGCCTGCCCAGCAGGAACTTGCCCAACAGCATTTGTTTTCTGTATGCGAGGATGTGCTGCTGTACTTCTCGTCACCCTGGGTGGATATCGAGCGCACTGTGCGGCAGCGCGGAGTCCCGGTGAACGCTTTCTGGCCCAAGGGGCGGGTGGAGAACGCCGCCCGCGCAGCATACCAGGGAACCGTGGAGCTGAACATAGCACTGACCGAACTCCGCTGAGACAAGTATACCCATGTAAAAATGCGGCTCCTGTGCCGCTTTTCCCTCCTTCCAGCTTGACAGAGAGCCGCCTTGCCGAGTACAATAGCATAGACGGTTTCTATATTTTCAGCGGGGCTTCGGCCCGTGGAAAACATAGGTCTGACCCGAAGTCGGAAGGAGGAGGGCGGCGGGGCTGCCCGTAAGCAACAATGAAACGACGGATTTTGATCGGGCTGATGGTATGCGTGGCGCTGTGCTGCCTGTGTGTGGCGGCATTGGCGGCTACTGACCCGTTAAAGTTCTCCATGGAGCTGAGCCAGAACAAGTTTACGACTACGCAGTCGATCACCGTATCCATCACCGTTTCCAATACTGGCGAGGAGGATCTTCCTGGCCCTGTAACCCTGTATTATCCTAACGGGCAGCCGGTGGAGGAGTTTGGCAGCCCGACCCTGGCCGCGGGCGCCAGCCAGTCCTGGAGTGGTAACTGGGACGTGACGCAGAAACAGCTGGAAGCAGGCAAAATCACCTTCAAGGTCAAGTACTCCATGTATAATGACGATGGTGAGCTGACCAACAAGACCAAGAACTATTCCATTCCCATCACCTATACCACCGCCTCGGCGGAGGACGCCAAGGTCCAAGTGGAGATCAACCGGACCATTACCCCTTCTGTTGCGGAGAAGGGGCAGGAGGTCAACGTCATTTATGATGTGGTCAATGCCGGCGAGGTAGAGATCACGGATGTGACCATCAAGGAAAACAGCAGCATTTCCAAGAGCACCGGCACCATTGCCAGCATTCCCGCGGGGGAAAAGGGCAGCTATACCTTTACGGTGACCATGGGCACCAAGGACCTGACCAGCCAGTCTACCATTACCTACAAGGCCAATGGCAAGACCCTGGCTGCCCAGAAGGACAAGGCCACCATCAAATACGGCCAGGTGAACCTGACCGCCAGCCTGGAAGCGGACAAGAAGGGCGGCGTGCCCGGCGACGTGGTGACCCTGACCCTTACGCTGAAAAATACGGGCAAGGTCAATTATACCAACATCAATGTGACTGACCCCACCCTGGGGCAAGTGTTTTCCAACTTGACCCTGGATGCGGGCAAGACGGAAACGTACACCAAGGAAGTAACCATTACCGACTCGGCGGATTATCTTTTTACCTTGACGGCGACGGATGCCGATGAACTGGAAACGGTTACCAGTACCGGCAAAGTATCCGTCACCGCGGTGAGCCCGGACGACCAGGTGATGCTGAGCGTCTCCGCCACCAGCGACCGGGATACGGTCTATTCGCTCCCCGGCACGGTGAAGTTTACCGTTACGGTTACCAATGAGGGCGCCAACGAGGTCAAGGATGTGTATGTATCCGCCTCCGGAGTGCAGCTGTATCATTTCCCCACCATTGCCGCGGGAGAGAGCCGCAATTTCAGCCGGGACGTGTCGGTTTCCATGGCAGGACAGTATCAGTTTACCGCCACCTGCAAAAATCTTTTGCAGGAGGACGTGACCTTCCAGAGCAATATCATTCCCATTCAGTATGCGATGCCCACGCCGGTTCCCACCGAGGCACCCATTGTGACGCCTCCGCAGCCCGAGTACGTGGAAACGCCCACGACGGACGGTTTGCCGGAATATGTGGACTCCATTCAGCAGGCGCTGGACGTGGTATGGACCGTGTGCGCGGTACTGGCGGTGATTAGCGCCGGTCTCCTGTGCGCGGGTCTGATCCGCCGCATGCAGCAAAAGGCCCAGTCCGCCAAGGCATACGATCACCTGGAGCGGGGCAACTACCGTGACTATACGGCTCCGGCGCCCAAGGAGAAAAAAGTCAAGGGCAAGGGTGCCAAACCCGGAAAGCCTGCCCAGGACAGCCAGCCGGATAAGGCCGCGGAGGAAAATGCCGAGGATACGGCGGCGGAAGACGAAACCGGCTTGCCGGTGTCCGACCAGGATGCGGATGACTGGCTCACGGGGGACATGGCCGATGAGCCAGAGGAGGATACGCCTGAGCAGGGGCCGGATGAAGAGAACGGCGATGATGCAACCGACGTGGAGGAGGACATCTCCGCAGCGGAAGAGGCCGTGGACCTGCCGGCGGACGCGGACATATCCGCTGAGGATACCGTGACAGAGGCGCCGGACGCCGGCACGCCTGCCGCCCAGCCCGCGGAAGGCGCCCATGCGAACCGCCGCCGCCGTTCCAGCCGCCATTACGAGGAATAAACGGTTTGCCAATGCACGCCCCGCGAAGCCGCGCGTTGCTCCGCGGGGCGTTTTCAGCTCACAAAGGCTTGTTCAGGAAAGGAAAATAGGAGATGAAGGCATTTTTCAAGGAATTTCGGCAGTTTATTTCACGGGGAAACGTCATTGATCTGGCTGTGGGTGTTATGATAGGCACCGCCTTCAGCAAGATCACCACCTCCCTGGTGAATGATGTATTTATGCCGCTGCTTAGCCTGGTGATAGGGCGGCTGAATCTGGCGGATGCGTTTCTGGCACTGGACGGGAACGCGTATCCCTCCGTGGAGGCGGCCAAGGCGGCAGGAGTGAGCACGCTGAACTATGGCGCTTTTGTGCAGTCCGTGCTGGATTTTTTGCTGATTTCTCTGTGCATTTTCTGCTTCCTGCGCCTGCTGCACCGGCTCCGGCCCGCAAAACCGGAAGCGCCGAAGCCTGCGCCCAGGCTCTGCCCTTATTGCTGCACGGAAATTCCCCAGGGCGCCACCCGCTGCCCACACTGTACCAGTGACTTGCAAGTAACCACGAAAGAAGGAATGATGGTATGACCGTTGGCATTGTAGGATTGGGACTGATTGGAGGTTCCCTGGCACGCAGTATCAAGGTGCATACGGACTTTGAGGTGCTGGGCATGGACATCAATTCACAAACCATGCTGCAAGCCAATTTGCTGGGCGCCATTGACGGCACGCTGACGGAGGACAATCTGGCTCGCTGCGATGTGGTACTGGTGGCGCTCTATCCCGCGGCCATTGTGACCTGGATCACGGAGCACCAGGATGCCTTCCGGCCAGGGGCATGGGTGATTGACTGCGGTGGGGTAAAGGAGGCCGTTTGCACGCCGCTGAACGCCCTGGCTCAGGGAAAGCCCTGGCACTATTGCGGCGGCCACCCCATGGCGGGGCGCGAGTTTTCCGGCTTCCGCTACGCCAAGGATGATCTGTTCGACCGCGCCAGTATGATCCTTACCCCACCCCGGGATGCGGGGCCCGAGGTCCGGACCTGGCTGAAGGACTTTTTCCTCACCATCGGCTTTCGCCGGGTGCAGTTTACCACGCCCCGGGAGCATGACGAGATGATTGCCTATACTTCCCAGCTGGCCCATGTGGTTTCCAGCGCCTATGTCAAGTGCCCCCTGGCCCAGAAGCACCGGGGATTCTCCGCGGGCAGTTTTGCGGACATGACCCGGGTGGCCAAGCTCAACGAGGACATGTGGACCGAGCTGTTTTTTGACAACCGGGATGCGCTGCTCCCGGAGATCAACGGACTCATTGATCGCTTGGCTGCCTATCGGGATGCCCTGGCCGCAGAGGATCATCAAGCCATGAAGCAACTATTGCGCGAAGGCCGGGAAATCAAGGAAGCCCTGGAAGAATAACCAAAGCAGGCCCTAGAAAAAAAGGATGTGACGCCATGGGACTGTTTGCCTTTGACCAACAGTACGCCATGTTTGACGCGACGCCGGTGCAGAACCAGTTTATATTGGAGTATATGCCCTCTGCTCCGGGAGACTATGTGAAGGTATATCTGTACGGCCTGATGCGCTGCTGCCATCCCAGCGAGGAGATGACCCTGGCGCAGATGAGCCATGACCTGAACCTCAGCGAGGAGGATATCCGCGCGGCATACCGGCACTGGGGCCTGGTCCGCCGGGTGAGCGACGAACCACCCGTTTATCAGTACGTGAGCGTATACCAGCAGTTTCTCATGCGGGACGCGGCGCCGCGGGACACCGCCTATGAGGATTTTGCCGAATCCCTGTATGCGCTCTTCGGGGAGGACAGGCAGCTCCATGGCCGGGAAACTACCATGGCCTATGAATGGGTGGAGGACATGGGCCTGCCCCAGGAAGTGGTGCTGATGCTGGTCAATTATATGATTACCAACCATGGCAAGCATTTCAGCTTTGCCACCGCCCAGAAAAAGGCCGTGGAACTGGCCAAGGAAAAGGTTTCCACCATTGAGGAAGCCGAGGAGATCCTGGGCCGGGAAAAGAAGATTGAAGAAGGGCTCAAGCGGCTGCTTCGCCGCTTTGGACGCCCACGCCCGGCCAGCGCCGACGAGCGCAGCATGTATACCAAATGGGTAAAGGAATGGGGCTATACCCCCGAAGCCATTGAGGCCGCCTGCGTAGAGACCCTTAACGGGGAACCGACCATGAAATACCTGGATGGCATTCTCAAAGGCATGCGGGAGCGGGCCGGGGAAGCGCTGACCACCCAGGGACAGGTGGAACGCCTGCGCAAGAGCGAGCAGGACCGCTTCGCGCCGCTGAAGGCCCTGCTGCGGGTGATGAACATTCAGGGGGTGTCCGTGAATGAAGGCACCCTGGCCTCCTATGAGCAGATGCGGGAGCTGTATCCCGACGAAATCATTCTGCTGGCAGGCCAGGCCTGCGCGAAGGCGGGCGGCAAGCTGGATGACGTGATGACCACCCTGCGGGCCTGGAAGCGCATGGGTCTGCAAAACGCCGCCCAGGTGCGGGAAAGCCTCAAACAGGTGGAGCAGCAGAATGCCTTCCTGGGTGCGCTGTACGAGCTGTGGGGTCGTCCCCATCGCCCTTCCGCCGGGGATCGCGCCCTGGTGAACCGCTGGGAGCGGGAGCTGGGCTTTGGCGAGGAAACCATCCTGTTTTGCGCGGCCTTTGCCCGGGACGCGGACAAGCCCATGCCCTACCTGGATAAGCTGCTGACCGCTTACCATGCCCAGGGGCTGACCACTCCCGAGCAGATTCAGGCAGCCCGCCAGACGGAGCATACCGCGCCTCCTGCGCCGCGCACCGGTAAAGTGGTGCGGGAGCAGCAGTATACCCAGCGAAAATATGAGGAAACCAACGAGCTGCCCGAGTGGATGCAGCGTAAAATTAAGGAGCTGAAGGGCGATGCGTAATGCCATACTGCGGGAGCTGATGACGGAGTACGAACAGCTCCGGGCCGCCAACACCCGGGAAGAGCTGCGCCGCCGGGAGGAGGTTTCCCGCCGGTGCCCGGAGATTGCCGCCATTCTGGAGCAGCGTCAACAGCTGATTTTTCAGGGGGTGCGCAACGTGCTGGATGGCCAGGGGAGCGCGGAAAACCTCCCGCAGCAAATGGAGGTGCTTACGGCGCGCCTGGAGCACCTGTTGCAGGAGAATGGCTACCCGGCTACCTACCTGGACCCGGTCTACCGCTGCGCCCGGTGCAAGGATACGGGCTATGTGGGGGAAACGGTGCGAGACATGTGCGACTGCATGAAAAGCCGGTATTATGCCCGGCTGTACCGCCAGGTGGGCCTATCGGAAAAGGGTGCGCAATCCTTCGAAACGTATAACGAAAACCTGTTCTCCACGGACCTATTGCCTAATCAGCGCATCAGCCAGCGGGAATGCATGGCTTTGCTTCGGGATATCTGCCAGGAATATGCGGATACCTATCCCCATTCGCCCACGCCGGACCTGCTGCTTACGGGGCCCAGCGGCCTGGGGAAAACCTTCCTGATGCACGCCATGGCCAAACGCCTGCTGGACCGGGGCCTCAATGTGCTGATGCTCAGCGCCTACCGCTTTCTGGACCTGGCCCGCAAGGCATATTTCTCCCATGATGGTGGGGAAATGGACACCCTGATGGAAACCGATGTGCTGATGCTGGATGACCTGGGCAGCGAACCGCTGATGGAGAATATTACCATTGTGCAGCTGTTTAACCTGATTAACGAGCGGCAGACCGCGGGAAGGGGAACGGTGCTCAGCACCAATCTCACCGTGGGGGAATTGCAGGCGCGATACACGGAGCGTATCGTTTCCCGGCTGATGGATCCCCGTCAATGCACGCTACTGCAATTCATGGGCAGCGACATTCGCAGGAGGAAAGCATGAATATTCAGCTTTACGCGGTGAAGAAAAATTTTGACCAGCAGAAAGCCGAGCGCTTTTTCAAGGAGCGGCGCATCCCCGTGCAGCTCATGGATATGAAAAAGCACAAGCTGGGCCGCCGGGAACTGGAGACCTTTGCCCGGGCGGTAGGTGCCCAGGGCCTGCTGGACAAGGAGGACAAAAAGGTAAAGGAGCATCCCGCCTGCTATTACAACCAGGATGGGATGATCCTGGACGCCATGCTGGAGGCTCCCTGGCTCATGCGCAGCCCCATTGTCCGCAACGGAAACAAGGTAACGGTGGGATACTGCCCCGAGGTGTGGGAGCAGTGGATTGCAGCGGATAAATGAATGACTTTCTTTCGCGCTCTGGAGGCGCGATACGCAACGGAGGCGTGTATCTATGGCCAAGGCCATCAAAACAAACGTGCTGCGTCATCTGGACGCGCTGAAAATTCCCTATGAAACCCGGGAGTATACCGTGGAGGACGAGCAGTTTGACGGCCTGCTCACGGCGCGCAAGCTGGGCATGGACCCCGCCATGGTATTCAAGACACTGGTGCTCACCGGCGACAAGCTGCCGCACCTGGTGTGCTGCCTGCCTGTGGACAAGGAGCTGGACCTGAAGGCCGTGGCCCGCGTTACCGGCAACAAGCGGGTGAGCATGCTCCCGCAAAAGGAGCTCCTGGGACTGACAGGATACCTCCGGGGAGGGTGCAGCCCCATCGGGATGAAGAAGGCATTTCCCACGTTTGTGGATGCGTCTGCCCGGAACCAGGAAAAGATTTCTGTTAGCGCGGGCGTGCGGGGCTGTCAGGTAATCCTGGCCACGGATCAGCTATTGGCCTGCGTCCATGGCACCCTGGCGGAGCTGACGCAGGCAGCTGGGGAATAACGGGCAACACAAAAGGCAGCGGCTTTTCACCGAGAAGGTGAAAAGCCGCTGCCTTTTATTGGGGGGATTATTCCT
>OLPR01001867.1_pt1 | contig 16526 bp, 18 predicted proteins | sample 1672761 | NCBI WGS metagenome assembly OLPR01 (sample SAMEA3136721, study PRJEB25190) | human gut metagenome | biome: human gut; feature: human-associated habitat; material: faeces | place: Austria | collected 2013 | reverse complement strand
CCAGGCCCGGGTGCAGACGGGTGTGGCCGCGGGTTCCGCCGGGGCGCTTCTGGTAAAGCCCAATCAGGCGGGCACCCTCACCCGGGCCATGGACGCCGCCCGGGAGGCCCGGCAGGCCGGCATGGCCCTGATCGTCTCCCACCGCAGCGGCGAAACGGATTCGGATTTCATCGCCGATCTGGCGGTGGCCATGGGCGCGGATTTTCTGAAAGCCGGCGCGCCTGCCCGGGGCGAGCGGGTGGCCAAATACAACCGGCTCATGGCCATCGAGGCGGAATTGCATTCCTGAGAAAATTCTCCGCATAAAGTCGTTTTTTCGGGCCAGATTATCCCCAGGAAGGGGGAATCGGCATGAAAAAGCTCGTACTTTGGGGGATTCTGGCGGCGCTTCTGTGCGCGCTGCCCGCCCGGGGGGAAAACACGTCGGCCATCTGTCTGCAGGTCATCGGCGAAACCGATCTTTCGGAGGATCAGCAATACAAATTGCTGGTGCGCGCCTGGGCGGAGGAATTGCTGTCGCCCCTGACGGCGGACGCTTCCGGGGACGAGGCCCTCTGGCAGTCCCTGGAAGCCGTCCTCCCCCGGCTGCAGGCGTATCTGAACCGCCGGGCGGAAGACGCGGGCCATCCCGCCAACATTCGGGTGTGCGCGGGCCGGTTCCCCTATGCCGCCCACGTATTGAAAGACAGGATCTGTCCCGCCGGGGACTATCGGGCGATTCGAATCACCATCGGCGGCGGTCAGGGGCACAACTGGTGGGGTGTACTTTATCAGCCCTCGGAGCCGGACACGATCTATTATTCCATTTTGGTGGAATGGTTTTTGAAACTGTTCCAATAGCGGGAGGAAATGCGCATGAAAAAGACTCTGGCGCTGTTTCTGGCGATGCTCTGCGTGCTGCTGCCCTGGCAGGCTCTGGCGGCCACGGTGCTGGAGGTGGGCTCCTCCGGCTCCAACGTCACAAAGGTGCAGCAGCGGCTGATTCAATACGGCTATCTCTCCGGCACGCATGTGCGCGACAAGGATGCGGTAAACGCTTCCATGCTTATCTGCCAGATGGCCCGCTGGTATAAGCATCGGGGATGTACGCTGTACCAGGCCATGCAGGCGCTGTACAAAAAGTACGGATATTATTTGAACACCCTGTACAGCTTTGCCTTTGAGGGTGCGGCTGGCATGGAGCAGATGCAAGGCATTATGACACGCTTGCGCCAGACTCCGCCCACCGAGCTTGGCGCCATGGCCGTGGAGCGCGTGGAAGACTACATCCAGGGCGTTGCAGGGCTACCTGCGGCGGATGTGCTGGCATTCTGCTTGCAGGGGGGCTGCAAGGTGATGATCCGCCCCAGTGGCACAGAACCGAAGCTCAAGGCTTATCTTTTTAGCCGTGGAGATGACGCGGAGCAGGCGGCGCAAACGGAGCGGCGCCTGCATGAGGGAATTGCCGCCCTCCTGCAGGCATAAGGTATAACCCCGTGCTGCAGGCATGCCTTGCGGAAAGAAAATTTCCGCAGAAAGGGTAGGAAATTCATCGCCTTTTCTTGACAGATAGGGCGCGCTGTGGTAAAATCTTTCGGTAAGCCGCTCGGGAGAGGTCTGTCCAAATGCGCTATGCGCAACCTTTGTCCCGGCGAGTATGTAGAGGAGGTGCTGCTCATGTACGCAATTATTGCTACGGGTGGCAAACAGTACCGTGTTTCCCAGGGTGACGTGATCTTCGTGGAGAAGATCGAGCAGGATGTGGATTCCACCATCGACTTTGATGTGCTCATGCTGGCGGGTGACGACGGCGTGAAGGTGGGCAATCCCTTGGTTCCCGGCGCAAAGGTGCAGGGCAAGGTGGTTGCGCAGGTCAAGGGCGAAAAGATCATCATCTACAAGTATAAGAGCAAGAAGAACTATCACCGTCGTGCCGGACACCGTCAGCCCTACACGAAGGTGGAGATCACCGGGATCAACGCGTAATGACGCGCTGCATCCTCTACCTGGACAGCACGGGAAACTATACGGGTTTCTCGGTACGGGGGCACGCGGGTTATGCGGAGGCAGGCAGCGACATTGTCTGTGCGGCGGTGTCTGCGCTAACGACCACATGCGTAAATGCCATGGAATCTGTGGCAGGCGTCCTCCCGCATGTTACCGGGGGCACGGATGGAGCCTTGGGCGCGGAGATCCCCAGGGATCTTACGGCGTCGCAGTTTCATGATTGCCAGGTGCTCCTGGGTGCGCTGCGCCAGGGACTTGCGGATCTGGTAGAAGGCTATCCGAGGTATGTCAGTCTTTCCATAGAAGAACGGAGGGAAACATCATGTTGAAACTGAATCTTCAGCTGTTCGCGCATAAGAAAGGTATGGGTTCCACCCGTAACGGCCGCGACAGCGAGTCCAAGCGCCTGGGCGCTAAGCGCGCCGATGGTCAGCTGGCTCTGGCGGGCAACATTCTGTTCCGTCAGCGCGGCACCCACATCCATCCCGGCCTGAACGTGGGCAAGGGCAAGGATGATACTCTGTATGCGCTGAAGGACGGCATTGTCCGTTTTGAGCGCCTGGGCCGCGACAAGCGTCAGGTGTGCGTTTACCCTGTGGAGAACGCCGCCAACGCGCAGTAAGGTTTGTAAAAAACCATCTCTGTCCGTCAGCATTGGCGGACAGTTTTTTTTTATGGACGGAGATGAAAGAAATTGCTTGGTACAGTGGTGAACGTATGCGCAATTCTGCTTGGGTCTGCGCTGGGGCTACTGCTGCGTAAAGGCCTGCCGCAGCGCTTACGTGATACTGTGATGCAGGGACTTGGGCTTTGCGTTATTCTGATTGGCCTGTCCGGTGCCATCGGTACAGCAGACACCATGTGTGTGATTATTTCTATTGTTGTGGGTGGACTGGTAGGCGCAGCCGTAAATATCGAGAATCGGTTGGAAATCCTGGGCAATCTGGCGCAACGCAAACTGGCCCGGGGTGGCGATGGATTTGCCCGCGGTTTTGTGACTGCGTCCCTGGTCTATTGTGTGGGGGCCATGGCCATTATGGGCGCACTGGACAGCGGCTTGAAGGGTGATCATGCCACGCTGTTTGCCAAATCAGCCCTGGATGGTATTTCTGCCATTATTTTCGCCAGCACCCTGGGGCCTGGCGTTGCGTTCTCGGCGCTGGCGGTGTTGGTTTATCAGGGCGCCATTACGCTCATGGCGGGCTGGCTGAAGCCCTTGCTTACGGACGCGATTGTAACCGAAATGAGCGCGGTGGGCGGACTGCTTATTGTAGGTATTGGCCTGAACATGCTGTATGATAAGCATATTGTTGTGGGCAATCTGCTTCCGGCAATTTTTGTACCCATGGTCTATTTCCCGCTGATCTCCCTCTTTTAGAAGGGATAGGGGAGAGACAATGGGGGCAAGGGTTCGCGACATGTTAAGGGCGACGGCAACAATGCCGCCGCCCTTGCTTATGCCGAAGAATGCCGGTTGCTTATCTCTTCTGCTTCGCGGGTAGGGTGATGGCGAAGGTAGTGCCTGCGCCAGGCTTGCTGCGTACGCGGATCTTGCCGCCATGGGCCACCACGATAATGCGCGCGATGCTCAGCCCCAAGCCGTGGCCGCTGCTTTCAGCTTTGCGGGCACTGTCGGAGCGGTAGAACCTTTCGAAAATCTTCGGCAGATCCTCCGGGGAAATGCCGGACCCGTTATCGCTGCACAGCAGGGTACAGCCGCCGTTCCAGGCTTCTACGCCCAGGGTGATCGTTCCACCGGTAGGGGTATACTTCACCGCGTTGTCGCACAGAATCCGCATCACCTGCTTGACCATCCCTTTATCCGCTTCAATCCGGCAATGCTCCAGCGGTTGGAGCAAAAAGGTATAATCGGGGGAAACCATGGCGGCTTCCCGGTGCACTTCGCTGACAACCTCGCAGGGATCAAAGGGCTCCATCTCCATCAGCAAGGTCTTCTTGTCGTGCCGCGCCAGAAACAGCAGGCTTTCCACCAGCCCCTTCATGCTCTCGGTCTCCTGGGCAATGGCGGTGATGCCCTCCTCCAGCACGGTTTTATCGTCCTTGCCCCAGCGGTTGAGCATGTTCACATAACCTTGAATAACCGCAATGGGCGTGCGCAACTCATGGGAGGCGTCGCTGACAAACTGCTTCTGGCTGTTGTAGCTGCGCTCGATGCGGTCCAGCATGGAGTTAATAACCATCGCCAGGTCCTTCAGCTCGTTTTTGGTGCCTGCGATATTGATGCGGTTGCTCAGATTGCTGGCGCTCAAGGTGGCGGCCATGTCGGTGATGTCCCGAATGGGACGCAGTACGCTTTTATCCAGGCGGTCCTTGTGGCGCAGAAAGCTGATGATTCTCCACAGGTCGCAAAAGAGCACGCCGCCCATGAGGCTCAGCCAAATGGCCAGACGGCTGCCGATGGCAAAGGATACGTACAGCGTGTGACCTGCTACCCGCCCGGAGGCGAGGGTCAGCACGGGCTCCGGCTTCCATTGGGAACGGGTCACAAGCGCCTCAAAATACTCGCCCAGGCGAGCCCCTGCGTTGGTGGACAGCTCGCCGGATTCCAGGCGGGCGGTGACCCCCTGCTGCAAAATATCCTCCGCGGCATAGACGCCGGATGCATCCGGCGTCAAGGCGGCAATGCGCTGTATGGTCTGCTGCATGCCAGGAACCTGGGCTCCGGCAAAACACAACGTGATAAACAAGCAGACCAAGGGAGTGGTGCAAAGCAGCTGGAAAGCGTAATGCATGGCGATGCGGAAGGTGAGCGAAAGCCGCAGATTGCTCATCAGGCGGCTCAGCGCGCCATGCAGCCTTTGGGAAAGGCGGTTAAATCCCTTGGCCTGTTTTTCAGCGGAAATGCAGGGGGCGCTTTTACTTCTCTTCATAACTAAACATGTATCCCACCGCGCGGATGGTGTGGATGGTTTTAATCTGGAAGGGCTCGTCGATCTTCTGGCGCAGGTAACGAATGTAAACATCCACAATGTTGGTGTCACCCGCATAGTCATAGCCCCATACGTCGCACAGCAGAGTATCCCGGGTAACGGCGGTATCCCGGTGCTCCATCAGGTAGCGGAGCAGGTCAAACTCCTTTTTGGTTAAGGCAATGGGCTTACCGTCATAGCTGACACTGTAGCTGGCAGGTTCCACCCGCAGCTTGCCTGCGATGAGCACAGGCAAGGCGGTACTGCGGCCCGCCCGATGCTTTTTCAGCCCCACCCGGATTCGTGCCAGCAGCTCCTCAATGGCGAAAGGTTTGGTCATGTAATCATCCGCGCCCATGTCCAGGCCCATGACCTTGTCGCTTACGTCATCCTTGGCGGTGAGCATAATAATGGGCAGGTCGCTGTCATGGCGCAAACGCCGGCATACCTCAATGCCACTGAGCCCTGGAAGCATCAGGTCCAGAATCATCAGGTCCGGTTCCCAGCTCAGGGCCAGGGAGAGCCCGGTGCGCCCGTCTCCCGCGGTTTGTACTTCATAGCCCTCGTGTTGCAGTTCCAGCTCCAGAAAACGGGCAATCTTCTTTTCATCCTCCACGATGAGTATACGGGCCATTGCAAAAAAACCTCCCCTGTTGTCATGGATAGATTATAGCACAGCTTACCGCCGGCACGGAATCCTTTGCAGTCAGAAAAACAGCTCAAGCGGCCGGCCAGGTCCGGAAAACGGACCCTGAGCCGGCCGCTGTTTCACGGCAAAAGCAGAGCGTTATTCAATGGTTGCGTTACCGTAGCCATCCTGATCCTGAGAGTATTCCACTTTGCCATCCTGGCTTTCCACCTGTACGGGAACCTGCAATACCGGTGCGCGTCCAGTATAGTCCACCGGGGCGGAGGTAGCGGCCGGGTTGGATTGATAAAAGCTGCGCTTCTGCTGGTTGGGCTGAGGCGTTTCCGGGGCAGGGGCATCGGGCTTTTGCGCTTTATCGTCGGAATTGATGGCGTCGGAAAATCCACGGGCAATATCCCCCACGGAGGATTTCACGTTCTGGGCGGCGTTCTTTACCATACGCTCAAGGTTTTCTGCGGCAAAGTCCGCATCCCGCTTGACAAACGTGATATGATAGCCCAATATCAGGCACAGAATAATGCCTAAAATGACCAGATGAGGACTAATAATCAGCGCTACGACGCTGAAGAGCAGCGACAGGTTAGCGATGGTGATGTTGCCTTTCTTAATTTTCAGCCGGCACTGGTACAACCGCGTCATGAGATTGGAAAAGCCGGTTTTGCGAGCCTGGCTTTTCTCCGAAGCACGCTGGGCGCCTTCCGGCTTGATGCGTCCGTTACGCTCCAGGTCCACCAGGGCGCGGGCTACATTGCCGTTATGGTAGTCCAGCAATGCGACGGCTTCCTGATAGCTGATGCCGCTTTTGCGGCGGATCAATTCGATGTCCTCAATGGTGTATCGTTCCATAAAGTTTGACGCTCCTTTCACCGTGCGGTATTTCCTTTGGACGGGATAAGCATAACACGTTTTTGAGCTTCTGTCTTGAGAAAAGGCGAAAAGAAGGATGAGAATTTTCTGAGAATACCCTTGCGGAAATCTTGACAAGACCTTGGGAAGTGCTACAATGAAGAACGACCCGGGAGGTGCGTGCGCCGTTCCGGCCTTTTTCCTGCCGTGAGCAACGGCATGCACTGGGAAAACGAAAGGAGATTGTAACCATGCAAATGTTCATCCTGGTTCTCAACCGGGAGGAGTGTCTGGAGCCTATTCTGGAGGCCATGCTGAAAAAGGGTCTCAGCGGCGCCACCGTGTTGGAAAGCACGGGCATGATGCGTGTACTGGACGGGGACGACAATGTGGACCTGCCCATGCTGGGAATTCTCAGGCATTTTTACAGCCCGGAACGCAAAACGTCCAAAACCATGTTTACCCTCATCGAGGATGATCAGTTGGACACCCTGCGGGATATCATCCGTGAAAAAACCGGTGGCCTGGATAAGCCGGACACGGGCATTGCCTTTGCGGTGCCGGCAACCTTTGTGGAAGGACTGAACAATAACAAATGAATATTTTGCTGGCGTTGAGTATTGCCTTTGCCATGGGGTTGTTTTTCAGCCGCTTGATCCGGTACATACATTTACCCAATGTGACGGCGTATCTGCTGGCGGGGCTGGTGGTTGGGCCCTATGTGTTGGGGGTATTCACCCCCGAGATGAACAGCGATCTGGCGATCATCAGTGATGTGGCGCTGGGCTTTATCGCGTATTCCATTGGTAGTGAATTCAAGCTTTCCTATCTGCGGGAAATCGGCTTGAAGCCCATTATCATTACCATTTTCGAGGGCTGCGGGGCTTCGCTGGTGGTCTTTGCGGCTCTGGCGCTGCTGGGGACACCCATGCCGTTGACCCTGGCGCTAAGCGCCATAGCTGCTGCCACGGCGCCTGCTGCCACCCTTATGGTGGTGCGTCAATACAAGGCAAACGGCCCGGTGACCAAAATGCTGCTACCTGTGGTGGCCATGGATGATGCCCTGGGCCTGATCCTGTACGCTGTGCTGATGGCGCTTGCCCGCACCATTGAGAGCGGCACGGCGCTAACGGCCTGGACGCTGGTATTCCAACCGTTGATCCAGATTGTTGGTTCCTTGGGGCTGGGCGTGGTACTGGGCCTGATCCTGGTGTACGTGCTGCGGTTCTTCCACTCCCGGGGCAATAAACTGGCCTTGACCATCATGATGGTGTTTGCAGGCGTAGGACTGTGCACCATGCTGGACTGGAGCAGTCTGCTCTGCTGCATGATGACAGGCGCAACCATGGTGAACCTGTGCCGTCAGAGCAACGTGATGCTGGAGCAGTGCGACCGGTTCACGCCGCCGCTTTTCCTGCTGTTCTTTGTACTTAGCGGCGCGAACCTGGATCTGTCCGTGCTGCCTTCAGTGGGCATGGTGGGGGTCGCATATGTGCTGGCACGTGCAGCTGGCAAGAGCCTGGGGGCTACTGCGGGTGCATTGGCGGAGCGGTGTGAACCGAGCATTATCAAATATCTTGGCTTTACGCTGATTCCCCAGGCAGGTGTGGCCATTGGTATGGCGCGCATGTCCATGACCGCTCTGCCGGAATACGGCGCTATTATCAACGCGGTGGTCCTGGCAGGTACACTCATTTACGAGCTGACCGGTCCAGTTATTACGAAAATTGCTTTGACAAAGGCAGGAGAAATACAGCGGGAAGGCAAAACCAAGGCGGCAACCCCCAGCTGCTGAGTACGTTTCCTGCAAAAAAGGCGCTTCGGTTCATAAGAATCGAGGCGCCTTTTTGTTTGCCTTATTTCTCGGAAGGTGCAGCTATATAGGGCTGGACGGTAAAAAGCTGACCTGCGTTATTTTTCCGCGTGACTGCCTAACGTGATTTTTTTCATGGAAGAAGGAACCTTCAGGAACAGCAATAGACCGATTACAAACATAAGCAGCACGGGAATAATGCCCAGATGCACCTGCTGTGTGCTATCCCATACCAGGGAGAACAGGAAGGGCCCCAGTACGGCGGAAAACTTGCCGAAAATGTCAAAGAAACCAAAGAATTCATTGGCGGAGCTCTCCGGCACCAGCTTTCCATAGAAGCTCCGGCTAAGCGCCTGAATGCCTCCCTGAGCGGTGCCCACCAGGAAAGCCAGTACAACAAAACCCAACAGCAGCGGGATTTCGCCCATTAACCGAAGGGGCTCCAATCCCAACGCCACCAGGCACACGACCATATAGGTGGCAATCCCGAAAAGTATCATGTTTCGCACCCCATACTTTACGGACATTTTCCCGTACAGGATGGCGAAGGGGAACGCTACCAACTGCACTACCAGCAGAATAACAATGAGGTAATTGCTGTCCAGGCCCATGTTGGTGCCAAAGATAGTGGCCATGTGGATGATGGTTCCCACGCCGTCAATGTAGAAGAAGTAGGCTATGAGGAAGTATACCAACGGCCGAATCTTAATAATGCGCTTGCCCACGGTGGATATACGCTGGAAGCTTTGGGAAATTACGTTGCCCTGATGCTCTGTATAATGCACCTGATGTACATGCCGCCACATGGGAATGGTGAACACCAGCCACCATACTGCCGTAATCAAAAAACTAATTTGACAAGCCACGTCCGAGGGAATCCCCCAATTTTCCCCCAGCATGATTAGCGCCATGGCAATCAGCAGAGGAATGGTGCTGCCGCCGATGTAGCCCAGTCCATATCCATACGTGGATACCTTGTCCATGCGGGCTTCCGTGGTCACGTCGGGCAAGAAACCGTCGTAAAACACGCAGGAGGCGTTGAAGCCAATGGTGCCCAGGATATACAGTACCAGCATAAGCTGCCAGTTGCTGGTAAAGGCCAAAGCGCCTGTGGCAATGACACCCAGCAACACAAAAATGGTAAACAGCTTTTTTTTGTACCCTTTGTAGTCGCCCAGCGTACCAAAGAAAGGCGCACAGATGGCGCATATTAAGGTGGCGATGCTGGTGGCATATCCCCATCGAGGTCCAGCTTCGGGAATGCCGGCTGTGATGGTCGTGTAGAAATTGGGAAGAATGATGGCCGAAATAATGGCCGAAAAAGCAGAATTAGCCCAATCATACATAATCCAGCCGCGTTCCGCGCGGGTGAACTGTTTCAGCATAACGAAGGTCACACCTTTCCAAATATCAGCCGAATCAAAGCACCATTACCAATGTCCCGCCCGCAATAAGCGCCACGCCAAGCAGCGTTTTCCAGTCCAGGGATTCATGGAGAAACACCGCCGCAAGGATTACGGTAAATACCACGCTGAGCTTATCAATGGGCGCTACCTTGCTGGCAGGGGCAATCTGCAACGCATGGTAGTAAAATAACCAGCTTAATCCCGTAGCCAAACCAGAGAGTATTAAAAAGAGCAGATTGCTTCCCTGGGTAAGCCGGTGCATGTCCTGCTGCTGCCCGCTTACAAACACCATCCCCCAGGCCAGCGCAAGCACCACAATGGTTCGAACGGCGGTCGCCAGGTTCGACCCAATATCCCGTATGCCCACCTTGGCCAGAACAGAGGTTGCACTGGCAAATAGGGCAGAAAGCAACGCATAAACAACCCACATAGGGAAAGCCTCTTTCCTCTGTATCTATCTATATGGCCATTTCTTATGAAGCATGTCAAAGGAAAGCAGGCGGGAGAATCGTGGAGAAACGATCTCCCGCCCGCAACGTGGCTTTTAGCTTAGTTCTTCGCGGAATTTATGGAGGAAATCAACAATGGGCAGGTGCTGCGGGCAAGCCTTTTCACACTTGCGGCATTTTACGCAGTGCTCTGCACCGCCGCCCTCTGATACAATCTTGGCATACCCCTCCTTGAAGGAACCGCCTTCCCGCAGCGCGGCGCGGTCAACACCCTGGAAAATCTTAGGAATCTGGACGCCCATGGGGCAAGGCTGGCAATAGGCGCAACCGGTACAACGGGTGCGCAGGCAGCTGTCATAGGCTGCCTTGACCTTGGCGTATAGTTCTGTCTCCTGCGCGGTGAGAGGCTCCTCCGCGGCGTCAGCAAAGATGCGCAGATTATCTTCCACCTGAGCCATGGTGCTCATGCCACTGAGAATGGTAATCACCTGGGGCATGGTATACAGGTAGCGGAAAGCCCAGCTCACGGGGCTGCGATGGGTGGGGAAATCCTCGTATACCTTGCGTACAGCTTCCGGAGGCTGCGCTAACAGCCCGCCGCGGAGGGGTTCCATAACCACCACACCGATGCCGCGCTTTCCGGCCTCCTCAATGCCCTTGAGCGTTGCCTGGTTTTCACCGTCCAGGATGTTCATCTGCACCTGGCACATGGCCCAGGGATAATCATCCAGAATATCCATGAAGGTGGCATAGTCATCGTGGAAGGAGAAGGCGGGGAAGCGAATCTTGCCCTGACGCACCGCCTCATCCAGGAAAGCTTTGTAATTCAGCTTGCGCAGGGTTACCATGCGCTCCTTGTTCAGGGCATGCAGCAGATAAAAGTCCACATGGTCCACCTGGAGCTTTGCCAGCTGCTCATCCAGCAGGGCCATCATATCCTCGCTTTTTTCTACCTTCCATACCGGCAGCTTGGTGGCAAGAAGAACTTTTTCACGATAGCCGTCCTGCAAGGCCTTGCCAACCAGCAGCTCGCTGGCGCCGCCATGGTAGGGATAGGCGGTATCGATGTAGGTTACACCGCTGTCTATGGCATGACGGATCATCGCGATGGCTTCCGCCTCATCAATGCTGGTGGCATCATCCGGGTTTGTTACCGGAAGGCGCATACAGCCAAAACCCAAGGCCGAAGACGCCGTGTTTGACTTGGGAAAATGCTTGTACAACAAAATAAATCACCTCGAAAGCAAGGATTTTACAGGTAGGGGATCATATCGCTTAGCCGTCCAAAAACGGCTGACGGGCGAATTTCCGATGCATCCAGCATGCTTTGGGTGGTTTCGCCGGAGAGCACCAAAATACTGGTCATGCCAAAGTTCACGCCCGTTGCAATATCCGTATACAGGCGGTCGCCCACCATCGCAAGGTTTTCCTTGGCAAAGCCCGTCACCTGCAGCGCTTCCTCCACAATGCCGCGGTAGGGCTTCCCCAGGATAATGTCCGGACGCCGTCCGGTGCTGGCTTCAATGAAAGCAATAATTGCGCCAATATCCGGTGCAAAGCCCGTCTCGGTGGGGCAGTTGAAGTCGGGATGGGTTGCCACATAGGGCAGACCAGCGCGCACCAGGTCGCACACCCGCGTCATTTTGGCGTAGTCCAGCGTGGTGTCGTAGGCGATGAGCACATAGTCAGGAGCCTCTTCGCTGATGCGCAGTCCCATGGCACAGAGCTCTTCTTTCAGCATATCGTTGCCCAGCACCCAGGCACTCTTGCCCGGAAAGGTTTTCAGGCAATAGTGTGCGGCTGCGTGCCCAGATGTAATGACACGACGGTACCGTTCAGGCACCCCCATGCGTGCCAGCTTTTCATCATATACCCGGGCGGATTTGGAAGAGTTGTTGGTCAAGAAACACGCGGTCCGTCCCGTTGCGTCCAGGGCGGATAAAAAATCCAAGGAACCCTCCAGCAGCTGATTTCCCAGATAGAATGTGCCATCCATATCCAATAAAAAACAGCGAACCGGCGCGAGAAGCGCCCGCTTTTGCTGTAGACTCAGCTCCATTGCGTCACCTCCGCATTTCCGATTATTGTCACTTTATTCTATCAAATTGCATGGCTAATGTAAATAGTATGCACGCCAAAAAGTCTAGGGGAAAGGGGCAAGGGTGGTCCATGCAAAAAAAGTACGCCCGCACTGTTCCTTCCCTGGGCGGGCGGGAAAAGTGCGGGCGTGTCCTGGGTATAGACGTTTACGCCTGCGCATGCGCCAGCAGCACACAGGCTTTCAGCGCAATGGAAATGGTGCTTTTTTCCGAAAGCATGTAGAGTGCTTCCTTTTCTTCCTGGGTAGGCTGCTTTGCCAGATAGATATTGGAATCCGTGCCGACAACCGCACCGGTGCGAACGTTCAGCGCGTTACCAACCACAAACACCGTGTCGCATTCCATTTCGGAAACGGCAACAGCCTTCACATCCCGCAGCGTATCGTTCAGGGCTTGATTCTGCCGGTAAAAGGCATCCCGGCTCAGGGACATGCCAATATGGGACTTGATCCCCAGCTCCCGGGCAGCCTGCTGCATGGCATTTACAACATCCAGGGAAGCCACGGCGGGGAAAATGTCCGGCAAATAGGCGCTGGCTGTGCCGCCGGCACGTACAGCAGCGTTTACAATTACCGGTTCACCGATCTCAATGCCATCCCGGCGCGCACCGCAGGAGCCTACGCGGATAAAGGTGGACGCGCCCACCCGGGTCAGCTCTTCCATGGCGATGGCGGTGGAGGGCCCACCGATGCCCGTGGAGCATACGCTGACCGGAACACCCTCATAGGTACCGGTGAATACGGTGTACTCCCGGTTGACGCTGATCAGGCGTGCATCCGTCAACCGCTGCGCAATGCGCTCGGCACGCTGGGGATCTCCAGGAATTAGTACATACTCCGCCACATCGCCCCGGCGGCAACGAATGTGCTTCTGAACGCTTTCAGCCATGCTTATTCCTCCTTTGCCTGGCGCGACGCTTCCTCATCAAAGAGGGGAAGCAGCTGGCCGGCCTTGACCTTTACATAACCCTTGTCCGTAATGCGTAGCTGTGGCGACACGGATAGGCCCAATACGCTGAAGGACATAATGGGGTTTTCCTTGAACTGGTAGCCCATGCGCAAAAGCGCCTGGGTGATATCCTGAGCATGCTGGGCCATTTCTTCCAGCGGTGCCTCACTGACAATGCCGCCTACTTCCAGCTCCAGGGAGGCGGTAATCTCATTGTGCTCCACCACGCAATAGCCACCCTGATGCGCGATGACCCAATTTGCCGCCATGGCGCATTCGTGAGCCGTTTTTCCGGCCACCAGCAGGTTGTGGTGGTCATGGGCGTAGGTGCAGGCAACCGCGCCATATTTGATGAAATCATTTCCGCATACAAGGCCCAGCATACGTTTCCCCTGGCCTGTGTAACGGTCAAACACGGCAATCAGGCAATAGGGCGTGGCATCATAATCCATTTGGCCGTGGTGTACATTCACCTGATGAAACGCTTCACGGACAAACCCTGTGCCAGCGTCCGGCTCCATCATGCGTGCCAGATGCATGCCATCGGGGAGGCTGGTATGGATGCGGAAGTCATCCTCCGTCAGTTCGTGCAGCTGTACGCTGTGGTAAAAAGGTGCGGGGAAGCGGCGCAACGCGGGAATCGTTTCCCGAGGGGCGCCGGCATCGTAAACCACATGACCATCCTTGATGGTTTTCTGAATGCGCATGTGCTGCAAATCATCCACCAGTACCAGGTCGGCACGCCGGCCGGGTGCAATCATTCCCCGGTCGTAGAATTTCATGCGCTGAGCAGGGTTCCACGTGGCGGCAATGATGGCGCGCTCAGGGCGCATGCCCAGGCCAATGGCCTTGCGCACCAGGTAGTCCAGGTGTCCGCGGTGGTACAATTGATCCGGCATGACATCGTCGGTAACAATGCAGAAATGATCCCACACCTGATTTTTCTCCACATAGTCTACCACTTCCGGAAGGATGGACTTTTCCTGGATTTCTCCGAAAACGCCCATCTTGAGGCGCTCGATGAAGTAATCCAGACCAATGCTGGTGTGGTCGGAGTCCACGCCATGGAACGCAATGTCGCAAAGCTCTGCGCCCTTATAGTAGCTGATGTGCCCTTCACGGGTCAGTGCAGGATGCTCCCGGCGAAGGCATTCCAGCCAGGTGCGTATTTTCCCATTGGGCTCATGAAGCACGGAATAGCAGTTCATGACTTCGCCCAGGCAGGCCACGTCGTTTTCCCGGGTCAACTCTAGGGCGTCGGCCAGTTCAATCCGGCCACCGGTGGTTTCGTAGGACGAACAGGGAACCGAGCTGGGAATTCCCCAGAAAATATCCGCCTGACAGGTCCTGCCCTGCTCCATAAAGGCTTTGACGCCTTCGATCCCCATGACATTGGCGATTTCGTGGGGCTCTGCCACACAGGTGGTTACACCGTGACGAAGCAGCTCCCGGGAGAAGGTGGCAGGGGTTACCATGGAGCTTTCAATATGCAAATGGATATCGATAAACGAAGGGATGCAATAGCATCCCTTCGCATCGATCACCTCATCTGCAGGCAATGGGCAAGGCCCATCGACAAATGCGTAACGAATCCGGCCGTCTTCCATGAGTATCCAACCCGGCAGGAAGGTTTTCAGCCAGGTATTGAATACGTGCGCATTCTGCAAAAGTGTTCTCATGATTATTGATAGATCTCCTCGTTATAGCGCAGGATCCAGGCGTCATTCTTTTCGCTGTACAGATCCCAGTTGGGGGCGCTGGAAACGCTTACGGCATCGCCATAGCACATGCCGGCGGCCTGCTCCTCGGTCAGCTCAACCTTCATGTTCGCGGGAGCTTCCACGCGGTCGATGGCATCCTGATACTGCACATCATAGCTGATCAGCCAGGAGATGAACTTGTAGGCCAGGTCGGTATTCTGGCAGCTCTTGGTGATGTTGACCTGGTTGATGCCCAGATAGGACCCCTCTTCAGGAACAATCACATATTCCAGGCCGTCCACGGCAGAGGTGATGGTGCTGGCGTCAAAGTCCTGGCACACGGCCACGGAAACTTCGCCCAGCTCAAACTTGCTGGCCAGGTCGCCGGAGCTCTCATAGAAGGTGGCGCCGTTATCCGCAAGCTGCTCAATCAATTCAAAGGCAGGGTCCTCATTTTCAGCGGGATCAACACCGGCCACCTTGCCGGCAACCTCGATCATGTAGGGGCCGGAAGTAACGGAGATGTCCGGCAGGGCCAGCTGGCTGGCAATGCCCTCGTCCCACAGCTGCTTCCAGCTGGTGATGGGTTCATCCACCATGGCAGGATCATACAGGATACCAAAGCCGGTCACCGTATATCCGGGGCCATAGCCGTTGTTGGGGTCCTGGCAGAAGTCATACAAATCGGTCAGACCTTCGATCTTGTCAGCCTCGATGGGCAGAAAGAGATCGGCGGCAATGGCCTCTTTTACATAGTAATCGGAGAAGTACACAATATCGTAGCCTTCGGGATTTTCCATCAGCTTTGCCAGGCGCTGGCTGTTATTGCCCGTTTCCACAACGATCTTGCAGTTGTTGGCCGCCTCAAAGGGCTCAAAGACATTCTTGGTAATGATGTCAATGTTGGCCGGCCAGGTGGAAATGACCAACGTGGGGACATCTTCCGCCATGGCAGCGGGCATGCAGGCCATCAGCATTACAAGCGCAGCCAGCATAGCAATGATCTTGTTGAACTTCATAAGATCCTCTCCTTATCAGATTGATGATGTATGATCAACGCAAATGCGCTGTCACCGGCTTCAGGCGGATACCAGAATGGACTTGTCCGGGGAGACGAACAGCGTTACCCGCTCATGCAGTTGCAAACGCTGGGTCACATCCGTATTGACCAGGTATTCGCCTTCCTGGGTTTTCACCAGGTACTGCAGCTGCTTGCCCAGGAAGGTGCAAACCAGCACCTCCCCGGGGAGACGGTAGTCGCCCTGCGCATCCGCGCCCTCCAGCACAATGTCCTCCGGCCGGCAGGCGCATTGCATCCGGTCCTGGGTCACGGGCTGACGGAAGGTGGCGCCGGAGGCCGATACGTAGTGGTCCCCCTGACGGGTAAGGGGAATGAAATTTTCAAAACCCACAAACCGGGCGGTAAATTCATTGACCGGCCGGGTGTATATGTTTTCCGGGACGTCCATCTGCTCAATCTTGCCGCCGTTCATAATGGCCACCTGATCGGAAATGGAGAAGCATTCCTCCTGGTCGTGGGTGACATAGATAAAGGTAATTCCCAACTCATTTTTCAGACGGATCAGTTCGTACTGCATGTCCTGACGCATCTTGAGATCCAGCGCGCCGAGCGGTTCGTCGAGAAGAAGCACCTTCGGTTCGTTGACGATGGCGCGGGCGATGGCGATTCGCTGCTGCTG
>OLPR01001866.1_pt1 | contig 16535 bp, 15 predicted proteins | sample 1672761 | NCBI WGS metagenome assembly OLPR01 (sample SAMEA3136721, study PRJEB25190) | human gut metagenome | biome: human gut; feature: human-associated habitat; material: faeces | place: Austria | collected 2013 | reverse complement strand
CTTTACCAGCTTCGGCGGGGCCTCCATGGTGCCGCTGATTAACGCCGAAATGCTTTCCCATCACTGGATGACCACCACCGAGGTGGCGGACATTGTGGCCATTGCCGAAATGACCCCAGGCCCTCTGGGCACCAATTGCGCCACCTTTGCCGGCATGCGGGTGGCGGGGGTGCTGGGCGCGATTGTGGCCAACCTGGGCGTGGTGACCCCCACCCTGACGCTGGCAGTGCTGGCGGGATTCTGCCTGCAGAAATTCCGGAACAGCCGGCTGCTGGAGGGAGCGCTCACTGGCATTCGCCCCGCCAGCCTGGGCATGGTGCTGACGGTGATTGTCACCATGTCCATGCAGAATTATGTCTCCTGGCAGGCGATGGTCATCGGCGCGGTGTGCGCGGGGCTTCTGTGGGGATTGAAGTGCGGGGTGCCGCTGGTGATCTCCGTGGCGGCGCTGCTGGGCATTCTGCTGGTACGATAGGGAATGAAGAATATATGGGGCAAAAGGAAGCCTCCCGCCGCGGCGTATTCGCTGAGACGGGAGGCTTTTTCGCAATGGAAAATTTATGCGAGGAACGCGTCGATGGCCTGACAGGCCTGGGCCATGGGGTCGCCGGCCATGTCCAGCCAGAGGATGGATTTATCCCGGCGGAACCAGATCATCTGCCGCTTGGCAAAGCGCTTGATGGCCCGGGAAAGTTCGTCCAGCATTTCCTCCCGGGTGAGAAGGCCCGCCACGTAGCGGTAGACATATCGGTATTCCAGCCCCAGGCCGTCCAGAAATTCCGGCGTGGCGCCGTTGTCCAGCAGGCGCTGGATTTCTTCCACCATGCCCGCGTCCAGCCGGCGAATCAGCCGTTCGTCGATGCGCCGGCAGAGCTCCGGCCGGGGGAAGGTCATGCCCAGCTTCAATACGTCATATCGGGCTTCCTTCCGGGGCGTGAGGTCGTCGCCGGCGTGGATGCGCTCCAGCAGCCGCATGACCCGGTTGCGATTCTTGGGGTCTACGTCGGTATCCGGCATGACCTGCAGCAGCATCTGATAAAGGGCGGGGGTTTCAAAGGTTTCCAGATGGGCGCGATAGGCAAGATCCGGCGCTTCTCCGGACAGCAGATAGCCTTCCGCCACGCTGTCCACATACAGCCCGGTGCCGCCCACCAGCAGGGGGAGTTTTCCCCGGCGGAGAATATCGTCGATGGCTTCATAGGCCATGGCCTGAAAATCCGCCATGGAGAAAAATTCGTTGGGCTCGCGCACGTCCAGCAGGTGATGGGGAACGCCCTGCATTTCCTCCGGGGTGATTTTGCCGCTGCCCAGATCCAGTCCCCGGAACACCTAGCGGCTGTCGGCGGAGACGATCTCTCCGCCGTATTTTTTCGCCAGTTCCACGCCGAAATCGCTTTTGCCGGAGGCTGTGGTGCCTACCACGCAGATGAGCTTCTGTTTCCCGGTTACCATTGGAATTCATGCGCCCCGCTTCCTATGATTTCCCGGCGGCCGGGCAGAATCACTTCCGCCTGCGTGCCGGCGGGCACTTCCACCCGGTATATTGTCCTGCCGTCCTTCTTTTCCCAGGCGGCCCGAATCACGCCGTATACGCTTTCGAAAGAGCCTTCCGCCGAGGTCAGACCCTGGCAGCAGGGCTCCAGACGGAATTTCTGCCAGCCGTTTTTGCCCCGGCGAATGCCCAGCATATACCGGTACATCCATGCGCCCACCGCGCCCAGAGAATAATGGTTGAAAGAGTTCATGGAGTTGTTGCCGCCGAAGCCGTTTTCCCGGGTGACGGAATTCCAGCGCTCCCAGATGGTGGTGGAGCCTTCCGTGACGGAATACAGCCAGGAGGGATAATTCCGGTTCAGCAGAATGCGATAGGCCTCTTCCGCATAGCCGCCGTCGCACAGGGCGGGGCACAGGGGGCCCGTGCCCACAAAGCCGGTGGTCACCGCGTGACCCACTTCCTGAGACTTTTCGGCCAGACGCTTTGCCGCGGCGGCGGGGTCCCGGAACAGTCCGTAATGCAGGGGCACCGCGTAGGAGGCCTGGGTGTCGTTGATTTCGCCGGAAAGGGCGCGGGTTTTGCCGGTCTGGGGATCTACATACGCCCGGTTCCAGTTTTCGAAAATTTCCTTCGCCAGCGCCTCATAGGGCTGCGCGTCCCGGCCGATGGCCCGGGCCATTTCCGCCATGGCGCAGGCGTCGTGATAATAAATCGCGTTCCACAGAAGGGGATTGTCCGTGCTCATGTCCGTGGCCAGCCAGTCGCCCAGGGGGCCGACGTTGTCCAACAGGCCGGGCACGCCCTTGCCCTTCAGGAAATCCATGTACCGGGCCATGGCGGCGAAGTTTTCTTCGATGACGCGCCTGTCGCCATATTGACGGTACAGTTCGTAAGTCACCAGCACGCCGGCGCTGCCCCATTCAATGCCGCCGAAGCCGCCGCCCACCGGCGCGATGTCCGCAAACCGGCCGTCAGGCAGCTGGCAATCCCGGGTGCATTCCAGATACCGCCGCAAAAAGCCGTATACGTCCGCGTTGTAAACCGCCGTGGGGCAGAAGACCTGCGCGTCCCCGGCCCAGCCCATGCGCTCGTTGCGCTGGGGGCAGTCCGTGGGAATGGAGAGGAAATTGGCATACTGGCTCCAGCGGATGTTGCTGTAGAGCTTGTTCACCATTGCATCGGAGGTGCGAATATCGCCGGTGAGATGGGTGATGGAGGAAAGCACCCGGCCCTTCACGTCCTGCACGGCCGGCGCTTCCGCCACCCCGGTGATTTCCACATAGCGATAGCCGTGGAAGGTGTGCCGGGGGGAATAGGTCACGGGCGCGTCGTCTTTAAAGACATATCGGTCAATGGACAGCGCGTCCCGGTAATTTTCCGTGAGAATCATGCCCTCGTTGCCGGCGTATTCCGGCAGGGCGGGGTAGAGCACCTCGCCGTAACGGATAACCGCCTCCGTGCCGGGAGTCCCCCGGAAGGTGATCTCCGGCGCGCCCACCATGTTCTGCCCCATGTCGTAGACGAATACGCCCTTGCGGGGCTCCAGTCGGGCCTGGGCCGTGAGGGTCAGAATCTGCTTCACCGGGGAGCCCACCGAGGCCTTCAGCTCCGGCTGGTTCGTGGTGGGCAGCGGCCAGCGCATGCCGCCTTCTTCCTTCAGTTCGGAGAAGTCCACCGTGGGCACCTCCACCGCCGGCCGCCAGCAGGGTTGCGCATCCTCCAGACGCGCGTCGTAATGCTCGCCGTAGAACCAGCCCGCGAAACGCACCGGGCCGTCGTCCCGCACCTGCCACGCGCCGGGCTCCGTCACCAGGGTTTCCTCCCCGCCGTTTTCATATTCGCAGATCAGCATCATCAGAAGGCTCTGCCGGTCGCCCCAGTAATTGTAATTCATCAGCGTGAAGGTCTGGCTCTCGTTCCACCATCCGGAGGAAAGCTCCACCTGCAGGGCGTTGTCGCCGCCCATGAGCAGGCCCGTCACGTCGTATACCTGATACTGCAGATGCTTGTCATACTGGCTCGCGCCGGGCTCGAATTTCCGGTCGGACAGGGGCGCGCCGTTGAGCGTGGCTTCGTAGATCCCCCGGGCGGTGGCGTACAGCCGGGCCCGCTTCAGCCCGGGCTTCACGGAAAATTCCCGCTTCAAAATGGGAATGCCCCCGTGAGAAAGATCCGCGGTGCATTCCGCGTCGCAGATCACCAGCCGGTCTCCTTTCACCCACTTTCCGAAGGGGCCGGGGGTGCCCGCTTCAATTCGGGCCAGAGAGGCCCGGGGGGGCCGCAGATTGGAGACGGCGTATTTCAGAATTTCCGCCTCGCCTTCGGCAAAGAAGCCGCTTTCGCACAGCAGGGGATAGGTGGTCAGGTCGTTGTCTCCCCAGGGATTCAGCTGCCGGGGCACGATGATGAAATCCGGCGCGCCGGGGCCCTTCATGAAGGGCGGGGTTTCCTTTTTGATTTCGTCCACCCGAACGCCGTCCAGATAGGCATAGGCGTTGTTGCCGGTGACCTCGACGCGCAGATGATGGGGAGCGTCGGGGTCAAAATTCGCCAGCGCCACCTGACCCAGGGGCGCATCCGCCCGGTCGTCGGGGGCATAGCCCACCCGGTAGATTTCCAACCGGCCTTCCCGGGTGACGCGATATTTGATGTAATTTTCCCCCGCCAGACCGTGATCGTTTTTATTCTTATCCAGCAGCCGGGGGTCGTTTTTGCCGAAGATCACGCCGGCGGCCTGGCCCTTCATGCGGAAGTTCAGGTCGATGGCGAAGATGGACTTGGCCCGGGCGGCCAGCCCCGTCTCCCGGTCGCCAATCCACTTGGCGCCCCGCCAGGCGGCGATGGAAGAATCCATCAGGCCCGTTTCAAAGGAGGATTCCGCCTCCGCGGAGGATTCTCCCGCATAGGAGACCACCTTCCACTGATATTCCGTCCGGGGCAGCAGCGCCTTCCCTGCGTATTCAATCCACTGGGTTTCGGCGGATTCCACCAGGCCGCTGTCCCAAAGAATTTCTCCTTCCCGGGATACCGTTACCCGGTAAGCCCGCTGCAAAACGTCTCTGTCCTCCGAATCTATGCGCCAGCCGAACCGGGGCCGCGCTTCGTCCAATCCCAGGGGCCGGGAGGCCAGCTCCGTGGTCAGGTGCGTCAGGGTGTAACTCATATCCTTGTTCCTCCGGGTGTTTTTGTTCTTCTATTTTATCATAGAATGCCGGAAATGTACAATCTTAACAGAAAAACCTGTTGACAAAATCCATGGAATGAATTATTATAATACCACGTTATCACACTAAAGCGATAAAACAAGGGAGGACACTTCGATGAAAAAAATGTTGGCCATGGCGCTGGTACTGATGCTGACCCTGACGGCGGCCGCCTGTGCGGAAACCTTTAAGATGGGCTTCGACGCGGAATATCCGCCCTATACCTACATGGGCGACGACGGCGAATATACCGGCTTCGACATTGAAATGTGCAAAAAGGTCTGTGAAAAGCTGGGCTGGGAACTGGAACTGGTGCCCATTAACTGGGATACCAAGCTGATGACCCTGGACATGGGCGAGATCGACTGCATCTGGTCCGGACTGACCATCGACGTCATCGACCCCGAGGCCTACTGCCTTTCCACCCCCTATTCCGATAACTCTCAGATGATTCTCACCCGGGCGGATTCCGGCATTACCACCCTTTCCGACCTGGCGGGCAAGAAGGTGGCCGTGCAGCTGGGCACTTCCGCAGACCTGCTGCTGCAGGGCGACCAGAAGGCCCTGGCGGATACTTTTGACGGCGGCGAGGCCGTGAAGCTGCCCAATTATAACGACTGCTTCGCCCAGCTGGAAGCCGGCGCGGTGGACGCCATCGCCATTGACATCGGCGTGGCCGCCAACAAGATCGCCGTCTATGGCGACGAGTACGTGATGCTGGACGAGTCCATCGCTTCCGAAAAATACGGCATCTGCTTCCGGGCGGAAGACACCGAAATGTGCAAGCAAGTGGAAGACGCTTACATGGAGCTGGTGCAGGACGGCACCTATCAGGCCCTGGCCGAGGAGTTTGGACTGGACGTCAGCGCCCTGTGCCTGCTGGAAACCGAAGGGGAATAACACCTAAACAATCTATCCGGGCAATCGGGCGCGTCCCTCGGGGCGGCCCCTTTGCCTGCGTCAAGGAGTTTACACGATATGGCGAAAATGTCTCTGGGAACCATGATTTTGAAAATGAGCGAAGGCCTGGGCACCACCTGCGGCATCTTCTTTCTCACGCTGCTGTTTTCCCTGCCCCTGGGGCTGGTGGTGACGCTTCTGCGCCGCAGCCGGCTGGGGGTGGTGCGGGGCATTACCAAGGTGTATATTTCCATCATGCGGGGCACGCCGTTGATGCTGCAATTGATGGTGGTGTACTATGGGCCCTTCTATCTTTCCAAGTGGATTTCCAAAACCTTCGACGTGACCTTTCGCCTGCGCTGGTCCGGAGACGTGCTGGTGCCCATTATCATCGGCTTTGTGCTGAATTACGCCGCCTATTTCGCGGAAATTTATCGCAGCGGCATTGAATCCATTCCCGTGGGACAGTATGAGGCCGCCCAGGTGCTGGGCTACAGCCGCCCGCAGACCTTCCTGCGCATCGTGCTGCCCCAGGTGGTGAAACGGGTGCTGCCCTCGGTGACCAACGAAGTCATTACCCTGGTAAAGGACACCTCCCTGGCCTTTACCCTGGGCTGCATGGAGATGTTCACCCTGGGCAAGTCCATCGCCAATTCCCAATCGAAATTTACGCCCTTCGTCATTGCCGGCGTGTTCTATTATGTGTTTAACGCCCTGGTGGCCTTCGTCATGGCCCGCCTGGAGCGCCGCCTGAATTATTACCGCTGAGGAGGCTTTATCCCAATGCGCATTTTGGAAATCAATCACTGCCGGAAACGCTTTGGCGAAAACCAGGTGCTGAACGATATTTCCCTTTCTGTGGAAGAGGGCCAGGTGGTGTCCATTATCGGTCCCTCCGGTTCCGGCAAATCCACCCTGCTGCGCTGCGCCACCCTTTTGGAAACCATGGACGGCGGCGAGCTGAAATATCTGGATCGGGCCGCCGTGCGGGAAGAAAACGGTCGGGCGGTGTACGCCCCCCCGGCGGAACTGAAAAAAATTCGCCAGTGCTTCGGGCTGGTGTTTCAGAATTTCAACCTGTTTCCCCATTATTCCGTGCTGCGGAACATCACCGAAGCGCCCATACTGGTGCAGAAACGGAAAAAGGAAGAGGTGTACGCTCAGGCGAAGGAATTGCTGAAAAAAATGGGCCTTTCCGGCCGGGAGGACGCGTATCCCTATCAACTCTCCGGCGGCCAGCAGCAGCGGGTGTCCATCGCTCGGGCCCTGGCCATGCAGCCGAAAATGCTCTTCTTTGATGAGCCTACTTCCGCGCTGGACCCGGAGCTGACCGGGGAGATTTTGAAGGTCATTCGCGACCTGGCCGCGGAAAAAATGACCATGGTCATCGTGACCCATGAAATGAGCTTCGCCCGGGACGTTTCCGATCAGGTGGTGTTCATGGACGGCGGCGTGATCGTGGAACAGGGCGCGCCGGAGATCATCTCCAATCCGACCCAGGAGCGTACCATCCGCTTCCTGAAGAATTTTGCCCGATGAAGCTGCATTTTTTGAAATTCAATCCCACGGAAAATATGACCCTGCTGGTGACCGACCCGGTGCCCCGGGAATTGCAGGGGCCCCTGGCGGCCCGGCTGATGGAAAATCGTTCCATCGGCGCGGAACAGGTGGGCTATCTGGAAAAGGCCTCTCTGCCCGGGGCCCGGGCCCGGCTGCAGATGATGGGCGGGGAATTCTGCGGCAACGCTTCCATGTGCATGGCCGTATTCCTGACCCGGGACGAACTGCCCCCGGAAGGGGAAAAGGCGGTAGAAATCGAGGTCTCCGGCGCGGGAAGGGTGAAGTGCGCCCTGCGCCGGGAAGGGCCGGATTTCCGGTGCGGGGTGGAAATGCCCCTGCCCCGGGAGATACGCCGGGTGGGGGATCTGACCCTGGTGCGGCTGCCGGGGATCGCCCATTTCGTGAGTCAGTATCCGGTGGATCAGCCGGAGGAAACCCTGCGGAGCCTGGCCCGGGGGCTGGAGGAGGACGCGGTGGGGCTGATGCAATACCTGCCGGAAAAGGGACTTACACCGCTGGTGTATGTGAAAGACACGGATACCATGGTGTGGGAACGGGGCTGCGGCAGCGGTTCCGCCGCCGTGGGCGCGATGCTGGCCAATGAGGCTCGGGGGGACGTGGAGCGCCGCCTGCCGCAGCCGGGAGGCGAAATCATCGTGCGCAGCCAGTGGAAGGAAGCGTTAAGCATGCTTTCTATTGAGGGTCTGGTGAAAATCGTGTGCGAAGGCGAGGCCTGCGCGGAGATGTGAACGAACCGGTCGAAAAAATTTTTTTCGACCGGTTCGTTCACCATTGCGGGGGAGCTCCCCCCGGACCCCCCTGGGCGGTATCCTTCTTATCGAATTAACGTGTATTTGCCGACATAGGGCAATTGGGTGACCCGCCCGTATTTGCGCAGCTGCACCGCCATATAGATGCCCAGGGCCAGCGCCGCCAGCCCCACCAGCGTCACGGCGAAATCGTACAGAAAGCCGAAGAGGAAAAGCCAGCGGAAGGAGCGCAGGATCACCCGGGCCGCCAGATAGCACAGACTCAGCAGCAGCCCCTGATTGGCACAGAAGCGGCCCAGGCGGGAATTGCCGCAGGAAAGCAGCGGCAGAAAGAAAAGCACATAGCCCAGGGACGCGGCGTCCCGGTTGGCGGCCACGTCGGCAGCGTCAAAAGCAACGGTTCCGTTCTTCATGAAAGTTCATCTCCTTGTTTGCAAGGTGATTATAGAACGAAACACATCAACTGTCAAGGGAATGCAACCGTAAATAGAATCACAAATTGCCGCTGTATTGAGGCACGCCGTTCAGGGAACGCACCACGTCCGCGCTGTGCCGCAGCATGACTTCCTCTTCCGGGGTGAGCTTCACCGGAATGCGCTTTTCCACGCCGTGCCGGCCCACCACGCAGGGCAGGCTCAGGCATACGTCGGAAATGCCGTATTCCCCCGTTAGCAGGGAAGAGACCGTCAGAATGGAGCGCTCGTCCCGGGTGACGGCCTGCACAATGCGGCGCACGGCCAGGGCGATGGCGTAATTGGTGGCTCCCTTCTGCTCGATAACCTGGTAGGCCGCCCGGCGTACCTGGCCGTCAAAGGCCTGCCGCATGCGCTGGGGCAATTGGCCGTCGCACTGGCCGCATTCCTGACAGTATTCCTCCATGGTCATACCGGAAATGGAGACCGTGCTCCAGGCGGGCAGCTCGCTGTCCCCGTGCTCGCCCAATACGAAGCCGTGAATGTTTCGGGGGTCGATGTCCGTATGCCGGGAAAGCATGGCTCGCAGGCGCAGGGTGTCCAGCACCGTGCCGCTGCCGAAGACCTGCCGGGGCGGAAAGCCCGTTTCGTAAATCATGGCCCGGGTCAGCACGTCCACGGGATTGACGATCATCACCACGATGGCCTGAGGGGCCCGCTGCAGCAGTTCCCGGGCGATGCTGCGGACAATTTGCAGATTTTTCCCCGCCAGATCCCGCCGGGTCTGCCCGGGAAGCTGATTGACTCCCGCCGTTACCAGCGCAAGATCCGCCCCGTCCAGCAGTTCGTACCCGCCGCCCTTTACCTCCACCGGCGGATACAGGGGCATGCCGTGGGCAATGTCCATGGCCTCGCCCCGGGCGCGGGCCGCGTTTACGTCGATCAGGTCGATTTCCCCGGCGCAGCCTGTGAGCGCCAGAGTGTAGCCGATGCAGGCCCCTACCTGCCCTGCGCCGATGACCGCAATTTTAAACATAAAAACACCACCTCCGGGGGAGCTTTCCCGCAGGCGGCGTTTTGTATGCATGTTTCAGTAGGCGGATACCCCGCGGCCCTCCGGGTCGTACAGGGTCACCGTGTCCTGCTTTTTGTTGGAGATGACGTTTTTCTCGTTCCAGAGCACGTCGTAGGTTCCCTCCGGGGAGGATTTTGTACCGACGACCAGTTGTCCCCCGGCGGGCAGCGTTTCGTCCCCCGGCAGGAACAGCTCGTTCCCCGCTTCGGAATAGAGATACCAGTCCTTCAGGGAAACGTCCTTATCGCCGGTGTTTTCCAGAGTCATGCGTTCCGTTTCTGCGTCAACGGTCAGGCGCACATCGTCGTAAAATTCGCTCAGCGCCCAATCCAGATAATTGGCATCAGCCGTGCCCTGATTCAGCCGCACCTCCACGCCGCCGTGGCCCTCCGTGACCCAGACTTGAGAACCCGCCTGTTCCAGACGGGCGATCACGTCTGCGTCCGGCGTGCCCGGCTTTTCGGAGGAATCGGTGGAAATCACCGCAATCTGGGCATCGGCGGCGTTGGCCAGGCCGGCGCCGGTAGCGTCGTCGTCCCCGTGATTGGGCACCTTCAGCACCTGACAGGTCAGATCCGCGCCGCTTTGCAGAAGGGCTTCCTCCTCCGGGCCTTCCATGTCCCCGGTGAGCAGCATTCGCCCGTCGGGACAGACCATCATCAGCACCAGAGAATTGTCGTTTTCCTCCGTCTCGCTTTTGCTCAGAGGCGCGAGCACCTGAAATTCCGTTTCACCAAAGCGCACCGTCGCGCCGGCTTCCAGCCACTGGGGCTCCTGACCGATCTGGCGAATGGGATGCTTCTTCTTTTTGAATTTGAAGAAACAGGGGGAGGCGTACCACGCGTCTACGGGAATGCCGGCCTGGGCCAGATACGTCAGCCCCCCGGCGTGGTCGTTGTCCACATGGGTGAGAAATACCGCGTCCAGCTTTTCCACGCCCATTTCCGCCATGGCCCGGCGCAGCTTTCCGGCGGCGTAGCCCTTGCCGGTATCGATGAGCACCGTGCAATCCTCGTTCTGAATCAGAATCGCATCGCCCTTGCCTACACCTACGGCCCACAACCGGGCCTCTCCCCGGGCGCAGCCGGTCATCAGCAATGCCCCAAAGGCCAGCAGAAAGCAGAAGACTTTTTTCATTCCTTCAACTCCGCAATTTCAAAGGTGCAGCCTTCGGCCTCCACGCGGGTGTAGGGCGCGGTGGGGAAGGCCGCCATGGTGGCCGCGTAGGTGCCGCCGTCGGCGAAGGCCTCCAAAAGGGACACGTCGAAGAGCACGTCCATTTCCGTTTTTCCGGAAACATACCGCTCCCGCCGGGCTACGCCGAATTTTTCGGGAATTTCCGTGGCCTTTCCCCATTCCCCAGCCTGACGGCGGTCGATGAAGTAAGCTTCGTTTTCCCGGCCCAGGGTCAGCTTTTCACCCCGAACGTTTTTCAGGGTGAGGCGGAAATCCCCTTCCGCCTGCAGGCGAATGCGGAAGCACTCACCCGGCAGCGCGGCGGTGCGTTTGTATGCGCCGGTAATCGCGTCCATCATGGGCTCCTGCGCCAGCCGCAGGCCCCGCAGGGTCTCCTTCAGGGAAAGTTTTCTGGGGCAGGTCATGGCCCCCAGGAAATCCCCCGTGGGCAGCCGGTGGGCATAGGCCCAATCCCGGGCCCAGCCGATCATGATCTTTTCCTCCAGCCCCCAGAAGGTCACCGGAGCGTAATTGTCATATCCCCCGTCGATCCAGTCCGGCTGATCGAAGGGATGGGTAATCCGGTAGGTATGGCCGTCGAAATCGCCCAATACGTATTGAGTATGGTTCCCGGAACCGTCCGGCAGAATCATGCTGGCGATCATCACGAAAACCCTGCTGCCGTCCGGGGCGGTCAGGGGAAACACGTCCGGGCATTCGTGAATGCCGGACACCCGGGCCTGGTCGCTGAAGCGGCCGGTTTCCTGCCAGTGAATCAGATCCTCCGAGGCGAAAAATTCCACATGGTCGCCCGCAGCCACCGCCACGCCGTATTTTCCCAGAACGTCGTTCCAGAAAAGCTTGGGGTCCCGGTAATCGGGCACGCCGGGATTGGGAATCACGGGATTCCCCGGCCAGGGGGTAAAATGCACCCCGTCTTCGGAAAAGGCCACGCTCTGCTGCTGGGTTTCCCCGGTGGAGGTGTACATCAGGGCGATTTTTCCGCCGATGACGCAGCCGCTGCCGGACCAGCAGGCCCCCAGGTGGTCGGGATACAGGGCGATGGGCAGATGCCGCCAGTGAATCAGGTCGTCGCTGACGGCGTGAGACCAGTGCATGGGGCCGATGTTCTCCACCGAGGGATAATGTTGGGCGAAAAGGTGATACGTTTTTCCGTCAAACAAAAGGCCGTTGGGGTCGTTGATCCAGCCCTTTTCGGGGGTATAATGAAACCTGGGCCGGTAATTCCGTGCGCCGTTAATCGCCATAGATGTCCTCCTCCGGTCCGGATGTACCCCGAACCACGTCGTCGGTCTCCGCGTCCTCGCCGGCGGGGGCGTAGTAAAAGGCCTCCGCGCCGTAATCTCGGGCAAACTGGGGATTTTCCGCCAGTTTTTTAAAGTCCTCTTTGCTGAGCAGGGTGCCGGTGCCCAGACAGTCGGTGCATCGCCTGCCGCATTCCGGGCAGACGCAACCCAGGGTCAGGCTTTCAGAATGCACCATATAAGCGCCGCAGCCGTGACAGGCACATCGCATGCAATCCCTTCCTTTCCATAAATCAGCATTTTCTTCTCTTTTATTATATCATATTTTGCGCAAAAGGAAAGCGCACCCCAGGCAAAAGGGCGCGCTTGGACGGTGGAAAACCCGCTCTCGAGCTTTCAATCGTGCCCAGCGGCGTGTACGGTGGGCACGGAACGATTTTTGTGTCGGAAAATTTCATTTTCCAGAGCAAAAATCGTTTCCTTGCGCAGTTTTTGCGCCCGGAAATCTGAAAGATTTCAGCAAAAACTGGTGGGGGTGGCAGGAAGGCTGAAAACCCAAAGGGTTTTCGGGTTTCGCCGAAGGCGAAACTGCCGACGGCTCAAACCGAGGATTTGAGACGCGGCACCTGGCGGGGGAGCTTGCTTCCCCGTCCACACGCTTGTCAAAAGCCTTTTTGACAAGCGGAGCGCGCCCCAGGCAAAAGGGCGCGCTCTCTGAATGTGGGAAGCAAATATAGGGTTTAGAATGTTTTGAGGTTCCAGGCTTTGATTTAATCTATGTCAACGCCTTTTAGAAGGCGGAGTTCATAGCCTCCATGAAGGTGATGGGCCGTTCCCGCACGTTGCTGCGCAGAATGTCGAAGGCCTTCAGCATGGGCCGGTCGCAGCCCTTGCCCGCGGCCATGTCCACGAACTGACAGCCGGTGTTCTGGGCCAGCTTCTTCAGCGCGGCGTTCATTTCCCGGGCAACCGGCGCGTCGGAAAGCACGGAAGACACGTAAATGCGGCAGCGCATCTGAGAATTCACGGTGTACAGGAGCCACTCATACTGATCCATGAACTCCTTCAGGTTGAAGTCCTCCCGCTGGGCTTCCTCGGCGCCCAGGGCGAAGATCACCTTGGCGGGCTTCAGTTCCATGACGCATTCATCCAGCATCTTGCCGGCGGCTTCCACGGTCAGGCCGTCGATGCTCCGGTTGTAAACGGGCGTTTCCATCATACAATCCTGGGCCAGCTCCGTCAGCGGCAGGTGCGCCACCGTGCCGGAACCCACCAGTACGATGCCGCCGGGCTGGGCAGCGGCGTTGATTTCATGAAAGAGCTTTTTCTCTGCGGCGAATTTTTCCATGATCGGACCCTCCTCAATTTATACGCGATGGATTAAGCACGGGCGTGGGCATGCAGGGTTGCAGCCTTGTCCAGATTGCGATTGATGAAGTAAACCACCAGGTTGACCGTCACGATGGCCAGATTCAGCACGTAAACCGCCAGCACGTAATTGATGCGGCCCATGAGAATCTTCGCGGTGATACCGGCGATGTAGCCGACGATGATCAGCAGGATGAAACCCAGGCTCATGGATTTGGCCGTGCGGGCGCGAATGTTCTTGTATACATTGATGGGCCAGGAAAGGCCGAAGCAGATCAGCATAATCGTTTCAAGAATCTCAGCAAAGTTCGCGCTCATTTTTTCCGTCCTTCTTTCGGATGAATTGTTTTCCTCTCGACGGATATAAGGATACCATTGACGGATTCATTTGTCCAATATATAATATGAATGAAACTGATAATGCTGGCGTTATGAATTAAAGGAGCGATTTTCTGTGGAGATTTTGCAGCTGACCTACTTTCTGGACGTGGCCGAGACCCAGCACGTGACCCATTCCGCCCAGCGGCTGCACGTGGCCCAGCCCGCCATTACTCAGGCCATCCGCCGCCTGGAGGAGGAATTGGAGGTGCCCCTGTTCGCCCGGCGGGGAAGGGGCATTCAATTGACGGAATACGGCAGGTATTTTCGGGATAAGCTTTTGCCCCTGGCCCAGGAATTCCGCCGGCTGCCGGAGGAAATGCACACCATGGCCAACCTGGAAAACGCCACCATCCACCTGAACGTGCTGGCGGCTTCCTCACTGGTGACGGACGCCATTGTGGAATATGTGCACAATAACGAAGGCGTGTATTTCAAAATGAGCCAGAAGCCCGGCAGCGACCTGTACGACGTGGGCGTGACCACCCGGCTTTTTTACCAGCACGACGACCAACGCAGCAACAGCGAATACGTCTGCACAGAGCGCATCTTCATGGCCGTGCCCGCCCGGGGGCGCTATGCAAACTGGAAATCCATCCGCCTGGAGGAAGTGGCCGACGAGGGCTTCATCAGCCTGCAGGGCACCAGCCAGCTGCGGCTTATCTGCGACGCCTTCTGCCGGCATAAGGGCTTTACGCCCCAGGTCATCTTTGAATCCGACAACCCCGGCGCGGTGCGCAACATGATCGCCGCCAACATGGGCATCGGCTTCTGGCCGGAATTTACCTGGGGGCGCATCGATACCGACCGGGTAAAGCTTTTGCCCATCGAGGACCCGGTTTGCCACAGGGATTTGATTCTCACCTGCCGGGAAAACAAGGCCGACGCGACCCAGGTGCGGGCCTTCTTTGAATTCCTCACCGGATATTTCGAAAAGCGCCGCCAGGAGGCATGAGAAAACCCCCTCCCGCAAGCAGAACGTTTGCGGAGAGGGGGTTCATTTTTGTTATACGATTCCCTGGGCCATCATGGCGTCGGCCACCTTCTGGAAGCCGGCGATGTTGGCACCCACCACGTAGTTGCCGGGATGTCCGTAGGCTTCCGCGGCCTCGTAGGCGTGCTTGTGAATGTCTACCATGATCTGGTGCAGCTTCTGATCCACTTCCTCGAAGGTCCACATCAGCCGCTGAGAATTCTGGCTCATTTCCAGCCCGGAGGTGGCCACGCCGCCGGCGTTGGAGGCCTTGCCGGGGGAGAAGAGAACGCCGTTTTCAATGAGGTATTCCGTAGCGTCCAGGGTGGTGGGCATGTTCGCGCCCTCGCCCACGCAGAACGCGCCGTTCTTTACCAGGGTCTTCGCGTCTTCCAGATTCAGTTCGTTCTGGGTAGCGCAGGGCAGGGCGATGTCGCACTTTACGCTCCAGATGCCCTTGCCCGGGTGATATTCCGCAGTGGGCACGGATTTGACGTATTCGCTGATGCGGGCCCGGCGCACTTCCTTGATATCCTTGATGACCTCCAGCTTCACGCCGTCCTTGTCATAGATCCAGCCGTTGCTGTCGCACATGGCCACCACCCTGGCTCCCAGCTGCTGGGCCTTTTCGCAGGCGTAAATGGCCACGTTGCCGGAGCCGGACACCACCACGGTCTTCCCGTCGAAGCTTTCGCCCCTGGTGGCCAGCATCTCGCTGACGAAGTAAATCAGGCCGTAGCCGGTGGCCTCCGTCCGGGCCAGAGAGCCGCCGAAAGTGAGGCCCTTGCCCGTGAGCACGCCGGTGTAAAGGCCCGTGAGCCGCTTATACTGGCCGAAGAGATAGCCCACTTCCCGGCCGCCTACGCCGATATCCCCGGCGGGAACGTCCACGTCCGCGCCGATGTGGCGATACAGTTCGTTCATGAAGCTCTGGCAGAAGGTCATGACCTCCCGGTCGGATTTGCCCTTGGGGTCAAAATCGCTGCCGCCCTTGCCGCCGCCCATGGCCAGGCCGGTGAGGCTGTTTTTGAAGGTCTGCTCAAAAGCCAGGCATTTGATGATGGAAAGATTCACCGTGGGGTGGAACCGCAGCCCGCCTTTGTAAGGGCCGATGGCTGAGGAATGCTGCACCCGGTAGCCCCGGTTGACGTGCACCTTGCCCTGATCGTCCACCCAGGGCACCCGGAACTGAAGGATGCGCTCCGGCTCCACCAGCCGTTCCAACAGCGCCGCTTCCTGATATTCGGGGTGTTTTTCGAAAACCGGCGCGATGGAGGTGAGTACCTCCGTGGCGGCCTGGATAAATTCACTTTGATGCGGGTCCTTTTGAATGATGCTCTCCAGCACATCCTGAACGTAGGCCATAGTCAGAACCTCCCCACAAATTGCAATTATTCGATTCCTATTTTTCATTATACTAAATTCATGCTGCTGTATCAAACAAATTTTCTGTTAATTTGCAGGTTTGCGGAACAAAAACTGCATAAATCGAATATATGCAATTCCTTTTCAAAAATGCAAAACACAAAGGACCACATTGCAAAGAAAATGAAAATAAATGCAATTTATTTTATAAAAAACCCGCCTGCCACGGGGGCAAGCGGGTTTCGCGAAAGGAAAGAACCTTACTTGATCTCGACGGTCGCGCCGACGTCGGCGAACTTCTTCTTGATCTCTTCGGCAGCTTCCTTGGAGACGCCTTCCTTCAGGGTCTTGGGAGCGCCGTCCACCAGTTCCTTGGCTTCCTTCAGGCCCAGGCCGGCAACGACTTCGCGGACAACCTTGATGACCTTGATCTTCTCGGAACCAACGTCCTTCAGAACAACGTCGAACTCGGTCTTCTCTTCTTCAGCAGCGGCAGCGGGAGCGGCAGCGCCAGCGGCAGCAACGGGAGCGGCGGCGGAAACGCCGAACTTTTCTTCCATTTCCTTGACCAGATCAGCCAGCTCAAGGATAGTC
>OLPR01001862.1_pt1 | contig 16553 bp, 13 predicted proteins | sample 1672761 | NCBI WGS metagenome assembly OLPR01 (sample SAMEA3136721, study PRJEB25190) | human gut metagenome | biome: human gut; feature: human-associated habitat; material: faeces | place: Austria | collected 2013 | reverse complement strand
TGTGGGGTGTTGTCAACCTCATGGAAGGCTACGGCAACGACAACCCCGGCGCTAATGCTCATGTGCGGTAAAGAAGCTAAACCAAGACAAAGGCAGCCAAGGCTACCGCTATACCGTATAAGAATGGAGCAGTAACACCAAGATGTTGCTGCTTCATTTTCATATTTCCAAATTTCTTTGAACGCTGTTGACTTCTATTACGGTTAGTGATATATTTATTACAGTAACCGTAACAAGGAGGATAAACAATGCGTGATAATATGAAAGGTGGTGCGCTTACAGAAGTGACATTTTACATTTTACTTTCTCTCTATGCTCCAAAACATGGATATGCTGTCATGCAATTTATCGAAGAAAAAACAGGTGGGCGGCTTTCATTGGGAGCAGGCACTTTGTATGGTGCGCTAAACTCTTTGCAGGAAAAGAAATGGATTAAGCCTTGCGGAGATTGTGAAGGTAGAAAAAAAGAATACATCATTACCTCACTGGGAAAAGAAGTTGCGAAAAAAGAACTTGTAAGGCTTAATGAACTTGTAGAGGTTGCAAGTGGAATTATTGGAGGTACAGTATGAGAAAAAAATGTTATCATTTTTTTGGTGGTCTGTTGAATGCACAGGCGAATTGGCTGAATAAAATGTCGGAGAAGGGCTATCGTCTTATTCGAGCGGGGAAAATGTTATATGAGTTTGAAGAATGTAAACCTAATGAAGTAAAATACTGTGTAGAATTTATCGGAGAAAAATCGAAAGAGAATGCAAAAGACTATTCCCTCTTTTTGGAAGATATGGGCTATAAGGTATTTTTCAAAAATATCAATCTTAACTATTCTGTCGGTAAGGTGCGTTGGCGTCCATGGGCTGAAAAAGGCGGACGCATTGCGACCAACACTACAACCTTCAACCGTGAATTGTTGATTGTAGAAAAAGAGAATGATGGAAAGCCGTTTGAACTTCATACTTCCTATGAGGACAAGGAAAACTATTACAGAAATCTGCGTAATCCATGGTTGTTGATACTGCTTATGTTTGCACTATTTGCAGTTATAAATCATTCGATTGTTTTTGGTGTGCTTGCTTTGATTTCTCTGATTCCCGTTCTTGTATATCAAATACAAATCATGCACAACAGACAAGAAGCAAAAACACAAGAATGATAATATAAATAGCAAATCCAGCCGAGCCAGTCAACGGCAAGTAAATGGGCTACGCCCACCGTTGACAGCCCCGACTGTCCTTGCTGGTGGGTAATCAAGGGGCGACAGCAAAAAGTGCTGCCGCCCTTTCCCATAATCGAAGAAAGGGGGATTTTCCATGACCGAACAGGAAGCCTATCAAGAACATATCCGTTATGCCCATGATACCTACTGTCGGATTGTTATTCACCATGCGTCCTTTGACGCTGCCCGTATGCTGGCGTCGGCGTGGCACTGATCGGCACGACTCTGGTGCTGCTGCTTTCTGGACTTTTTGGTTAAACTACGGTATTCTGAAACTGAAAGGAAACAGAATTCGACACAATCCGAAAAAGTCAATGAAAATCAATGAAAGTTGCGGTTTATAATCGCAAAACCTATTGATTTTTTTATGCGCTTGCGGTATTATGGAACTATGGAGGTGGTTCCTATGATAGACAGACCGCTTTACGTCGATAAGATTATGGCCTACACCGACACACCTTTTGTAAAAGTGTTGACGGGTGTTCGCCGCTGCGGAAAATCCACAGTCCTTAAAATGATCATGGAGAAGCTGCAACAGGAGCATGGTGTTCCGTCTGAGAGGATTGTCAGCATGCGCTTCGATTCCATGGATTATGAGGATATGACAGCGAAGGATATGTTCAAGGCTGTCAAAGAAAAGCTAAATCCAACGGGGAGAACGTATCTCTTTCTGGATGAGGTTCAGGAAATTGAAGGCTGGGAGAAAGTAGTAAACTCCCTGGCAACGGATTATGATGTTGACCTTTATGTGACAGGCTCCAATTCCAGAATGATGTCTTCGGAAATAGCGACTTACCTGACCGGACGATATGTTTCCTTTCGTATCTATACGCTTTCGTTTCAGGAATATCTGGAATTTAAAAAGCAGTATACACAGGTAAAGGATATCCATGCTGAACTGGCAGACTATATCCGCTTGGGCGGCTTCCCTGCAACGCACCTGCGAGAGTATTCACAGGATGAGGTTTATACGATTGTCCGGGATATCTATAATTCCACGATTTTCTCGGATATCGTAAAGAGAAACCAGATTCGCAAGATCGACCAGCTGGAACGGGTGGTTCGGTACACATTTGCGAATGTGGGAAATTCATTCTCGGCAAAATCAATTTCGGATTATCTGAAATCAGAGCATCGTTCTATCGACAATGAAACGGTGTACAGCTATCTGGAAAAGCTGGAGAAAGCATATCTTCTTCATCGCTGTTCTCGTTATGACCTGCGCGGAAAGGAGATTCTGAAAACGCAGGAGAAGTTTTATCTTGCCGATATCGCTTTGCGTTACAGCGTGCTGGGCTATACACCAGACAGCGTCGCTTCCAGTCTGGAAAATGTGGTGTATCTGGAACTTTGCAGACGAGGATATACCGTGACGATCGGGAAAACGCCGGATGGTGAGGTCGATTTTGTGGCGCAGAAGCAGAATGACCGATTGTATGTGCAGGTCACACAGGAGATTAAATCCGAAAAAACAGAAAAGAGTGAATACGAACGACTGCTGGAAATCCGGGATAACTATCCGAAGTATGTTTTGAGGACCGATGAATTTGCCGGAGGCAATTATCAAGGCATTAAGAGTATGCACGTTGCAGATTTTCTAGTAAGCACAGAATATTAACGATGAGGGCGGCGGTGAGCCGCCCTTTTTAATTTACTGAATGGTTACTGTTTTTAAGTGCCTGGGCAGAGAGCCTACGACGATCTTCTGCTGGGTATCATCATGCAGGAAGTAGATCCGCAGGAGGTTTTCCGGGTCATTGCCGACACAGAGGTGGTATTCTAAGGGGCTTTCGTACAGTTTCCCCTGTGCATTGCGGAAGTATTTTATCTTATATTGCACAGGGGTGTATTGAACGGTGGAAAACCCGATTGGCTTGATCGTAAAGGGGCGGCCGTATTTTTCGGAGCATCGGTTATTTCGCTCCTCTTTGGAAATGCGTTGGTAGCGGCAATCCCAGTAGTCTGTGGCCAGAAAGTCCAGCGCATCACAAATGAGCGCAATGTCGATCTCACGGGCGCTCTTATCTTCCAGAAGAGAGACTGCTTTGCTATGCAGAAGCAGCCGGTCCGAGAAATTGGCCTGGACCCAGGGGGCGATTTGTGTATGTTCCTTGGGCTGGCTGAGCTTTCGCTTCCAATAGGCGATGTCTTCGTCCTTGGTACGCAGCTGCTGCTGCAGAGAAGCGATGGAATCCTGATGCTTCTGACGGGTTTCTTCTTTCAACTGTTCTTGTTGTGCCTGATACGCTTTCTGGCGAGAGAGCTGGTCCCGTAGATCGGAGAGTTGTTTTTCTTTTTGGTCTAGGGCGGCATTCCATTCTTGTTCGAGCTGTAGGATCGTTTGCTTCCATTGTCCTTCGGAGTCTTTGGACTCCTGCATGGTGATCTGGGTGCGGTGAAGCAGATCCTCCCGTGCGGCGGAAAGAAAGACGATGCTTCCGAAGTCAATTGACTTGCCTCTGGGGTAACTGTACATCTTGGCGGTAAGCGCAGCCATCGTTTCCTCTTGCCGCCCCTTATTTGGTTTCAAAGGATAGCGAGTTACAGTTCCGTCATACGCAGCAGGCTCCAGACAGATTATGTCTCCGGGAAGAAGCGTTTGACCGATTCGCTCTGCAAAACGATCCAGCAGTCCATCCGACAAAAGGTACGTCCGGCAAAGGGTCACGCCGTACTTGGAAAACGTCTCGATATCATAGGGGGGATTTTCTGCTGTGGGAGCAGCCGGCAGGGGAGGAGCTGCTTGGAACAACTGCTGCTCCAAGGTGGAGTAAGGCAGGATCGACGGCAGGCCCGGCATGGTTTTTGGCATCTTGGGAGCAGAACGAACCTGCGTGAACACGACGCAAGGCAGTGTATTCTCCTGATTTTTCCAGAGATCGGTGAGCTGTTTCAGTTGCTCCACGGTGGTGATCTCTGTTACCTCATGGCGAAGCGGCGTGATTTGCCGCAGGCCAAAGTCTGGATGGTCAATGAGCTGACGAACCACTGCCAGACGATAGACTTCTGCTGGGGTGGGTGTGCCTTCCGGGTCGGAAACGATGGTCTGGAATCCGCACTCCAATTGATTGCCCACAATGTGAAACCCAATGTTCGTCTCAAAAACACGGCCGGGGACGGCGGGCCTGACCTGATCCGGATGACCAGGGTCAGAGCCTAAATCCGGTTCTGTGATTTGGAGCGTCCAGATCCCCTCCTCCGGCAAAGAAACGATGTCGATCACATAGCCGCTGTTTTGATGGAAGGAAACCAGGCAGTCGTCCCGAACCGAGCGGTATGCGGAGGGATCTGGCACGTGCGCCAGCTCTTCCGGAACATCTGCGCCCAGTCTGCGGCAGAGCCAATCCAAGGTCAGCAAAGCCCCTAGGCGCAGGCCATCCTGTGGGGTGGTCTTTTTGTTGGACAGATAGGCGTGGAGCTGATAGGTAGGATACAATTGGTTTTTGATTAGATTGACGACACGATAGGGTTTTCTCATTATCATAGCCTCCTTGCTGCTTAAGATCTTGAGACCATCTTACAATGAGAAAATCGGAAGCGCAAGGTGTCGAAACCGGAACGTATGCGGAAAATCGGAACAAAATTTGGAGAAGGACAGAGGCTGTCCACTTCATTTGCTATGATAAGCATGCGGAAGGTCCTAGCACAAAGCACCGGCCTGGTCGGAATGTCCTATGCCTAGGCCGGTGCTTTATGCAACATCACAAAAGAAGTTTTTGGTTTGAAGGATTTACGGACGAACTTTTCTGGATTCGACAAAAAAACAGAGAATCCGACAAGATAGACACAGTGTGTCCACCCTGCGTGATATGATAGGGTCAGCAATCAGGGTTCTTCAAAGAGGAGGAACTTATAGGGCGGGACTTCCAACACCGTGGCGATGTCAAAGAGCGTGTCCAGCGAGACGGCCTTGAGAATATTGGGTGCCTCCACATGGCCGATGTAGGCCGGGGAGCGGTCGATGCGTTCGGCCAGTTGCTCCTGCGTGAACCCGCGCAGGCGGCGGTAGTAGGCGATTTTCAGGCCGATCTGACGGTACTGCTCGGCATAAGTCGTTTTCACTGGTGATCCCCCCGTTTCTCCTACTAATGGTACCCAATCGTGTCAGGAATTGACATGCTATAAAAAATAGAGTATACTATCTTACAGATAGGAAACTATATCAGGAGAGGAAGAGTGACGTGGACGATCAGTGTCTCTCGGAGGCCAAAACAGACCGCGTGTTGGCCATTTATTCCCGCTTGGTCGGCGGTGCCGTCTTGAACAAAGCCGACCTGGCCCAGCAATTTCATGTGACCCAGCGAAGCATCCAGCGTGACATCGAGTCCCTGCGATGTTTTTTTGCAGAGCAGGAACTGCCGCAGGACATCGTCTACGACAAGCGCAGCCGGGGCTACCGGCTGATCGACAACGCCCAGAAGAAGCTGAGCAACAGCGAGGTCCTGGCCGTCTGCAAGATCCTTTTGGAGAGCCGCTCGATGGTCACAGACGAGATGATGCCCCTGCTGGACCGTCTCATCGACTGCTGCGTTCCCGAACAGAACAAAGCCATCGTCCAAAGCCTGGTGGCCAATGAGCGCTTTCACTACGTCCCGCCCCACCACGGCAAGTGCCTGCTCAACGGTCTCTGGGAGATCGGCCAGGCCGTCCGCAACCACCAGGTCATGGAGATCCAGTACGAGCGGATGAAGGAACCCAAGCTCGTCACCCGCCGGGTGGAGCCGGTGGGGATCATGTTCTCGGAGTACTACTTCTACCTCACGGCCTTTCTCCAGGATGTAGACCGTAAAACCGAGTTCGAGAACGAGGGGGACCTCTTTCCCACCATTTACCGCATCGACCGCATCCGTGCCTTCCAAGTCCTGGACGAGCATTTTCATGTCCCCTACAAAGATCGCTTTGAGGAGGGGGAGTTCCGCAAGCGGGTCCAATTCATGTACGGCGGCAAGCTCCAAAAAATTCGCTTCCGCTATACCGGGCCTTCGTTGGAGGCTGTGCTGGACCGTTTGCCGACCGCGAAAGTCCTGGCAGAGGACGATGACGGCTGGGATGTAGAGGCGGAGGTGTTTGGAAGCGGGGTTGAGATGTGGATGAGGAGCCAAGGAAAGTACGTCGATATTATAGAAAATATAGGTTGAAGGAATTGAGACACAATGAATCCTACATATGTTTATGCAAGTTCACAAATTATAACTAAAAATCCTATTTTGAGAGAAGACAAGGAGACTCGATATCAATATTATGTATCTCTGCAAAAACTGCTACGAGCTGGCGGTTGGATTAGCAGACAGTACACAAAAGAATCGCTACGCTATTATAAGACAATTATAAAAATAGATGATACTCCTGAAAGAAAAACCACACATCTGCCCAAGAAGTATGCGCTTTTGCTCGTGTTCGATGTGGCAGCAATATTGCAATACTCTAAGAAGCAAATTCGCTCTAAGAGGATGAAGGAAATTTCAGTTAAAATTGCCTCCAATTTCAAACTGAATCAAGAGGAAAGATGGATTCTTTCCTGGGAGATATTAGCCTCTTCTGGTGATAGCAAGTCTTGGGAAAAAATTTTTCATGAAGATAGCTTGAAAGAGTTCCGTGAATATCTAGATGATGTAAAAAAGAACATTATGTTTATCAGTCGTAAGCCATGTACGTTACTGGTCACTGCTACGATGAGTGCAGGAAAATCTACACTTATTAATGCTTTGACTGGAAAGTATATTAGCCGGATGCAGAATATGGCATGCACAAGTAAGATTCATGTGATTTCCTCAAAGCCATTTGAAGATGGAGCAACACTGGAGTATGACCACGAGATATGTTTAGATGCAACGGTGAGTGATCTGATAGATAATGGCCTTGAGAACAGAAATCCTAAGGTATGGGTTGGGACATTTTTTCAGGGACGATTAGGCGGGAAACGCTTATCTCTACTGGATTCTCCAGGAGTAAATTCCAACGAAAATAAAGATCATGCGGAGATATCAAGTGCAGCGATTTCTTCTCAAAAGTACGACCTCGTCTTGTATATACTTAATGCAACCCAACTTGGAACGACTGATAACGATCAGCATTTGGAGTTTATTGCTCAGATGATTGGCGAAAAAGAGCTCATCTTTGTGATGAACAAAATTGACAGCGTTATCACGGAAGAGGAAGACCTTTTTGGTATACTTGAGCGCCAAAAGGAGTACTTAAAGTCGAAGGGATTTAAAAATCCGAAGATTTATCCTGTTTCAGCTCGTGCCGCTTACCTAGCCAAGAAGAGTAAGACGGAGCAACTCAAACGAATGGAACAACGAGAACTCGAAAATCTGATGGATAAGTTTGAGATGGTTGGTCTGCCAATCTATTATGAAAAAGAACTTGGTTGTACAACCATTCCAACACCTGGGAACGAGGTAGATGCGCTGTTAAGAAACTGTGGGCTTTCTTATCTAGAAGACAAAATAGACTATATTTGTCAAGAGATAGAGAAGAACAGGAAGAGATTGGAGCTGCCGGGAAAAACAAAGAGTGAGGAGAAACTAGCGCAGGTATGCGTAAAGTATAATTCGTACAAGCATAAAACGACCTTGGAAGTGAATGGAAAAGAAGTAGCAGCCGACAATGGCCTTTACAAGGTGATACAGGGAAAGCGATTACAAGAATGGATTGGCGAATTCCCTCAGAACCTTCGTGATGAACTAGACACGATGGATTTCTCTCTGGAGTTCTATGGTATACCATTAGATTGGGGTGATTTTTGTAAGTCCCTTGAAATAGCAGAGAGAAGCGGTTTAGTACGTGTCAATGCCATAAACTATGAGGAAAGTATGAACGACAGGATTCAGGTTGTTTTCCGCACGGTTTTTCAGAATTAAGATTCAGAATGATATCTCAAAATTAAGGAGAGAGAAAAATGACACAGGTATTTGTGAAATATAATCCCTACAAGCTTGAAACGATCTTGAAAGTGAACGGGCAAGAGGTAGCAGCTGACAGCAGCCTTTACAAGGTAACGAAGGGAAAGCGGTTACAGGAGTGGGTTGGCGAATTCCCTCAGAATCTTCGTGATGAACTGAACACGATGGATTTCTCTTTGGAGTTCTATGGTATGCCGTTAGATTGGGACGATTTCCGTGAGGCATTTGAAATAGCGGAGAGGAATGGTCTCATCTATATTAATGGCATGACCTACATTGAGGGTAAAAATGACGAGAACGTGAGCGATAAGATTCAGGTTGCCTTCCGCGAACTGAGAGATGGCCCTATTGAGGACTTCAAAGATCCAAAGTTGCTTCGGGCTTTGGAAAATACAAATGCACAGGAGTTTCCTGTCAATGTCATTGCTACCATGAGTTCCGGTAAGTCTACGCTAATCAATGCACTGCTCCAGAAAAAACTGATGCCGGCTAAAAATGAGGCGTGCACAGCGGTTATCACAGAAATCTTAGACAACGGTGATGACTGCTATTCTGCAGAGGTATATAATGAAAATAATAAATTGATTAGAAGAATTCCAGAGCTGAATTATGATGTGATGGGTGAATTGAATGATGCTGGGAATCTTACCGTCGCATCTGAGAGAGTTTCGCGAATCAGCATAAAGGGTAATATTCCCTTTCTGGAGTCCAACGACATGTCTCTTATGCTGGTAGATACTCCGGGTCCTAATAATGCGCAAAATCAGGAACACAAGAACACAACGTACAGGACCGTAAATAACGATTCTAACAATTTGATTCTCTATGTTCTGAATGGTACTCAGCTAAAGACCAATGATGACGCAAACCTCCTGCGTTACGTAGCAGAGCAGATGAAAAAGGGTGGGAAGCAGATGCGAGATCGCTTCTTGTTTGTCATCAATAAAATGGATCAATTCGATCCTGATGAGGAGGATATTGGGAGAGTAATTGAATCGGCAAAACAATATCTCGCAGAATATGGGATTGAGGATCCACAACTGTTTCCTTGCTCTGCTTTCACCGCACTTAATATCAGAATGTATTTTTCAGATATTGATATTGACAACTTCGACAACCTCCCAAAGCAAGAAAAAAAGAAACTGCCACAAGCAGCAAAAGATACTATGCCTATGATTGAAAAATTTATTGACTTTGATTCCATGCACTTGGAGAAGTATTCAACGCTTTCTCCGAGTGCACAGGAAACACTGAACTACCGGCTGGCAGAGGCAGTTCGCAATGGAGACACCAAGGAGCAGGCCCTGATCCACTCTGGAATTTATTCCATCGAGGCGGCGATCACAGCGTATGTGACGAAATATGCAAAAACAAAGAAGGTCAAGGATTTGGTGGAAACGTTCCAGGAAATTCTTGAGAGCAATAGGGTCATAGAACGAGCAAGAGAGTCAATCGCTACCAATGAGAGAGCAGCAAAAGAACTGGTTGCTCGAGCGACTAAGGTGAAAGAAAAAATTAAAAACGGGCAAGAGGCGGCGATATTCAAAAAGAAAATTCAGGACCTTGATCCCATGCCAAGGCTTGAAAAAACAGGTGAGCAGTTAAAGGAAGAGGCTGCAGCACAGGTAGGGGTTCTGTTTAGACCGTATGGTGAGGTCATCTACAGTCGAGAGGAAGCCAAAAGATTGGTAAGTACATTCAGTGCAAGTAGTTCGGATGCTATGGCAAAATTGGCATCGGAGCTTGACAGTGCAATCAACACTGAAATCAGGGAAACAGGAGAACGATTACTGTTCGAGTATCAGGAGAAATTGTCCAAATTCGATGACTCTGTCGGGAGTGGAGAACTGGACTTCAAGACAGAGGATATGGTCAAGTGCGCTCTGAACGCCATGCGTGAAAACGCAGAGCGTTGTACAACGGATGATTTTGCGACGACAACGGTTGATGACCTTGGTGAGACAACCTACGAAGAAAAAGTATATTACGACAAGGTTGGTGAAGAAGAGGTTGAAGAATTTGCTGGGACACATCAGGAGGCCGTTGGAAAGAAGAAAGTGAAGGACGGGTCCCATCGTGAAAAAGTTGGGACGAGACAGGTACGTAACCCGGCAAAGAGATGGTGGAAAATTTTTACACCTAAATATATTACAGAGGATGTCTATGAAACTGTAGATGACTATAGAGAGGAAACCATCTATGAAACAGTTGTAGATTATAAAACTGTAATGCGTGATATTTATGAAGAGCGACGTGAAAAAATTGAAAAATATCAAGTAAAAACGACAACGATTCAGGCTGGACTTATCGCAAAAATGAGGCAAAACCTGGATGAGGGAGTGAATGCTGCACTGACATATGCAGGGGAGATGGTCGAACAGATGAAGGAGGACTTTTCTAGAAGCTTTGATGAACTGGATAGGATCATCCAATCGAAATACGAGGAACTGGAAAAATGTGCGAAGGATCAAAAGGCACAGGAGAATCAACTGGAGGATACACGAGCGGTGTTGCAGTGGATTGAGACCTGCCAACATGAGATCGACGAGATCCTTGATATATAACTGCCTGATTGAGGAGCGAATGAATCATGGATAAATACATAAAGGAATGTATCGACAGACATGACGTAAAGGGACTGAAGTATATCTTCAGCGATGCACTGGAGGCTGATCCAACGTTTGAGAACTATGAGGAGGCGTTTGTTGATTGCAAATCTAAGGGATTGTTAGAGGAGCATGTGGAGTTGACGCCTCTTACGGAGGATCGAAGCCGGTGGACGGAAGAGTACTGGGTACAGTTAAAACAAGATTTAGTGAAAAACTTTTCTGAACGCAGAATGAATCACATGCGAGAGGTGGCTCAAGTTGTACGGTCGGATAAGTTCAAGAGAATATGTAATGAGCGGGCGCAGCGTAGAGAAGCCTCGCCTGAAAGCTTACTGAGGGAGCCTGAGCGACACACAGAGCACTTAGAAAAACGACCGCCTGTGGAGAAACCCAAGCAGCCGAATCCAGCGCCAGGTAGTAAGCAGAGAGCGGAGAAGGAACGGTTGGAACGGCGGAGACGTGAACTGGCTGAAGAAAACCGGAAAGAAGAGGAAGAGAGACAACGTAAAAAACGGGTTTCTCAAGAAGCTACGACACGGAAAGAATATAGCGCCCAAGATGAAACAGACCCAAAAAAAGCGCTTGGGATTGTAGCGGCGGTGGCAGCAGTGGCAATTATTGTACTATTGCTGAAGTAAAACAATCCCAGAGAATATCGAATACATCGCAATCTAAACAAACGAAAGCAAAGTATATTGCCGGGAATGATAATATAGCGTTTTATATGAGCGAGGATAAAAACGTTTTATATGCTTTTCCGTTTATAGAAACACGGGCAGGCTCGAAAATCGATAAGACAAAAAAATGTGTGTATTATCGAGATAGTAAAATAGATGGAAAAAACTTTAGAAACAGGCGCTTTGCGCAAGGGGATGAGTACGGAGTATATCGTGTGCGTGCTATAGGAGGACATCACTGCGGACATCACCTAATATCTATAAAATCGGAAAAAACAGGAGAGATAGTATTCTTTAAAAAATCACATCTGATCTGTTTTGGAGAAAAGAAGGAACGATCACGTGGCAAAATGGAATGGTGCTAAAGAATGGCGACAAGGACAGCAACAAACGGATGTACCTAGGTACGTGCAAAAATCTCCTGAAAAGGGAGAGTTAGAAAGCACTCCGAAGCAGTATATAGAGAGAGTAAGTAAGGATGGATTTGAAGTTTTGCAGAGGAATCTTCAAAATTCTCTTTCTATTATTGACAATGAAGTAACAAAAAACTATGCTACACAGCTTCAAAACTACCCGGTGGTACCTCGTGACCGGGAGCTCGAGAAATTCCAACCAATTCAGTTTTTTAAGATAACTGAATTGGTGTATCAGGAAAATGAGTTTTCGGTTCATAAGTTGGCAACGGTGTTCCATACGCTTTCCCATAAACCCTGTACGCTTGTATTAATGATTCAAAGTGATCGGACAAACAATAATTTTTACTTAGGTGTCCGTCCTAAATCAAGTGAACATGCAGCGGGAACGATGAGAAGACTCCTGGAACAGAGCCTGCTGGGATTATTTCCGGGAAGTAAGACGGAAGCGTACCCTACGGAAAAATTGAATTTCGATATGGAACGTCTTGCGTTTGAGACGGGATGCGTAGCTAGTGTTACGTGTGTTGCTGACTACAAGCAGGGGAAAGATGCTGTTCTGGAGGACAAAGAATTTTTTCAGGGTTTGGAAAAATTTATTTATAGTATGCAAGGAAAGGCATTTACTGCAATCTGTATTGCTAACAGCTTGGAACACGCAGATTTGCTTAACGTCAGAACAGAGTATGAAAAGATTTATACAATGATTTCTCCGTTTGCTTCGATGCAATATAACTATGCAGAAAACACAAATTCTAGTGTGTCTAATAGTAAGGCTACAAGCCAGGCGGAAGGTCGAACGGAAGCAACTACTTACGGAGAATCAAAAACGGAAGGGCAATCTACCACTCAAACAACGGGAGAAAGCCATTCTCAAAATCGGTCCAGCACAGAGGGAAACCATTCAACTCATGGTAGAGGTAACACCACCACAGCAGGAACGACACAAGGAACTCATGAGTCAGAGAGCGATACGAATACAGTAGGTTTCTCTAGCAACTCGGGATTCAGTGGAGGGATTGGGTTTAAGGGAACGCAAGTTGGAACATTTTCTAGCGTGGGAGTATCTTCTTGCGTTTCTAGAGCAAAATCTCATGGAACGTCACACTCAGACTCTCTATCGCGGTCGATTTCTGAAAACCTTTCTTATGGGATCAACCGTTCCAGGACTACTGGTAATAGCATGACAGAGAGTGAGAGCTATGCACGAACAGAAAACAGTGGAACGAGTGTACAGCATGGAAAAACAGAGGGAAGGTCTACCTCTGTAAGTGTAGCAGAAACAAAGAGCCTGATGGATGCAATAGGGAATTCACAGGCGGTGACACTTAACATTCAAAATAAATCTTTAATGAGTACCCTCCAGCGCCTGGAAAAACAACTCATCAGACTAGATGAATGTGAAAGCATAGGAATGTGGGACTTTGCGGCCTATTTTCTTGGAGAGACTGCTGCAGAAGCAGAATCTGCTGCTAGTATGTATTGTGCATTGGTTTCTGGTGATCAGAGTGGTGTACAGACAGCTGCAGTCAATACCTGGACAGAGGAGCATAAGGTAAAAGAAATCCTGAAGTATGTGCAAAGTTTTTGTCACCCTGTATTTCGATATCGATTTACGAATGATTGCATTTCACATGAAATAGAAGTTGATGCGAGTTCACTGTCGAGTACGAATGAACTTGCTATTCAGCTCGGCCTCCCACGTAAATCGATAAAGGGCCTGCCGGTCATTGAACATGCGGTGTTTGCACAAGAGATATTAAGCAAGGATTCTGCCAAGGAAAATGAGGGTATCTTGATAGGTAGGATCCATCATCTTGGTAAGGATCAGAATACAAAGGTGTCATTAGGTTTACAAAGCCTCGCAATGCACGCCTTTATTACCGGTTCCACTGGCTCTGGAAAGAGCAATACTGTCTATCAAATTTTAGAACAGCTTCCATCCCATTCTGTTTCATTTCTGGTCATTGAACCAGCAAAGGGTGAGTATAAGAACGTATTTGGAACTCGTCGCGATGTTCATGTTCTGGGCACGAATCCACAGATCACGGATATGTTACGAATTAACCCGTTCCGCTTCCCAATGGGGGTTCATGTATTGGAACATATTGACCGGCTGATTGAAATTTTCAACGTATGCTGGCCAATGTATGCTGCGATGCCAGCTGTGCTGAAAGAGGCTGTCCTTCAGGCATATATGCATGCTGGATGGGATTTGGAAGCGTCAAAGAACCATATCTCTCAAGAGCTGTTTCCGACATTTCTGGATTTACAGAAAGAGCTGGAAGATGTTGTACGTAGCTCTGCGTATTCTGATGAAGTGAAGGGAAACTATATCGGCTCTTTGGTGACCCGTGTAAAGTCTTTGACAAACGGATTAAACGGGATGATATTCTCAGCGAACGAAGTGAATAATGATACTCTGTTCGATAGCAATGTGATTGTAGACTTGAGTAGAGTCGGCTCACTTGAGACCAAGGCACTGATTATGGGTGTTCTAGTGATGCGCTTAAATGAGCATCGTATGACACAGGCAACGGAGATGAATGCACCCCTTCGGCATGTTACAGTTTTGGAAGAGGCGCACAACATCCTAAAACGTACAGCTACAGAACAAAGCGCTGAAAGTCCGAATCTAACCGGGAAGTCGGTTGAGATGCTTTCTAACTCGATTGCTGAGATGCGGACGTATGGTGAGGGATTTATCATCGCGGACCAATCTCCCAGTGCTGTGGATGTTTCTGCCATTCGGAATACAAATACCAAGATCATTATGCGTTTGCCAGATGAGAACGATAGAAGAGTTGCCGGAAAGTCAGCAGCACTTCGGGATGACCAGTTGGATGAAATTGCAAAACTTTCTAAAGGCGTTGCAGTGGTTTATCAGAATGACTGGCTTGAACCGGTTTTATGCCATATTTCTAAGTTCTCTAGCCAGGAGCAACCCTTCCAATACGATACAATGAGAGTGGTCAATCCGTCCTCCAATTGTAATGATGCATGGGTTAAACGAGAAACCTTGACGCTTTTGATGGGGGATAGATTGCCCAAACGCCCTGAGCTTGACATTGACAGGCTCATGAGGGAGCTGCCCAACGCTTCACTGCCCACAAGAGATAAAATCCGTATCAGCCAATATGTTAGAGAGTATCAAGCAACGGGAAGTTTACGAATTTGGAAGGACGAAAAATTTGCTGATCTTTCCAAGATGGTTACCGAACTACTCGGCTGTAAGCTTCGAGTAGAAAACCTGATTAAGACAGCGTTTAATTTCGACGAACTGAACCGAGGATTTTCAGAGCTAATTCAAGAGCAGGTAGCTGAAGTGAATCGTGACTTAGAGTTGTCTCTCTGCCAATGCTTCATGAAAAGCTTCTCCGAAGATTATCCAGAGCAACTGGGAATCTACGCGGCCTGGGAGGATGATATCCGGAAAGAAAGGGGGATGGTCATATGATAGGCATGGGTTCTAATCCGTTTTTTACGGGTACGGAGGTTTCTTTCAATGACTGTCCCTTATCGGACTTTTCTAAAGGGTATTCCTTTGAAAAAATTAACAAGGTAGATTTGGATAGGCCATTGGCTAAAGACACGGACGCAGTGCAGAACTTTTCAAATAAGGTAGAGCAAGGCAGAAGGGAACTTACGACAGAAGAGATATCTACTGAGCTACAACCTATATCTGAGGAACTTGCCGAAAAGCTTAAGGAAGAAGGGATTTTGTCCGATAATGCAATCGAAGTGTTACATATAGATACTACAGGAAATCTAGTGTTAAAGTGTATCAACGAGAAACTTACAGGAGAGGCTCATGAAATCACAGGTGTGCCTTACGTTGAAAAAACTATCCAGGTAGGTTCGGAAAAGATAAAGGTTACTGTGCCTGAGTTTCCATTTAAAATTGCAATTGAGGTACCAAAAGAACTGTGGAAATCTGGAGATGTGCATATTTTTAAATATTGCACAGAAGAACTGAGAGATGAAATTAAGACTAATCCAGAGATGATAAAACAGTATACTCCACAGCAACTTGAACAAATTATGAATGGGGATGCATATATCAAAGGATTGACCTGGCATCATAGTGAAGTGCCTGGTAGAATGGAATTAGTTCCCACAAGGATTCATGCACTAAGCAACCATACTGGTGGCAATACCATCTGGTGTGGTGGTATTCGATGAGGAGGTAGATTATGGAAGATATACAATGGAAGTATGTATCTCCATTAAAGGATAAGTTTAAAATAGATGACTTGGAAATTAAGTACTGCTATCAACTTCCTGATGATTTGAAAAACTGTATAGTGGAACATAATGCCGGTGTTCCAGCGCCTTGCCTCATTGATTTTAGAGGAAACAGGGACAAGGTGTTTGGTGGCTTGCTTTCTTACAATGCAGACGATATGGATAATATCTATGAGTTTGTGGAGTTGTTTCGGAAAGAAGGTAGCTCTCTCCTATCCATGTTTCCGTTTGGTATAGATCCGGCGGGCAACTTCTTTTGTGTAAAGGATAAAAGGATAGTCTTTTATGATCATGAAACGGAGAGGGTACTTCCTATCTGCGATACATTTACGCAGTTTTTAGGTATGCTCCATGGGTGACTGATTGTAGGACTTTCTCTTGACATCCTGCCCAAGATAAGGTATTCTAAAAAAGAGTTAAGCATCGCTAACTTTGATATGCTCCCCCTTGATGAAACAGTGAAAAAAACAAATTCACTGAAAATCAAG
>OLPR01001852.1_pt1 | contig 16604 bp, 10 predicted proteins | sample 1672761 | NCBI WGS metagenome assembly OLPR01 (sample SAMEA3136721, study PRJEB25190) | human gut metagenome | biome: human gut; feature: human-associated habitat; material: faeces | place: Austria | collected 2013 | reverse complement strand
GGGTTGTTCCTATGTGTGAGAGTGGAAGGAATATCCTAGCTAAGCATAAGAAAAATGCCCTTATTGCAATACAAATTATGAAATAAAATGCTTCATTTGAGTTTGTAGTTATTAAATTGAAAGAATTATTGTTAGGAATGAATTCAAAATGCTCGAAAAAAACTACGTAATATTTTTGAAAACGAAAAAAATTGTTTGTTTGGAGAGCAAAAAATATTTGAAGTATACAAATATGATAATGGCGATGAATTTGAAGAAGCGTTCGATGTATTTCCAATTGTTGATTATTTAAGCAAGATTGATGAATTATTGAATGAGTACTCTTATTCAATTAATGCTATAAACGACTATAGAGATAATTATTTTGCACATATAGGAGAATTGAAAGATGAAAACTCCTCAAAAAAATTGTCATATAAAATATCAAAAGAATATTTAATTTTATAAAACTTATTTATGATGGATTTTTATATGGCATTGCTCCTGATAAATATGCTTCATTAATTGTTGACCATAATATATGTTTTTCACATTTGGATTTAATAGTGAATGAATATAAAAAGAATAAAGGCAAATAACTAGAAATTTTGAAATTGTTTTGGAAAATAAGTGCTATGCCAAAATTTTATGGGGCATACAAAAAAGTAGAACAGGTTTGCTAAATTTTAAAGTAACATGCTAAATTGTATTTAAATTGCTTTACTAACACATTATATTGAATTTATAAATCTTGAATAAGATTTATCTTATATGTTATAAAAAAAGGTGGATTCCACCTTTTTATTTTACTTGTTTATGAGCTCTCAAGGTCCATAAAATAGAAATCAAATCTATTCCTTCCTGACATATAGCACCTATGATGGCAGGAAGTACTCCAAACGTCGCAACTATCATTAATATTATGCAAGTTGTTATTCCTATTAAAACAGCTTGTCTTCCTATTTTATATACTAGCGGACAGCCAGGTTGAGGCTCGATGCTCGATTGCTTGGTACCATTTCGTTTCGTCAGAAGCGGTTTCAATCTCGGCGAGGGTTTTGTCTAAAAATTCCTTTAAGTCATCTGAATTCGGCTTTGTTGCGCTTGCGTTTGAACGTTCAACCAATTTTTCAAAAACTGTTAGAGACATAGGAATGATTTGTGACTTGCCGCCATAGTTCCTCATACTAATTTGGTCAATTCCATAAAAATACGTAATGACATTCTCATTTAACGTTGGAGCGATGAACAAACAGTAAGTCGGTTTGCCGGATTGAATTCGATGTCGTCCCACATGATCAGCAACCGGCTCTCCTTCAGAATTGTATTGTCTTCTTCCAGATTGCATCGTTACTTCGATGATAAGGTCAAAATCTTTGTAATGGCAGATTATATCAGGCACGCCGGGGCCGGCAGTATCTTCCGGCAGCCCATTCATATCTCTTGTAAAATTACCATCGATGAAGCCGTGGTCGATCATTGTCATCGCACGCCATGTGTTCCATTCGAGAAGAAGCGGCTTGTCTGGTGTGGCCCTATCAGAGAGGCTCCTAAAAACATTCATAATATCGTCATACACAGCGTATGTCTTGAGCTTATCTTCTTCCTTCTTAATTTCATTCTTCGTGTTTTTTTCAAGGGCAGAAGCATATGTGTCTTTCAACGCATCAACAGTTTTAATTTCATCACCGTTTGTGTAAGCGCCTAAAGCCTTCAATCTCGATACCAAATTAGAAACGTTGTCAGATGGGAGAGCAGGGAGCGCTACATCGAACAAATAGTTTTGATATTCATTGATATCGTCAACGAAAACTGGGTCGCGAGGAATATTGTTTAAAATCCACGAAACGTCTTCCATTCGAGCTGGTGGAATGCTGATTGTCCTGGTTTTTATGTCAATTGCAATAAGACCAGTAATACGCAGATATCTTCTGCAAGCGTCGGCGTAGTCATACATGTTCGAAGACTTGGTTTCAATGAATTTTCCTAAATCAATATCTGCGCCTTTTTGCTCGCGAATGGTTAAATCTCCTTTGTTGATCACGTCGGCAAAAGCAATAAGAGTTTCATTTGTGATATATTCTTGAATAAATTGACTATACGATTGTGCTGATCTATCCCTATTTTTCTTAGCGTTTCGAAAAGTGATTACTTTCCTTTTTACTTCATCAAATTTGTGCCAGTCGGTTAACTGCATACCGAAAATAGCCAATTCATCTCTCGATAAATAACCTAGTTCGGACACAAGCCGAAGAATCTCTAGATAAGGTCTCACCCAAAATACTTTCGAGCTGCCTTCGTTTTGGGGCTTTAACGGCGAAGGCAATTGGAATTTTAAAAGTTGTCTTAGGAAAAGTTCATTGAGTCTAACGCCAGACTGGGCCTTATCATAAATCGGCGTTCTCTGAAGTGCATTTTCTAGATTTACGAATCCAAGGAGCTGAGGGGCTCTATTGACTCTGTCTCTTGCGGCAAGATCAAGATTCTTCTTTGGGCCTTCGCCTTCAAAAAAATCAGATTGGACAAGAGATTTCATGTATTCGGTCTGGGTTTTCTTATCCCAAGGCCGTCCTTCAAAATTCTCTATAAGTAGTTTTACCTCCGGGAGTATTTTGTGCGGGCTTCTCGGAGATGTGGTAAAGAACAAGATTCTAGAATCGCTAGGTATGCTTCTGTGTTTCATAACTCCTCCCGATAATTTTTTATAATCACATGAGTTGCACTATTTTTAAAACGATTGCGAATATTCACAGCATAGTCTTTTGAGTATCTATCAACGATAAGGTCGCCATAAAGTTGATCAATAATTGGCGTTTCCGCGACAACCATAAGAGCTTTACAAGGAAGGTTTCTAAATGCCCTGGCCAATCTGATTTGGTCTTCTTCGGTGAAACCGCCAATGTGGTCGATATTTCCGTAATCGTTAAAGACACAGTCGTATGGAGGGTCCAAGAAGATAAAATCATTGGGCTTAGCCATTGCGAAAACAGCCTCGTAGTCCCCGTTGAATATTTGTGTTCGTTGAAGAAGTTCTTTGTGGCCTTCGGTGACTAATTCGGTATTAAAATTTGCATACCTGCCAAAGGGGACGTTATATTCGCCTTTAGCATTGAATCGTATCATTCCAGAATAAGCGGTTTTATTGATGAAATAGTAAAGGGTCCCAGCTAGGTATCTCCCTGTTGGGTGGTTATATTCTTCACGCAACTCGTAATATAGGTCTTCGTTCCGGTTTGGCACGCGCTCGTCGGGATGTTCCTTCTTTAATGCAGCATAGTCTTGTTGATTGTGTTCATAAGTATTCTGAAGTTCTCTAAGTTCTTCTTTTAAGCGGTCAAAATTATTTCGCACATCGAAATAGAAAGCCATTAGCTTGTCGTTTACGTCATTGACGATTGCTACGTTAGGCTCTAAATCGAAAAATACGGCGCCTCCACCCAAAAATGGCTCGATGTATCTGTCAAATTTTCGCGGAAAGTGTCGCTTTAATGCACTTAATTCTTTAGTCTTCCCACCTCTATACTTAATCATTGGTTTCATCTTTGTAATCCTCTATTTTTATTTCGGCTTTCTTGCATAGTTCAGCGATTCTTCTCTGGGTTTTAAAATTGGGACAATGCCTGTTTCCCTCTATTCGATTTACAGTCGCAAACGATACCCCTAAAAGCGTCGCCATCTCAGTTTGTGACATCATCTTTTTTTAACCGCAGTTGCTTCAGTGCTTTTGAATAATTCATGTTTATATAATATAGCAAACTTATGGTAAAAATGATATTTCCAGAGAGTGCTTTTCTTAAGTTTTAACGTTCTCGAAAGGTTTTATATGAGGGGATGTTTCGTTATTTTTCTCAAGTTTTGTCCTCTTCCAAAGGTATTAAGTGAGGGAATCACAAGCTCGTAATATAATTAAATCATTCATAGGACGGGAAAACCGGGCAGGCAGGATGAACAAATAGTTCAGCTGATCCTCATAGAAATCTCTAGCCTCTAACCATTAATGAGCCCTCAAAAAAGAAGGCTTTTTTGCTGTTTGAGCCTCTTCTTACCATTAGAAAGGAGGCTCTTTTGCATAAGAGCAAACACAATGGCTAATAGCCAAACACCTCATTTTCCGTCACCTTTGCTAAACAGGATAAGGAGCTGGCTCAATTTGCGCCAACTCCGGTTCCGACTAAGTCGGAGGTGGGAGACCCACGCTGCACTTTTGACAAAGACGGCACGATGCGCATGGACGCTTTCGCAACCCAAATCTCGCCCACATTATTCACGCTATTGGATGATACGGTCTTCAAGGAGCATGTTAGGCTTAAGGCTTTGTTAAACAAAGAGGAACGTAAGATTATCAAAGCGACGGACAAAGAAGGGATAATTCTAGTTAGCAACCTCCTGTCGCTTTCCTCTTGCTTCCCGAGGGCCTATAGAGATTCGAATTTCCGCTTAAACGAATTAAGACTCGAGACTGTGATGGACGGGGTTGTTTTCCTCGACGAGATTGGTCTTCAAAAAATGGAGGACTCTTTATGATTAACGAAAAGTACGTCTATGGCGAGAACGCCAACAAAGCCGTCCTCTATTGTCGTTTCTCTAGCGAGAAACCAGCGGGAGGAGTCCATCGAAGGCCAGCGGAGGAAGTGCCTTTAATACGTCAAGAAGAACGGAATAGAGGTCATCGCTGAATACGTGGATAGGGCGAAGTCCGCGACCACGGATAACCGACCCGATTTCCAAAGGATGATGAGGGAATCGGAATCGAGATTCTTCGGGATCGTCTTGGTGTGGAAATTCGACAGGTTTGCAAGAAGCAGATACGACTCTCTCAAATACAAGGCCATTCTAAAGCGCAACGGGGTGAATGTAATCTCCGCCACCGAGAGAATCATGGACGGCCCCGACGGCATCATCATGGAATCTCTGCTGGATGGCATGAGCGAATATTACTCGGCAGACTTGTCCTAAAAAGTCAAAAGAGGGATGACCGAGAATGTCCTCAAAGGAAAGACAACAGGTGGATTTAGACAACTTGGATACCAAATAATAGATGGCCGATACGTCATCGACGAAACGGAGGACCCGATAGTCAAAGAGCTTTTTAGGCTATACGCCTATGAGGGAATGAGCATTAAGGCGATAGCCGAGAAGTTCCAAGCTTTAGGCTAAACAAGGTTCGATGGCATTCTGCTAAGAAGAAATACTTTGGAGAAGGCTTTGGCCTCGGAAAGATATATCGGAAGGCTTAAGTGCGATGGAGCTATAAGGGACAACGTCATTCCGCACTTAATCGATGATGCGACCTTTAACAAAGTCCAGGAGCGTAGAGCCCATAAATGCGATACCAGGAGGCTCTTGAAAGGGGATGTCGAGAACATAGTCGCTTTGCTCATTTTGGATTTCCTCAAAGAAAGGAAGGTCATTAATGAAGTCGCCGACCGCATCTATCGAGCCCAAAGGCAAGACTCCACGGAACTGAGCAGATTAAAAGGCCAACTCGCAAACGTCCAAACCCAAATTGGGAATTTCGATAAGGAAATCGGCATGGGCATCATCACTGAGACGACTAAAAGCACATTGCTGAGGCTCGAGTGTGAGAAGTCCGATTTGGAGAAAAGAATCCAGCGAGAGCAAATCACGAACCGCCGATACACGAAAGCCGAGATCGCTGCATCTCTGGAGATATTTGGAGAATACTTATCCGAAAACAATATGTAGAAACGCGCCTTATTTGAAACATTCGTGGATAAGGTTGTTTACAAAGATGGGAAGATAGTCGTAAACGTCGATGTCTTCGGCACAAAAGCCAAAAATGAAAGCATCGACGAAGTAGCCAATGGTGTTCGTGCGGAGAAGCTAGTGCTCCGCCATTATATTGAATTTATTAATCTTGAATAAGATTTATCTTATATGTTATTAAAAAGGTGGATTCCACCTTTTTATTTTACTTGTTTATGAGCTCTCAAGGCCCATAAAATAGAAATCAAATCTATTCCTTCCTGACATATAGCACCTATGATGGCGGGAAGTACTCCAAACGCTGCAACTATCATTAATATTATGCAAGTTGTTATTCCTATTAAAACAGCTTGTCTTCCTATTTTTAAAGTATGTATTGATATTTTCTTAGCTAATACAATGCTATCTATCGAATCATTTAAAATGATGATATCGCTGACCTCACTGATAGCACCATCATTTCCGCTTTGCATTGCTATTCCTATGTCTGCATTTGCTAAGCAAGGTGTATCGTTTATTCCATCTCCTACCATTGCTATAGGTCTATCGTCATCACTTATAGAAGTTATTATATTTAATTTGTCCTGAGGCGATAAAGATGAATAGTATTTATCAATTCCAGCTTCTTTTGCGATTCTAGAAGCAGTTTTCTCGTTATCACCGGTAAGCATGATGATCTTATTGACATTAATATCTCTTAATGAAGATAAAGCTTCTTTTGTATCTTTTTTAAGTTTATCTCTAAAGATGATATATCCGGCAGGATTATCATTCACTGATAACCCTACTAATGTTTCACCTTTTTCTATATTATCATCTAAAGATACAAAAGATCTGTTTCCTACTTTATATTTAACTCCGTCTATAAACCCTTCAACTCCTTTTCCTGGATATTCTTTGATATCAGACGCTTTTAATAGATTTGTTTGATTTGATGATTCTATTATAGATTTAGCAAAGATGTGATTGGAATTAATTTCAAGACTAGCCATATATAAGAGCAAATCATCTTTTGAATAATCATCTATAGTTTCTATTTTTGAAATCGATGGTTTTCCATTGGTTAGAGTTCCTGTTTTGTCGAAAGCAAAAGTCTTAGTATTTGCTAGTTTTTCAAATGCGATAGGATCTTTTATTAAGATGTTCTTTTTATAGGCTTGCGATATTCCTGAAATCATTGCAATCGGAGCTGCTAATAATAAAGGGCAAGGAGAAGCGACTACCAATACTTCGACAAATCTAGTAAAGCCATCCATCAATGAGATTGATGGATTTGTAATATAAGCAATAAGCCAACCTAATCCTGCTAGTAGATAAGAAACAATAGTGAATGGAATTGCTAATTTATCAGTCATTTTTACAAATTTAGATGGCTTTTTATCCACTTCTTTAGCTAATTTAACGATAGTTTGATACTGAGAATCAACATCTTTTTTATCGACTTTAGCAATAATAGGAGAATCACCATTTATAAATCCTGATAGTATTTTGTCTCCTTCTTTTTTTGATTCTGGAAGACTTTCTCCTGTTAGAGAAGACATGTTGAATGGTGAGTTTCCATCGATTATCGTCGAATCCAATGGAACTGTTTCATTAGGCTTTATCAAAAACAAATCACCTATTTTTGCTTCTTTTATGTCTATATCCATACAATACCCGCTATCGGTCAATAGATGAACAACTTTAGGCGTCTTATTTATGAGATCAGTCAATTCTTTATTTGCTTTCCTTGAAGAAAAAGACTCTAAGGCCTGACCAGAAGCCATCATAATCATTATCATAAGACAAGCCCAATAACCTTCGATAGTAATTCCGTTTATGGTGTCATTGACAAATAGAGTAGAAATAATAGAAGTCAAAGCTAAAATATCTAATCCTACATGTCCTTCTATTAAATCTTTTATCATACTTACGACAGTAATAACTACAAAAATTGCAGCACATGAATGGATGAGGATAAGAGAGACTAGATTCAATTGGAATCCAAATTGAAATATTAAAGCTAATATTCCAACAACAATCGTCAAAATAATTAAGTAATAATTAGATAAGAACTTTTTCATTGTAAATCACCGGCCCTTTCAAGAGTTCTATCTTTAAATAGTTTGTCGCCTGAAAAGGATTGATCCTTTTCTGCCGTCGTCACCTTATATAAGGTCTAACGGAATCTTGTAAGTCACCTGTGGATTTACCACTACACATCCTTTCGGGATAGCACTTTTAATATAATGGTTTGATAAATGGAAATCAATATCCAAATAAAAATAAAAAAGCCTTAGGATTGGCTAAGACTTTGACATATATATTTAATCTGATAGCAACTCTTTTAATTGTATGGAATTGATTCCTATGTTTTTCTGCATGAAATCAGCTATTTTAATTATTTGTTTCTTTTCTTTCTTTAATTGTTTATATACTTTGTTGAATTCGCTTTTTAAATACTTTCTTTTAATTCTTTCGTATTTAAATTTCAACAAATATGATATTTCTTCAGAGTGGGCATAATGGCATGATGGATCCAAAATAGATCCACGGCATAGCAATTTGTCGATTAGTTTTAATGCGTTAGTCAAATCGTTACTACCTCCTACATCATACTTGCCAAAGATTAATTTCTCACTGGCAATTCCAGCTAGACTTGTGTCGATACTTTCTTCTAATGTTTCTCTGTCTAATCTCTCGGTAGAGAATTTATCAGAAGATAGAGTTTCTGCATTGATGTTATCTATTATTCTAGTTCTTAAAAAAGATATCCTTTTACAATGAGATTGTAGGTAAAGTGCATGACCTGCTTCGTGTATTGCGGTCATCCTTTCGATATTGTCAGGATCTTCGTGGTTATGGTCTAATAAATCCATTTCATCTAATATTTTTATAATATCATTCAGCTTTGTTTTCTCACCGTATTTTATACTTGCTTGACTAAATATGGATTCTATTTTAGCAATGTTTATTTTCTTGAACTCATATTTTAATTCTTCTTTTTCATCGGCAGTTACAGGAACATTGTATTTCTTGCTGAATCCATCTATTAAATCTTCAACTATAGTTGAACTGCTCATACAATATTTCTTTTCTAATCTTCCTACTCTAACTAATGACTCAGGCCAATCTTGAGGAGATGAGTTTGATGTTGCAAGTGTGATTACAGAAGTGTTCTTATCAAATCCATCCATTTGAGATTGAAAAGTTCTAAGGAATTTAGGATCTACTTCACCCCAACAATTTAGTCCTAACAAATTGTCAATTTCATCGACTATTACTATTGATAATTTGTTCTTTCTAGCTTTAGTATATGCATCGACTATTTCTTTGTTTATATTATCTAGGTCACATTGAAGATTGATAACTGGACAGTTAAAAATCTTTGAGAATTCTCTACATATCAAAGTTTTACCATTTCCAGGCTCTCCATAGAAAACAAATCCTTTGGGTAGATCGGAGATATCCTTTCCATCTTTTAATCTATCCATATACTGGTCATAAACTTCTTTTAGTTGTTTTTTGATAGTGTCGTATCCAAACACATTAGGCAAGAAATCTTTGATTTTGTTTTCCATTTCTGTTTCCTCTCTTTCAAAGTTTCACCATTTTCTCATAGATTAGATTCAACTAATGGATAAAATGAATGATATTAAGACAAATGTGTATAAAAATACACATTTGTTATTCTTAATGAATTCATTTTAGATAAGAAAGATGATAAAAATGTTTTTAGATTTAGAATATAAGGTTTCATCGATTTTGATTGTGGAGAGTCAAATATAAATGTTTGTACTATTAAATTAGATAATCTTATGCTTATATTAAATTATTTGTTTCAACTACAAAAAATAAATATCATAAAAATATTTTTGATTGTTTATGAATACTATTATCCATATGAGAAAATATTTGATTGGATTGAATTTGCCTTTGCTCTTTTATATGAATGCCTTATCAGTTTTTGTTTCATGAAGAAGTTTGATGAGGGCATAAAGGAAATGAATGAAAAAGATAAGAAATAAAGCTCTTTTATATTGTATTTTATCTTTGTGAGTGCTATTGTTCTTTTGCCTTAAGCAAGGCCAGGTTACTCAGTCGGACATGGACTTTCGCCGGCTATTGAAGGAGACTTCTTTAGACGGTCAGCATCCCTTAATCGAAGCCAAGGTATGGGATAGAAAAGTTCTAATACCACTGAGAGCGTAAGCTCAAGCGTCATAAGGTTTACTCACGAGTAAATTATCCTTATGGCATTTGACTTGCCATAAGTTTTTTATTGAAAGGAGGGTAAACCCATGGGTCTCAAAGATTGGAAAGAAGCCAAGGCTAATAAAAAAATAGTCAAGGAAGAAAATTTGATTAACAAGGCTAATGCTCAAAAAATAGCAAAGACTGGAGTTGTTCAAAGTAAAGAAGATCGAGAAAGACTTTTGAGAGCTAGTAGTTTGTCTATAGCTGATTTTTTCAAGGATATCGGTGTGGATGAGAAGATGGGCTTAAATGACGAAACTGTTGAAGCCAATAGAGAAAAATATGGAGCAAACACAGTTACTAAGATCAAAAGTAATGGTGTTTTTCATAGACTTTTCAAAGCATTTACTTCTCCTTTTTCATTAATTTTGCTAGTTGTAGCTATCATATCAGCTATTGTCGCTTGGCTTCCTGGAGGTACTGCTGAAGATAAAGCTACTTGGTGGGTTACTCCTTTGATAATAATCATAATGGTTCTTCTCTCCGGAACTGTAAGTTTTGTAGAAGAGACTAAATCTCTTCGCTCAGCTGCTTCATTGAAATCCATGACAGAGAATACTTCGACAGTCATCAGAAAAGGAAAGGTAATCGAGCTTCCTAACGATCAATTGGTTGTTGGAGATATAGTTAGAATCGGTGCTGGTGATATGCTGCCAGCAGATGTTAGAGTTGTAGTTGCTAAAGATTTATTCGTTTCACAATCTGCTTTGACTGGTGAACAACAACCTGTTGAAAAGAATACTAATTCATATAATGGAAATTTAGCAAAAGCAAATCCTTTCGATGTCTCTTCTTTAGCTTTTGAAGGATCTAATGTTGTGTCTGGAAGAGGCGAGGTTTGTATAGTCAATGTCGGAAATAAAACAATTTTTGGTGCTTTGAGAGAAAAAGTAGTAGAGAAAAAAGGAAAGACTGCTTTTGAAAAAGGTGTCGATTCAGTCGCTAAGATGCTCATGAGTTTCTTGGTGGTTATGGTTCCTCTTATCTTTATCATCGATGGTTTTGGTATTCATATAACATCAGAAGGGTTGGTAATTTCAGGATATAACGATTATAAGCAATGGATTCAAGCTTTGATGTTTGCTATGTCAGTAGCTGTTGGACTCACTCCCGCACTTCTTCCTATGCAAGTTGCAGCTAATCTAGCTAAAGGTGCAGTCAAGATGTCTGGAAAGAAAGTTATAGTAAAGGATATCAACTCTATTCAAAACTTCGGTGCCATGGATGTTCTTTGTACGGATAAAACTGGAACACTTACTGAAAATAGCTCGACATTAGCTGAGTATTTTAACTTTGATGGTGTTTCATCTCCACGTGTTCTTCGCCTCGCTTTCTTAAATTCGTATTCCCAAACTGGAATTAAGTCTGTTATAGATAAATCGATTGTGGCATATGCTGAATCAGATAGATCATTTTATGAATCGTTGACTGAAGGATTAGTAAAGCTTGATGAAATTCCTTTCGACTTTGATAGAAAGAGATTAACTGTTTTATTAAAGGATCACACCGGTGCTAAATTTATGGTTGTGAAAGGTGCTACTGATTCTATGATAAAGACATTGGGCTTTATCAAAACAACACAAGGAAAAAGACCTATTACTGATGATGATATAGCTAAGATTAAGATCACTGCCGATAAAGAATCTTTGAAAGGTAGAAGAACAATATTGATGGCTACTAAGGATACAGATAAAGATACGATAACAGTATCGGATGAATCTGACTTGGTCTTTGCTGGATATATATGTTTTGAAGACACGCCTAAAGCCTCGGCTAAGGAAGCTTTGGATGGCCTTAGAAACTTTGGTGTTACAGTTAAAGTATTAACCGGAGATAATGAGCCAGCTGCTAGAGCTGTTTGTAGAGCTACCGGGTTTGATGATATTAAAGTGTTATCTGGTGATGAGATTAGAGAGATGAGCGATGATGAATTGACTAAAAAGGTTGAGGAATGTAATTTGTTCGTTAAGTTGTCACCCGATGACAAGAGCAGAATTGTTACAAGTCTTCAAAGAAATAAACATACTGTCGGATTCATGGGTGATGGAATCAATGATGCAGCTGCTTTACATGCTGCTGATGTCGGAATTTCATTCAAGGATGCGACTGATATAGCTAAGGAATCAGCCGATATCATCATGCTGGAGAATGATTTGAATGTTTTGAGAGATGGAATTATCGAAGGAAGAAAATCATATGTAAATATGATGAAGTATTTGAAAGGCCAGACTTCTTCAAACTTCGGAAATATGATTTCTCAAATGATCGGGGCTATTTGGATTCCATTTATTCCGATGCAAGCTTTACAAATCATCTTGTTGGATATCATCACTGATGTTTCTTGTTCTATGATTCCTTTCGATTCGGTAGATGAGAGAAATATAATGCAGCCTTTGGATTTTTCAGTCAAACAAATACGATCGTTTATGTTTGCATTCGGACCGTTATCTTCTTGCATCGATATGATCACATTTGCTTTCTTGATGTACTTCATCTCTCCATTAATGGTCGTAAATATGAATTCAACTGGTGACACTATCAACTGGGCTTTCCAAAGTGGAATGTTCAACTGGAACTGGGCTGAGACATCCGATGAATATATAACTTTTATGATGACTTTCCAAACCGGATTCTTCTTAGAATCACTGATAACGCAGAATGTTGTCTATGCTTTCTTGAGAACTGATAGAATTCCTTTGATCCAGTCTTGGCCTAATGTCACATTGTCTTTAGGAATAGTCGTATCATGTCTATTGGGATTCTTTGTAGTTTATGTTCCTAATGTCAATGCTACTTTCGATATGGTTTCTATTAATCCAATATTCCTCGTCATTCTATTTGGACAAGTGCTGCTGTATGGATTGTTGACTCAACCTGTGAAGTATTTCTATAAAAAGCATTACGGAAGATTGCTATAATGTTTATTTGATAAGGTTTAAAAAAGCTATGCACTACATACAGTGTCGCATAGCTTATTTATTCTTCAATAATTTTGATGTATTTGTTTTTATTACTTTAATGAAATTGATTAAGGAAACTATTAGACTGATAAATAATATAATAACGAAATTGGTTATGATAAAAAGCCAATCTATGCTTAGCATCTCTATACGGTAATATATGTTTAACAATAAATACACTATAGAAGTGACTATTGATACTGAAGCAAATACTAATATTGAAACTATGATTGATTCAAAGATTATTATTTTATCGATTCCTTTGTTTGAACAACCTAGAGCTTTTAATATTCCATAGGTGTATATCTCTCTTTTATAATTGGATGAAAATAATAATATTAAAGAAATAATAGAAATTGAAAGGAATAGAATAATAAGAGAGAAGATCAGCATTGCACCTGGTCCTTCCATTATATTTGTATTGAATATTCTCTGGTTATAAACGTTTAATACATTTGCCTCATAAATTAAATCGTCTTTTTTTATTGTTAAAGAATCAGTTATTTTTTTGGCAGTGTGTTTGTCTTTTGCTTCGTAAGCATAATAATAAATTGTTTTTTCTTTTTCCGCTTCTTTTATTTTTGAAGTCTGCAAGTTGGCTATTTGGTCTTCTCCTTCATCATCAGAAAAACCTGGAAGAGTTTTGTAGTATTCATAAAAGCCTGGTCTGACATATAGTAGTTGAGAGTATGAGTCGGAATTGCTTAAGGCATCCAATTCAGCTGTTACAGTGTCTAAGTTTTCTACTAAAGGACTCAATATATAATTATCTCTAGTGGTATATATATTAACTATTTTATAAGATCCTAAATATTTTCCTATTAATTCATTTATGTTACTCACTTCATAGACACTATATTTCATAAGAAATTCTGCATAGATACTCGATATTGCTACTTCATCATTATTGGAAGGAAAATGACAATTTTTATTATCTTTCAGTCTTTCATCTTGGATGAAATTAGGGTCATCTTCAGACCATAATTCTAAAAAACAATTTGAAAAGGTCCTCTCAGTTATGAAACCAATCAATGGATAATTGTAGGTGTTATAAATGTAATCACTTTTAAGAAAATTGGAACTATACATATTTGTTTCAAATATCCGATGTGCATCATTGGAATTAAGTGTATTGATTTGCTCGGGTAAGAACCCGCTTGTTTCATAAGTGCTAGTAGCAAAAAAATCTTGATGCTTTTTTGCGTTGCTACTAACTATACAAATACTGTTGTTATCATTGAATTGATTGTTTATTAAAACATGATTAGTGTTTATGTTTTTGAGCCCGAGAAACAAAGAAAAAGAAGTTAAGGAAATAACAGTTAATAACAAAGCAAAAAACAATTTTACAGGTCTAAGAAATAAGGATTTTAATCCAATCTTAAGCGATGTTTTGAAAGAGAGAGACTTCTTTTTCTCTTTCTTTTCCTTTGGTAGTTGAACATTGGTGTTATCTAGAATCTCTTTGTGTGTTTTGATTACACCTTTTTCCATTTCGAGAATATCGGTTATATTTTGCTCTTTAAACCAGTCAGGAATATGAGTAACAACAATAATCAAGACTTCTTTTGCTAGTCCAGCTAATATTGAAATTATTTCTTTGGAATTCTTTTCATCTAGCGATGATGTAGGTTCATCTAAAAACAAAATCTTGCTTTTTCTAATAATTGCCCTTGCAATTGCTATACGTTGCTTTTGACCTCCGGATAACTCATTTGTCTTTTTCTTTAGGAAATGATCTAGATCGTCTAGCCAGTCTGGGAGATTGACTTTTTTTAATATTTCAGTGCATTTTTCTCTACTATATCTTTTACCACTCAGTTCAAAAGCTACTTTTAGATTGTCTTCTACATTCAATGAATCTATTAAGTTTATATCCTGAAAAACTATTGTCGATATTTGACAGCGATAATTTGTTGAATTGGTTTTGTTTATTGTTATATTGTTGTATTTAATTTCACCTTCATATTCTTGATCTATTCCAGACATTATTCCTAGCAGTGTTGTTTTACCAGCTCCGCTAGAACCGGTTATTAAATATAGTCCGTTATTGTTAAAAGTATAAGAAGCATCTTTAACTGAATAATCTTTGTTGCCATCATATTTTTTATTTATATTTATTATTTGAAGCATAGGTTATTTAATATTGGTGTGTTGACTTAATGTCTTGTTTCCATTTAAATTATCTGCATAAGTTATTACTTGATGGCCATTGTAGTAATAACATGCGGTAATTGATGTTGCAAACCAATTTGAATAAATCATTACATTTTTTGTTTGGTATGGTTTGAGTGTAATAATCTTTGTATCTTTTAAATTGGACCAATTTTGAGCATCCGAATAAAAACACATTTTTGTATTATATGTTACTTCTCTTATATGAGATGAGTTATTTGTAATATTGATTGACCAATCTAATCCTACTTTAGTTTTAATTGATAAATCAAGAGCTTCATAAGTATAATCTCGTAAATCAGTTGTCACAAAACTATTTAAATAGTGGAATATAAAGGTTGTGATTTTTGTGCCGCTATTAAAATTAGTTTCCCCTCTTGTATGTATTCCACAAACATAAGAGTTTCCAGAGGAGTCTTCCATAAATATTGGTGAGCCACTTTGACCATTATATGTTTCTAAATTGTAGTTATATTTATATTTTAATGAATCGACTAATGTTCCACTTGTCTTCCACAATGTCCCATAAGGTTTATCGGCTGGATATCCCCAACTATAGACTGGCTGATTATTGCATTCAGAAGCCCAGTTTCCTATTTTTCCATACCATCCGGTTGAATAACCAATGTTTCTATCGAGTAATATTGCCCCCCAATCATGCTCTGTTGTCGGATGGTCATAGTATGAATACTCTATGTTAATTACTTTTGCTTCAGCGTAGTATTTATAAGATGATTCTTGATTAATATCAGTTGCATTATCACATCCAAAATAAAATTCTATTGAATCAGGGAATCTCGGATTTGAAATATTGTCTTGATAATCACCACTATCCGTTACATCACAATAGCAACAATGACCTGCGGTAACAGCGATATTTTTTCCTTCAAGAAATCCAGTTCCTGAATATCTTAATGTCACATAACTTTTCTTTCTTTTGTTATATACATTTTTAAAAGTCATAATCATTTTGGCGGTAGGTAGATACTTACTGCTTTTGGCATTGGTAATTTGAGTACGGGTATTTGCTGCTGCCAGTTCATATTGATTGGAGTCCAACAAATGTCCATCTTCTTTCAAAGTCGTATCAATACTTACCGTTTCTGCCTTTTGCGTATAATGATTCTCATCAAAAATTTCATAACCTAGTCTTTTATTTGCAAGGGAATAATTGATGATGTTAACATTATCCGGCAATGTTATTCTTGCTGAAGTGTTATTTAGATTGTCATCTATATAACTTGTCTGAACTTCTTCCGAAATTAAATCTAATTGAGAATTATCGTCTTTTTCTGGCGTTGAATTTTCGACGGAATAACTGACGCTGCTTATAATCATTAATAAACATAATCCTATAATCTTTCCCATATACAATGTCCTTTTGCTTTACTTTATATATATTATACTCTATAAGCATGATTGTTGACATTTTTATATAAGTTATTCTTAATATAAAAAAACTATCTGGATTGTGTACTGCACCCCTCTCACTGGACCAAGGAGCAATAGCAATGATGGATGGATTCC
>OLPR01001851.1_pt1 | contig 16613 bp, 15 predicted proteins | sample 1672761 | NCBI WGS metagenome assembly OLPR01 (sample SAMEA3136721, study PRJEB25190) | human gut metagenome | biome: human gut; feature: human-associated habitat; material: faeces | place: Austria | collected 2013 | reverse complement strand
ATAGGCTGTTGCGGCAAGGACCTTTGCTGCGCAAGCTGGCTCTCGGATTTCCACCCGGTATCCATCAAAATGGCAAAGGTGCAGAATTTATCGCTTAACCCTGCCAAGATATCAGGTGTGTGCGGCAGACTTATGTGCTGCCTGAAATATGAAAACGATGTCTACAGTGAAATGAAAAAAGGTATGCCTGATGTGGGCGAGAGAATACGCACCAAAGAGGGCAATGCAGTTGTTGTCGATACAAGCATACTCGAAAACAAAATAAAGGTAAGGCTTGTTCAGGAAGAAGCCTCAGGAGACAAGGAGGAAAAACTCAGCAACGATATATATACCTATACCAAAGAGGAAATCAGAAGACACGGCAACCGTAAAAAACGTAATGATGATATAATAGATGACGATATGGATGCCGAAACCTTAGCTGAAATCAAAAAACTGATTAAGGATTAGCAATGGATATCAGAGACGGTGAAAGACTTGATGAAATAGGTTTCGGAGGACTGAAGCTGATACAAAAGCCGCAGGATTTCTGCTACGGAGTGGATGCTGTGCTGCTGGCCGATTTTGCGGCAAGTATCGCAAAGAAAAAATTAGCAATCATAGATCTCGGCACAGGTACGGGCATAATTCCGGTCATACTCAGTCACAAGACCTCCGCAGAGAAAATATGCGGAGTTGAGATACAGCAGGACTCGTATGAGAGAGCAATTCGCAATGTCAGACTTAACGGTCTTGATGACAGACTTGAGATGATTTGCTGCAATGTAAAGAACCTTGACGAAAGCCTTAAAGGCTGCTTTGATACGGCTACCTCAAATCCGCCGTATATGGAGCAGGGAAGCGCAATTGTAAATGACATAAGCGCCAAAACCATAGCGCGTCACGAGGTTTATGCAGGGTTGGAGGATTTTATAGCTGCCGCTGCATTTCTGCTTGAGGAGCGCGGCGAATTTTTTATGGTCCACAGACCCTCAAGGCTTGTGGATATTATGTATTATTCAAGGCAGTACAGACTGGAGCCCAAGACTGTGAGATTTGTATGTCCCAAATCGGGGCAGGCTGCCAATATAGTGCTTATACACTGCATCAAAAATGCAGGCAGGGAGCTTAGGCTGCTTCCGGATCTGTATGTATATAACGGTGACGGCAGCTATACAGACGAAATACAGCAGATATATGAGAGGGCTTAGATAATCATACAGATATATACCGAAGCCAGAATTGACACGATATATCCTATTATACCGACGTGAAATGCATAGCGCATGTTTTTTACGGAGGTAACACCAAAATACAGCGCGAGAACATAAAAAATAGTTTCACAACTTCCGACCATTACGGAGGCGCTGCGGCCTATCAGATTGTCAGTGCCGTAAACCTGCATTATGTTCTGCGCCACAGCAAGGGAGCCGCTTCCCGATACCGAGCGAAGCAGAATCAGGGAAATCAGCTCCTCCGGAATTTTAATAATGTTAAACAGCGGCGCGGAAATTTTCTGCAGCCAGTCCATGACGCCTGACGAGGTCAGAGCCGTAATTCCGACAAATACGGCAAGTATGAACGGAATTATTTCGACAACTGTTTTAAGACCGTCCTTTGCTCCGTCAATGAACACATCATAAAGCGGAGTTTTTTTGTATAAACCATAGGACAGAATGACAATAATTATAGCAGGAATAAAAAATCCTGAAATTGTGCTAAAGACCGCTGACATTTTTTGATTTCCTTTCGAACAGTTTGGCAATTAATATAGTGACAGCCATTGAAACAAGGCCTGCAACAATTGATGGGATTATTATGCTTCCGGGGTCCTGTGAGCCTAAATCAGTGCGCACCTTTACCACTGTCACAGGCACAAGCTGTATCATAGTGGTGCTTACGGCAATAAACATGCACATTGTGTTGCTGGCATACGGACTGCGGCCGTTTTCGGCATCGAGCATTTCCATCGACTTAAGCGAAAACACCGTTGCGCTGTTTCCGGCGCCGAAGATATTTGCAATGAAGCTCATAACCATCATAGCGATTGTTTTCTGGTTTTTTTCTTCGGGAAATATAAATCGCATCAGGGGCTGGAGTTTTTTTGCAATAAGGGCTATAAGGCCGGATTTATCGGCAATATTCATAAGACCGGTCCACAGGGCCATAACCCCGGCGATGCTTATTATAAACTGTATGGCATCGGTGCAGCTTTGCATAAGACCGTCACAAAAAACAGGGATCTGTCCGTTTATGCAGGCAAAAATAATTCCTGTGATTATCATTGCCGACCATATATAGTTCATCAAAATTATCACCTCAAAAAAATATATGATGTTTTTTCAAAAAAATGTTGCAATTATTTTCCACTTGTTACATAATAGGGACAGGACAAAAATAAGGAGGTATTGTTATGCAGATTACTCTGAACCTGGAAAGTGTAGGACATTTTCTTCTGGTACTTGCAGGTATAGTATTGCTGGTAATACTGTGTGTGGCAGCAGTAAAGCTTGTTAAGACACTCAAAAGCGTCAACAGCATACTCGAAGATGTCAACGTGGTATCCTCGGCAATATCGGACAAGACCAGGGAAGTTGATAATATCATAGGGGTTGTATCAGAATCAGTTGCAAACATCTCTGAAACACTTAAAGGCAATCAAAATGCAGTAAACGCCATAAGCGTTATTGTTAATTCCATTGCGACTATTAAAGGCTTTTTTACAAAGGGCGATAGTACAGCGGAGTAACACTGTTTAAACAGAAAGGAGAACACTATGAAAGCTACAGGTATTGTAAGAAAAGTTGACGAACTGGGAAGAATTGTACTTCCAATCGAACTCAGAAGAACTTTAGGTATCGATGTAAAGGATCCTCTTGAAATCTACGTTCACGAAGATCAGATTATTTTAAAGAAATATCAGCCTGCGTGCATATTCTGCGGAAGCGGCGATGATGTACATAGAATACACGACAAGAATGTATGCCAGAGCTGTATCGATGAATTAAAATCGTTATAGTATTTCAGGGCTCGCCTTAAAAGCGGGCCATCTTTATTTTTTGCCGCATATCTGCCATTGAAAAACGGTGAAAAAATGGTATACTATATAAGACAATAATATTCTGGAGGAAAACATTGGCTAAATATCTTGTACAAAAGAGCAATCCTCTCAGCGGAGAGGTTGAAATAAGCGGAGCAAAGAATGCTGTCCTGCCAATAATGGCGGCGGCACTTCTTTCTGAAGAAGAATGCACGCTGTTTGATGTGCCTGCGCTTAGAGATGTGGACGTGCTGACACAGCTTCTTACCCATATCGGCGCTGTTGTCAAAAAGGCAGATACAAACACTTTAAATATATACACACCGAATATCAACACATATGAAGCACCTTTTGAGCTTGTCAAAAAAATGAGAGCGTCATTTCTTGTGGCAGGACCTATGCTTGCAAGAACAGGACACGCAAGAGTATATATGCCGGGCGGCTGCACAATAGGAGCAAGACCGGTGGAGCTTCATCTCAAGGGCTTTCAGGCTATGGGTGCCGAAATAATAAACAACGAAATAGAATCCTTTGTGGAGATGTCCTGCGACAGACTGCAGGGAGCGTCTATATATCTTGACTTCCCAAGCGTGGGCGCTACCGAGAACATAATGATGGCGGCAGTGCTTGCCGAGGGTACCACTATAATCGAAAATGCGGCCGAGGAGCCCGAAATTGTTGACCTTGCAAATTTCCTCAACAAAATGGGAGCAAGAGTCAAGGGCGCAGGCACAGAGACCATCAAAATCGAGGGTGTTGAGAAGCTTGGAGGCTGCAAGCACGGAATTATACCAGACAGAATTGAAACAGGCACATTTATGGTTGCGGCAGCTATCACCAGAGGCGAGATACTGATTAAAAACGCCGTGCCCGATCACGTCAAGGCAATTACGGCAAAGCTGATAGAATGTGGAGTCGTAGTCGAAAAAACAGACGAGGGGCTGCTTGTTAAGGGCAATGTCAACCCTCTTGTTTCAACCAACATAAAAACAATGCCGTATCCGGGATTTCCTACAGATCTGCACCCGCAGTTTGCGGCTATGATGTGCAGAAGCAACGGCAGCTGTGAAATAGAGGAAACCCTGTTTGAAAACAGATATAAATACATAGAGGAACTGAAAAAAACAGGCGGAAATATTGAAGTTTTTCAAAAAAAAGCTATAATTAAAGGTGTGCCCAAATTATGCGGCGCACATATGAAAGCGCCCGACCTTAGAGGCGGCGCGGCGCTTGTGACCGCAGCCATTTGCGCCTGCGGAGAAAGTGTCATAGACAATACACAATACATACAGAGAGGTTACTGCGGATTTGATGAAACCATCAGATCCTTAGGCGGAGATATATGGACGATTTAAGCAGAAGAGATACAATGTCCTTTGAAACGGATACGGATTATGATTACGAAGATATGTACTACGATAATCCGCCGCAGGAGGATGCAGAAGAATACAGCGCTGACGTAAGCGGCAGCATAGAAAAACGGCGCAAAAAACGAAACCGCAAAAAACGGCGCAAAAAACGACTGGGTCTGTGGATACTCATAATCATAGCCGTTATAGTGCTGGCGGTGCTGTTTGGAAGATCATCGTATTTTAACATTGATGAAATACAGGTCAAGGGCAATCATTACTATACCGATGAGCAGATAATATCAATGGCGGGGGCGCAGACAGGAATCAACACCTTTTCGGCGGGAACCGGCAATATGGAAAAGCTGCTGTGCGATGATTCCTACATAGCGACAGCCGATGTCAAGAGGAAGCTTCCAAATGTCCTTGAGATTACAATCAGAGAAAGAACCGAAACCGCAGCGGTATATTCCGAAAAAAATTATTATATCGTTGACGGTTCGGGATATATACTCAAGGTTACAGCCGAAAGACCGGACGTTACAAGAGTTCTGGGACTTACGGTTAAAAACGGCAAGGAGGGCGAGGCTCTTGAGGTAAAAGAAAGCCGTATGCTTACCGAAACCCTCGATATGCTTACCGAAACCATGAAAGGTACGGTATATTTCAAAAAGATTAAGGTCAGCAATACTGTGCTGAGGGCATATATATACAATCACCTTATAGTCAGAGGTACGGCGGCAAATATTTCCGAGTGCATATCAAGCGGCAAGCTGGAGGCTGTGCTGTATGACCTGTACGAAAGAGGCATAAAAAACGGTATGATAAGCGTGGGTGACGACCAATATTGCGTATTCAGCCCAAAAATTAAGTAAAAATCATAAAAACCGCAGTAAATATAGTGCATTTATGCGGGAAATATGATACAATTTTAAAGATAATATTCCTAGGGAGGAAACCAGAATGACAAATTCAATCTTACAGTTTGAAAGCGAAGAAAACACAGCGGCGGTTATCAAGGTTGTCGGAGTCGGCGGCGCAGGCTGCAACGCTGTTAACAGAATGATAGATTCAGAGCTTGGCGGCGTGGAATTTATAGCCATAAATACGGACAAGCAGGCTCTTGCCAAATCAAAGGCCCAGACCAAGCTTCAGATAGGAGAGAAGCTCACCAAGGGACTTGGAGCGGGAGCAAATCCTGAAATAGGACAGAAGGCCGCAGAGGAGAACATAGAGGATATCAGGAAATTCCTTGCAGGAGCGGATATGATATTTGTAACCGCAGGTATGGGCGGCGGCACAGGTACTGGAGCCGCACCTATCATAGCCAAGGTGGGACGCGATCTGGGCGCGCTGACAGTAGGCGTTGTTACCAAGCCGTTCACATTTGAGGGCAAGAAGAGAAAAGCTCATGCAGATTTGGGAGTTCAGTTCCTTGAAGGTTATGTGGATTCACTGGTTATAGTTCCAAACGACAGACTTCTTGATATAGCGGACAAGAACACCGCCATGGTTGACGCATTCAATATGGCAGACGACGTTTTAAGACAGGGCGTTCAGGGCATATCCGATCTGATTTCAGATGCTGCGCTTATCAACCTTGACTTTGCTGACGTCAAGACAGTAATGGGCAACAGAGGCGTTGCGCATATGGGTATAGGCAGAGGCACAGGCGATGACAGAGTTGCAACAGCCATTGAGAGCGCAATCAAGAGCCCGCTTCTTGAAACAGACGTTAAGGGCGCCAAGGCAGTGCTTCTCAACATCACAGGCGGATACGACCTGGGTATGCTTGAGGCAAACGAAGCAGCGGAGCAGATTGCAAAGGCGGCAGATCCTGACGCTATCATAATCTTCGGAGCAACTGTAAGAGAGGATATACAGGATGAAATAATCATCACAGTTATAGCTACAGGCTTTAACGAGGACGGCAAGGGCAGACCGGTTGCACCGGAAGCGCCTAAGCAGGAGGCAGCAGAGGAGACTGAATCCGAAGAGGCTTCCGGCACTGATGAGGATACAGGCATCGAAACCAGAGAAATAACTATAGATGATACACTTGAAACAGGCGGCGGATTTGAAATTCCACCATTCCTTAAAAAGTGGAAGGAATAACTGCACACAAAGAAAGGTTTTAAATAAGAGCCGGTTTTAAAGACCGGCTTTTTATGCATTTTAAAAGTATGAAGCAGATTACATCTTCAGACAACAGAATATGCAGAATTATACGGCAGCTTGACAGCAGGAAGCACAGAGAAAAGCTTGGGCTTTATCTCATAGAGGGCGAAAACCTCACAGAGGAAGCATTCAAAAACAATGCGGACATAGAGTTTATCGCCGTAAACGAGGACAGGCTTTCCTATTATGAAAACCTGTTTGGCGGCAGGCTATCTGAGTGCTATGTGATGCCGGCGGGGCTTTTTAACCGGCTTGCGCAGACCGAGAGCAGTCAGGGCATTATGGCGGCTGTCAGAATACCGCAGCTTACACAGCAGCAGTTTATGGAGCATATAGCAGGCGGCAATGTGATAGTTTTAGACAGACTTCAGGATCCGGGCAATATAGGCACGATCTTAAGAACCTGCGATGCTGCAGGATACAGGGGAGCTGTGATGATAAAGGGCACTGCCGATATATATTCGCCAAAGGTCGTAAGATCTGCGGCCGGCTCAGTCTTTAGGATTCCCGCGTATTATACGGCGGGAGCTCGTGATGGAGTGAAACTTTTAAAGGACGCCGGGTTGCAGATCATAGGCACAGGCTTTGATACAGAGGATATGTATTACGATGTGGATATGAGGCGAAACACCGCAGTTGTAATAGGCAACGAGGGCAACGGTATTTCGGAGGAAATGGCGGCCCTGTGCGACAGGACAGTAAAAATACCCATGCGCGGCAATATTGAATCGCTCAATGCGGCCGTTGCGGCAGGGATACTAATATATGAATCAATAAGACAGGAGAGATAAAAATGCGTGACAAGCTTACTACAATTTTAGAAGAAGCAAAAGAAAGACTTGCAAAAGCCGCTTCAATATCGGAAGCAGAAGAAATCAGAGTTAATCTTCTGGGCAAAAAAGGTCAGATGACCGAAATTCTTCGTTCAATGAAAGATATGGCGCCGGAGGAACGAAAAGCTTTCGGACAGGCGGCAAACGAAACCAGAGCAGCCATCGAAAAAATGCTTAAATCCAAGCTTGATGAGGTGAAAGCAAAGGCACAGGCTGCTAAATTCGAAGCAGAGAAGATAGACGTTACAGAGCCGGGAAAACCTGTAGTACTGGGCTCAAAGCACCCTATCACAATCACAATAGAAGAAATTTCAAGAGTATTTATGTCTATGGGATTTTCAATTGCAGAGGGACCGGAGGTTGAAACAGTATTCAACAACTTCGACGCGCTCAATGCAGCGCCTGATCATCCTGCAAGAGATATGACAGATACTTTCTATATCACAGAGGAAACACTTCTTAGAACACAGACTTCACCTGTACAGGCAAGAACTCTGATGACTCAGGATCCTCCAATCAAAGTTATATCACCGGGCAGATGCTTCAGATGCGATACTCCCGATGCAACTCACTCACCGATGTTCCATCAGGTAGAGGGACTTTTGGTTGACGAGGGCGTTACAATGGCAGACCTCAAGGGAGTTTTAGACAGCTTTGCAAAGCAGATGTTCGGATCATCTGTAAAAACAAAATTCAGACCTCACCACTTCCCGTTCACTGAACCGAGCGCTGAAATGGACGTATCATGCTTCAAGTGCGGCGGCAAGGGCTGCAGAGTGTGCAAGGGAAGCGGCTGGATTGAGATATTAGGCTGCGGTATGGTACACCCTAATGTACTCAAAGTAGGTAATGTTGACACAGAAAAATACACAGGCTTTGCCTTTGGTATGGGTGTTGAAAGAATAGCAATGCTTAAGTATGGAATTGATGATATCAGACTTCTTTACGAAAACGATATGAGATTCATCAATCAGTTCAAATAGGAGGTAAGGCGAAGATGTTAGTATCATTAGAATGGTTAAAAGATTATACAGAAGTTAATGTTTCAGATGAGAAATTCTGTGATGATATGGTTATGTCCGGTTCAAACCTTGAAACCTGCGAGCACGTTGGCGGCGGGCTTTCAAATGTTGTTGTCGGCAGAATCGAAAAAATAGAAAAGCACCCTGATGCGGACAAGCTGGTTGTGTGTCAGCTCAATGTGGGAAAAGACGAGCCGGTACAGATAGTTACAGGCGCAACTAATGTATATGAGGGAGCAATAGTTCCGGTAGCGCTTCACAACAGCAGAATTCCGGGACCTCTGCACGGACAGCCAAAGGCAGAGGGCGGAGTCAAGATTACCAAGGGCAAGCTCAGAGGCGTTGAATCTTTCGGTATGCTCTGCGGACCACAGGAGCTGGGTCTTGACGACAAGGTGGCGCCATATATCTCAAAGGACGGAATATGGCTTTTAAACGACGAATTTGAAATCGGCGCAGAGCTTTCAGAGGCGCTTGGACTTGAGGACACAGTAGTTGACTTTGAAATAACTCCTAACAGACCTGACTGCCTTTCAATGATCGGAATGGCAAGAGAGGCTGCGGCAGTATTCGGCACAGAGCTTGAATACCCTGAAACAGAGTGCGACCACGAGGAGGGAAATGCAGCGGATTATATCGCAGTTGATATTCAGTCAGACCTTTGCAGAAGATATACGGCAAGAATAGTTAAAGACGTAGTAATAAAGCAGTCGCCTTGGTGGATACAGAAACGACTCATCAGAGCGGGCATGAGACCTATCAATAACATCGTTGACATTACAAACTTCGTAATGCTTGAATACGGTCAGCCTATACATGCATTTGATATCAACACTCTTGCAGGAGGCAAGGTTGTAATCAGAACAGCAAACGAGGGAGATAAATTCACTACCCTTGATGAAACAGAGAGAACTCTTTCAGAGGGCATGCTGATGATATGTGATGCCGAAAAACCTGCAGCAATAGCAGGCGTTATGGGCGGACTTGATTCAGACATCAAGGACAATACGACAACAATCGTGGTTGAATCCGCAAACTTTGCAGGTGACAGTGTCAGAACAACCTCAAAGAAGCTGGGACTTCGTACAGAAGCATCGGCAAGATTTGAAAAGGGCATAGACCCTAACCTGTGCGCTAAGGCTGCTGACAGAGTGGTAAAACTCATAGAGCTTACAGGAGCAGGCACACCTGTTGCAGGAAGCGTTGACGTTTATCCGCAGGAAATCAAGGCAGAGCCTGTTCACGCAAGAGTTTCAAGAATAAACAAAGTGCTGGGTGTTGAACTTACAAGAGAATTTATGGTAAACGCTCTTGAGAGTCTGGAAATGACAGTTACAGGCGAGGGCGATGATATGTACGTTACGGCTCCTACAGTAAGACAGGATATCCACATTGAAGAGGATATCGTTGAGGAAGTAGGCAGAATGTACGGCTTTGACAAGCTTCCTGTTACAATTCCTAGAGGCAACAGCGAGGCAGTAAAGCCTGACGACAGAATTTTAAGAGATTTGGCGAGAGACACTATGGTTGCAATGGGCGCAACAGAAATCCAGACATACTCGTTTGTAAGCCCTAAGGGCGTTGACAACTGCAGAATTGACGAGGATTCATGGGAAAGATGCTTCGTAAGAATTATCAATCCGCTGGGAGAGGAAAACTCGGTAATGAGAACTATCCTTACTCCTAATATGCTGGAGGTTCTCTCAAGAAACTACACAAGAAACATAGAAGCCGTAAAGGCATTTGAAATAGGCAACACATTTATGGCAGACCTGTTTGACGAGAAAGCTCTTCCTGAAGAGAGCTACTCGATGTGCGTTGGTATGTACGGCAAAGACGCCGACTTCTACGCGCTCAAGGGCATGATAGTAGAGTTGCTTTCGATAATGGGCATCAGAGATGTTGAATTTGTCGCAGAATCAGAATACGGAGTATACCATCCGGGCAGATGCGCAAGAATAATTGCAAGAATTCCTAAAAAGGCAATGCCTGAGGTTGACGATCTCAAAAAACTTATCCTGACAGGAGAGGTTGAAGGCACAGAGGAATACAACAAGCTCAAGGATATAATCGAGAACAGCGATCCTGTTGCAATGGGAGATTATGAAGAGGTTGAGCTTGGTATTATGGGTGAGGTTCACCCTGAGGTTACGGCAAAATATCAGATAAAGACAAGATGCTATGTATGCGAGCTGCTGTTTGATACAGTATGTGAAATTTCAGATACAGACAAGGCATATAAACAGCTTCCTAAATATCCGTCAACCTCAAGAGATATCGCGCTTCTTGTAGACGAAAATATGGAAGTTGGAACCATCGAAAAGGTTATAAAGGCTGCGGCTTCCGAAATACTCAAAAACGTCAAGCTGTTTGACATATACAGAGGCGAGCAGGTTGCAGACGGCAAGAAGAGCGTTGCATTCACACTGACATATCAGGACGAAAGCAAGACTCTTACTGATGATGACGTTGCTCCTGTTCACGGTAATATACTTAAGGCTCTTGAAGAAACTCTGGGAGCTGTTCTTCGTGAAATGTAATCGGGGAGTACGGTTATGGAAAACAATAAGGTTAAAATCAGAATATACGGGCAGGAATACACTATAGTAGGTGAGAGAAGCCAGGATGAGATTATCAAGGCGGCGCAGTATGTAGACGAGCGCATGCAGTTCATAGGCAGAAACTCAAATCTGGGTTCCACCACGTCACTTGCAGTGCTTTCCGCTGTCAACATAGCTGATGAGATATTCTCTATTAAAGAAGAGCTTGAGCAGCTCAGAACACTGAATGCACAGCTTGAGGCCGACGCCAAAAAGTATGTGGATCTGTGGGACGATGCCAAAAAAAACGTAATACAGTACAGAAATGAAATAGAGGATCTGCGCAAAAAAGCGTCAGATGACTCACAGCTTAGAGAAATACAGAGAAGATACAAGGAGCTTGAAAGCAGCTTCTTCGATCTTCAGATGGAAAACGTTCAGCTCAAAAGCAGACTGGACAAGACTGAAAAATAGACAATAGCAAGAGGTTTGGAAGCGGCTCTATGAATAACAAAAGCATAAAAATTCTGGAATACAACAAAATAATTGAGATGCTCAAGGCTGGAGCTGCTTCGGAGATGACAAGGCAGGTGATATCAGAGATTAAGCCTCTGACCGATATCTATGAGATAAGACACCTGCTGCAGCAGACCACAGAGGCGGTCAAGGTTATTGTAGTTAAAGGCAACCCGCCTATGAGCGCGTTTTACGATATAGCCCCGGCTCTTATGAGAGCAAGAAAAGGCGGAGCGCTGACAATGCAGCAGCTGCTTCAAATATCCTATAATATGCGAACAGCAAGGACTATGAGTGCATTTCTCGAAAAGGATCTGACCGAAATTCCGGCGCTTACTGCAATCAGAGAGGTCATCTCAGTAAACAGAGATCTCGAAAATGAAATAACAAGATGTATTCTGTCAGAGGACGAAATGGCAGACAACGCCTCTCCTGAGCTTCGCCGCATCAGAAGAAGCATAGTAAGGCAGAATGAGGCTATCAAGGCAAAGATGAATCATATGCTGGGCTCTGCCGAAAACAAAACACTTCTGCAGGATTCCATCGTTACGATGAGGGACGGCAGATATGTAATACCTGTTAAGCAGGAGCACCGCTCCAAATTCCCGGGTATAGTTCACGACCAGTCCTCGACAGGCGCAACCCTGTTCATAGAGCCGCAGGTTATCGTCAATATGAACAATGAGCTCAAGCAGCTTTTTCTTGACGAAAAAAAAGAAATCGACAGAATACTTGCGGAGCTTTCAGACAGAGTTGCAGAGAATTACCACGGGCTTTACAACAACCAGAAGCTGCTGGTGGAGCTTGACTATATATTTGCAAAGGGCAAGCTGTCGCTTTCCTACAGAGGCGAGGAGCCTCACATAAGTGATGAGGGTATACTTGATCTTAAACAGGCAAGACATCCGCTGCTGGATCAGAAAAAAGCAGTCCCTATCAACGCTTCACTGGGCAGGAACTACAGCACGCTGATAATAACAGGGCCTAATACGGGAGGCAAAACCGTAACTCTCAAAACAGCGGGACTTCTTTCGATGATGGCGGCAGCGGGACTTCATATTCCGGCCTCCTCCGAGAGCATAATCCCTGTGTTTGAGGACATATTTGCGGATATAGGAGATGAGCAGAGCATAGAGCAGAGTCTTTCGACTTTCTCATCGCATATGAACAATATAGTCAATATCGTTGACAGAGCAGGCCCCGGCTGTCTTGTGCTGCTTGACGAGCTTGGCGCGGGTACAGACCCCACAGAGGGAGCAGCCCTTGCAATAGCAGTCCTCGAAAAGCTTAGGGCAAACGGCGCGCTTATATTTGCAACGACTCACTATACGGAGCTCAAAAAATACGCCATATCCACAGCAGGTGTTCAGAATGCCTCGATGGAATTTGACGTTGAAACCCTGAGCCCGACCTACAGACTTACAATAGGAATACCGGGCAAATCAAACGCCTTTGAAATATCCCGCAAGCTGGGACTTTCAGAGAGCATAATAGACAAGGCAAGAGAGCTTCTTGAGGGCAGGGACATAGAATTTGAAGATGTAATAGCAGCCCTTGAGGACGACCGCAAGAGAGCGGAGGAGGAGCGCGATCAGGCTATAGCTCTGAACATTGCAATGAAAAAGCAGAAGCAGGAGCTTGAGCAGCGTGAGGCCGAGATAAAACAGAAAAAATCAGAAATACTTGCAAAGGCAAGAGAAGAAGCAAGAGAAATAGTAAGAGAAGCAAGAGATACCACCAGAGAGGTTCAGAAAGAGCTTAGGGAATTAAACAGAATAGACAGTATCGCAGAGCGAAACAAGGTGTTTGACGAGGGCAGACGAAAGGTCAGAAACCTTGAGGGCAGGTATCGTGAAAAAATAGTAAAGCAGGTAAACAACAAGCCTGTAAAAGCATCCGACCTGAAGATAGGAAACAGAGTCAAGGTGCTTTCCCTTGATCAGAACGGCGAAATTATGAGCCTGCCTGACGACAAGGGCAATATGACGGTACAGATGGGAATACTCAAGGCAACCGTCAACATCAAAGACATAATGCTTATAGACGATGTCAAAAAACAAAAGCCTTCTCCTAAGCAGAGAAACTACAGCAGTATGTATCAGGCCAAGGCTATGAATATGAGTACGACAATCAATGTCAGAGGCCAGAACCTTGATGATGCCGTTATGAATGTGGATAAATATCTTGATGATGCGTTTATGGCAGGCTTAAAAGAGGTCACTGTCATTCACGGCAGAGGCGAGGGTATTCTGCGTACAGGGCTTCAGCAGATGATGAAGCGCCACAAGCACGTTAAAGCTTTCCGAAAGGGTGCCTACAATGAGGGCGGAGACGGAGTTACAATAGTACAGTTAAAATAGAGAGGTAAACAACAGATGAAAGATTACAGGCAGCTTATAGCTGAAATAATTGCACCATGTGTAGAGGGACTTGAGGCTTCCGAAATCAGAGAAATGGTGGAGGTTCCTGCTGACAGCAAAATGGGAGATTATGCATTCCCGTGCTTCAAGCTGGCAAAACTGCTCAGAAAGGCGCCGCCTTTAATTGCAAAATCAATAGCGGAGCAGATTGCGTCAGATGAAATATTCGAAAAGGTGGAAAGCGTCAATGCGTATGTTAATATGTTCATATCAAGAGACGCATTCATTGACGATGTAGTAAAAGAGGTAATCGCAAAGGGCGATGCTTTCGGCTCATCGGACATTGGCGCAGGCAGGAAGGTAATAGTGGAATATTCATCGCCTAACATTGCAAAGCCGTTTCATATAGGACATATCAGAAGTACGGTTATAGGTAATTCCATATACAAGATATATGACTTTTTAGGCTATGATGCTTTCAGAATAAACCATCTGGGAGACTACGGCACACAGTTCGGCAAGATGATATGCGCCTACAGACACTGGGGCAACAAGGAAGATGTCATAAACGAGCCTATCAAGACACTTCTCAGCTACTACACCAAATTCCACGTTGAAGTTGAAACTCATCCTGAGCTTGACGATGAGGCAAGAGAAATCTTTGCAAAACTCGAAAAGGGCGAGCCTGAGGAGGTTGCGCTCTGGCAGTGGTTCAGAGATGAATCCCTCAAGGAATTCACAAGAGTATACAAGATGCTGGGAATAGAATTCGACTCCTACAACGGAGAAAGCTTTTACTCAGACAAGATGCCTAGATTTGTAGAGGAGCTAAAGGCAAAGGGACTGCTTGAGGAATCACAGGGTGCTCAGATTGTAAACCTTGAGGAATACGGTATGTCGCCTGCCCTTATTACAAAATCAGACGGCTCCACATTATATATAACAAGAGATATTGCCGCTGCGGTATACAGAAAAGAAACATATGACTTCTACAAGAACCTGTATATAGTTGCATCACAGCAGAACCTGCATTTCCAGCAGTGGATTAAGATTTTAGAACTTATGGGCTATGAATGGGCAAAGGACTGCGTTCACATTCCGTTCGGACTTGTATCTCTTGAAGAGGGGACCATGTCTACAAGACACGGCAGAGTTGTGTTCCTTGAAGATGTTTTAAACAGAGCTGTAGATGAAACAAGAAAAATAATCAGGGAAAAAGGCGTTGCAACTGAGAATATAGACGAAACCGCAAAACAGGTGGGTATCGGCGCCGTTATATTCCAGGAATTATCAAACAACAGAATTAAAGACTATGTATTCTCATGGGACAAGGTGCTTGATTTCAACGGTGAAACAGGACCGTATGTACAGTACACCTATGCGAGAGCTGCAAGCCTTATGAGAAGAGCAGACGCAGGCGCTCTTGCAAAAGCGCAGGCTGGCGATATAGATGTAACATATATCAGAGGAGATGCGGCATATGAGCTTGTTAAGCTTTTAGAGGCTTTCCCTGAAGTTGTTCTTGAGGCTGCAGACAAATATGAACCGTCTGTTGTTACAAGACATATAGTTGATATTGCGCAGAGCTTTAACAGATTCTATCACGATGAGCATATCATAGTTGAGAATATCGAAGAACAGGCGGCAAAACTTGCACTTGCACAGGCTGCTAAGAATACTATAAAGAATGGTCTGGGACTACTGGGAATTCAGTGTCCGGAAAGGATGTAATTAAATGATAAAATACGTTGGTGATGTATACAGACCGCCAAGTGAGGCGTACAGCCTGATAGTTCAGGCTACCATAGGATGTACTCATAACAAATGCTCATTCTGCAAAATGTTCAAGGAAAAAAGATTCCAGACAAGACCGACAGAGGATATTATTGCGGATTTTGCGTGGGCAAGAAAAAGATACAGAAGCGTGCCGAGGATATTCCTTGCGGATGCGAACGCTCTGTGCCTTAAGACAGACAAACTGATGCCGATACTGACATATATAGAAGAAACTTTCCCGGAATGTGAAAGAGTTACTATATACGGCAGAGCATCGGACGTTTTAAGAAAAACAGAAGACGAATTGAGACAGCTCAGAGAGCACGGTCTTACAATGGTATATATAGGCGCTGAATCAGGCAGCGACAAGGTGCTTGAAATGTGCCGCAAGGGCGAAACAAGACAGCAGCTGATTGATGCCGTAAAGAGAATCGAAAAAGTCGGTATCAAGGCATCAGTGACATTCATAAGCGGTCTTGCAGGCAAAGACGGCTGGGAGGATCACGCTATACAGACAGGCACTATGATTACGGAAATGAACGCTTCGTATGTCAGCCTTCTGACGCTTCTTGTAGATCCTCAGGCTCCTATGTACGAGGATATACAGAGCGGCAGACTCAAGCTGCTTACACCGCAGGAGGTGCTTGCCGAAACACATCTGATGCTGGAGAATGCAAACCCTGAAAAAACATGTATATTCAGAAGCAATCACGCCTCAAACTATCTGTCACTCAAGGGCGATCTGCCTCAGGACAGAGACAGATTTCTGGCGCAGATTGAAGCTGCAATGAAAAACACCGGTATGTTAAAAGACGAAAGGTTCAGACTGCTGTAGATTAATGATATGAAGATATTACTTACAACGCTTAATTCCAAATATGTTCATTCCAATCTGGCGCTCAAATATCTCTATGCGGCGGGGCTTCCCAACTGCCCCGGACTTGAGATAAAGGAGTTTACCATCAACAATGAGGACGACTATATATATACGGAGCTTGTCAGAAATGAATATGATGTAGT
>OLPR01001850.1_pt1 | contig 16615 bp, 13 predicted proteins | sample 1672761 | NCBI WGS metagenome assembly OLPR01 (sample SAMEA3136721, study PRJEB25190) | human gut metagenome | biome: human gut; feature: human-associated habitat; material: faeces | place: Austria | collected 2013 | reverse complement strand
GCTTGCTGTTCACCGCAGCGGCTGGTCCATTTTTAGCGAAGACACTGAGCAAATTGCGCCGCTATCCGGTGCAATTTGCGGTAAATTGGGAACAACAAATCGCTTAGCTCTCACCCAGATTTTGAGTCGCTTCCCGACTCAAAATCGCCCCGACCAAGCGCGGCAGCAATTGACAGACGGTTCTACCGTCACCAGTTTACTTGCCAGCGGGGGGAGTAGACGGAGACCTCGACGGAGTCGGCTTCTGTTGCGTGGTATTTGGAGCGCAGCGCGCGCGCATCCAGCTCGCAGTCGTAGCGATCCGCGTCTAAAGGAAGTTCAATCTCGCGATTGCCCAGCCATGAGGATAAATACGCCGCGTTCGTCAGCTCCAACTGATTTAAGCCGTCCGCTCCCGGAGAAATCAAAGGCTCACCAAACAAAATCGCGTTCGTGAAATTCTGAAGAATCCCCGCGTGCGCCGTTTCCCGCTCGGAAGGGCGAATCTCCTCGTAATCCATGTTAATCGCAGGGGAATTGGAATCTGCGCTGAAACGAATTCCCTTTTCCGATTCGCGCAGCCTCCACCATTTGAGCGTGCCTTCTTCGATTACAATCTTCCCAAGCTCGCCCGCAATCTCCAAGCGATTCGTGCCGGGGTATTCGCCCGTCGTCGTGATGAACGTCCCCACCGCGCCGTTTGCATAGCGCGCGTAAATCGTCGCATCGTCTTCAACTTCAATATCGTGATACTTCGCAATATCGCAGAACCCGACCAGCGATTTCGGCATCCCGCAAATCCATTGCCATAAATCCAGATTGTGCGGCGCCTGATTGAGCAGCACGCCGCCGCCCTCGCCCGCCCAAGTAGCGCGCCATGCGCCGGAATCATAATACCGCTGCGAGCGATACCAGTTCGTAATGATCCAAATCGAGCGCTTCAAATGCCCCAGCTCGCCCGAGCGCACGATCTCCCGCGCGCGGCGAAACAGCGGATTCGTCCGCTGATTGAACATGATCGCAAATACACGATCGCTCGCATTCGCCGCGTCAACCAGCTGCCGCGCCCGCGAAAGCCGCGCATCCAAAGGCTTCTCGCTCAAAAGATGAAGCCCCGCCTGAATCGCCTGAATGCCGATCTCCGCGTGCAGGCGATGCGGAACCGCCACCAAAGCCGCATCCGCCAATCCGGACGCAAACATCTCGCGCGCATCCGAAAATACCGGAACATCCGGATATTTTTCGCGGCAAAGCGTCCTGCGCACTTCGCTGATATCGCATATTGCCGCCAAACGCAGCCCCTGAATTTTTCCCGAATGCACGCATGCCGCGTGCGCCGAACCCATATTGCCAAAGCCCACGATTGCAAGCCGAACCTCGTTCATGTCCGCCTCCTATTTCGTTCCCGAATAGCTGCCGCGCGTGTCCGCAAATACGCTCTCGACCACCTTGCGGCGCGAAACCGCCACGCGCTTCATCAGCTCATCGTAATACAGCTGCTCGTCAAACGGAAGCTCCACCATTTTCCCCAGAAACTGCGATAGATGCATCGCGTTGGAAAGCATCAGCCCGTTAATGCCCTCGCGCCCATCGGCAACCAGCGGCTCTCCGCGCAGAATCGCGCCGCCCCAGGCATTCACAACGCCCACGTGCTGCTCGTTTCTGCCGTCCAGATGGAGCTCCAGCTCATGCGCGCCCACGCTCGCAAACGGCGTTTTGTTGGTTTTTGAAAACTCCGGCTCGCTCATATCGTATTCGAGCACCGTCAAATGATCGTCCTCGGCAACCAGCTTCGCGCCGTCCATCTGAATTTCAAACCGGTTCGTGCCGTGCGCGTCTCCGGTGGTCGTGATGAACACGCCCGTCGCGCCGTTTTCGTATTCAAGGTAGGTCGTCACATCGTCCTCGACCTCGACGTCGTGCCACTGTCCGAATTTCATGTGCGATTCCACGCGCACCGGAAGCCCGCAAATCCATTGCAGCAAATCCAGCTGATGCGGGCACTGATTCAAAAGCACGCCGCCGCCCTCGCCGGACCACGTCGCGCGCCATGCGCCGGAATCATAATACGCCTGCGGGCGATACCAGTTCGTAATCAGCCAGTTCACGCGCCGAATCCGCCCGTACCTGCCGGAATGCACCAGCTCGCGCATCTTGCGGTAAACGCAGTTCGTTCGCTGGTTGAACATCATTCCAAACACGACCTCCGGATGTCTGTCCGCCGCAGCGTTCATCTCCCGCGCCTGCAGCGTGTACACCCCCGCCGGTTTTTCACACATCACGTGAATGCCGCGCTCCATGCACGCAATCGCGTATTTCGCGTGATCGTAATGCGGAACGCACACCATCGCCGCGTCGATATGCCCGCTGTCCAGCATCTGAATCGCATCCGAAAAGCATTCGAGATTTTCGGAAAGCTCCTCCTTCGCCCACCGGAGCCGCGCGGGATTGATATCCGCAATCGCAGTCAGCTCAAAGTCCGGGCATTTGCCGCCCAATACGTTTCGCGCATGACCCGAGCCCATATTACCCACGCCGATAATGCCCAGCCGAATCTTCTTATCCATAAAGCCCTCCGTCAGTGAAAACCGCACGCGGTCAGGTATTCATAGCTGCGCTTCAGACAGTCGAACGGATTCTCGCCGCCGCAATCGTCCTGTTCCACGAGCATATACTCCGTTCCGCCCGCCTCCGCCTTTTCAAACACACGATCGAAATTGATATTTCCCTCGCCGATCACTGCCATCTTCTGCCCGTACGCGCAGTCCTTTAAGTGAATGCAGGGAATGCGCCCCGCGAGCTTCTCCAGCCATTGTGCCGGATCCGCGCCTGCAACCTGTGCCCAGTAGGTATCGAACGTAATGCCCATGTATTCCGCCGGAAGCAATTCAATCAGCGATTGGAGAATAAGCTTTCCGCCGAGCTTTCTGAATTCGCCGTTGTGATTGTGGTACATGAAATATTTGCCGTTCGCCTTCAGCGTCTTCGCCGCCGGAAGGTAAAGACTCGCAAATTTCTCCACAGCATCCGTTTCATCACCGAACGCGTAATGCCCGAGCCCCACATATTTGCAGCCGAACGCATTGTGTTCGCGCGCGACAATCTCCGGCTCCTTCGCAATCCTTTCGCCCGAAATGTGCGTGATCACGCATTCAAGCCCGTTCTTTTTCAGCTCCCCGTTCAGCCATTCCGGGTCGTATGCGCACGTTCCCGAAACCTGAACCGTCGTATACCCGATCTCCGCCACCCGCGCGAGCGATTCCGCCAACCCCTCGGGCGTTTTGCAGAAATCGCGCACCGTGTAAAGCTGCGCTCCGATCTTCATGCTTTCCCTCCTTCGAGCAATTCCCTCAGCGCCGCGCACGCCGCGTCGAACGCCTGATCGTTCGTTTCATACAGATAACCGCCCACCGCGCTGCGCTGCTGATCGCGTTCGAGCGCATTCAGCCCGTCGAACACCTTCAGATGCGGCTCGATCGTAACGTCCTCCCCGCCGTGCGCAATGAAATCGGACAGAATCGCATTCACATTGCCGATTCCCTTTCCCGCCGGAACCACGCGCCCGTCCGGCAGCGCGTCCTTGATGTGCAGGTACTTCACATACCCCTTCAGCATTTTCCACGCCGAAAGCGTCTCCTGGCCGCACTGAATGAAATTCGCCGGATCGAACACCGCGCGCAGGCTCGGAAACGCCGCGTGAATCTCTGCGCAGCGATCGGCTTTGTCGCCGTAAATGCCCTTTTCATTTTCATGGCAAAGCGTGACCTTCGCGCCCTTCGCCGCATCGATCAGCGCGTTCAGACGCTCAAACGCCGCGTCCCGAAACGCATCCTTTTCCATGCCCGCATCCGGATAAAAGCTGAACAGGCGAATATTTTCGGCATTCATCGCCTCGGCAACCTCCAGCGTATGCAGAAAGCGCTCGCGATGCGCGGGAAAATTATCGGAAATGTGAATCTTTCCGATCGGCGATCCGATCGACCACACGATCAGCCCCGCGTCCTCCAGCCGATTGCGAATCTCCTTCGCCTTCGCAATCGGCAAATCGGAAACGTTCGTTCCCTCCACATTGCGAATTTCCAAACCGTTCAAACCGTTGCGGCGCATCGCGGCGATCTGACCCGCGACGAACGCACTCGCTTCATCGGCAAAAGCATACACGCGCATCTGTTTATCCTCCCGAAAATGCATTTTCTCAAAATCATTATATCGCCCCGCCGCATGGTTTTCAATAGAAATTCAAAATTTTCGTGAACGTTCACGGTCGAAGGGATTGAAAACGGCGCCGTTTGCCGCTATACTAAAAACATAAATCCGTCTCTTATGGAGGGCAGATGAATGGAAAAGCATCGCGTAACGCTCAGGGAAATCGCAAAGGCGGCGAACGTATCGATCGGAACGGTCGATCGTGCGCTCAACAATCGCTCGGGCGTCAATGCCGAAAGCAAACGCCGCGTGCTTCAGATTGCCGATCAGCTCGGCTATCGCCCGAATCGCTTTGCAAGCGCCCTCAGCCGCCGCAGCGAAATTCGCATTTGCCTCGTCTTTCCGCGCGATCCGGAGGCTTTTTATCGCGAAATTGAATTCGGAATTGATTGCGCTGCCGCCGAGCTCGAGGATTACGGCGTTTCCGTGGAAAAGCTGCGCTTTGCGCTGGACGACGAACAGGAAGCCCGTGCCTGCATTCAGTGCGCGAAGGAATTCGACGCGTGCGCCGTCAACGCCGCCGGCTGCATGACCGCCGATTGCATTCGCCTGCTCGAAAACACTCCGCTGATTACCTTCAATACCGATTCGCCCGAAACCCGCCGCCGCTTTTTTATCGGCGGAAACGCGCGTCAATCCGGCTTCGTCGGCGCGGAATTGCTCCAAATGATCGTGAACGATAACGCTCCCGTCGCCGTGCTGGGCAATTTCGCACGTGCAATGCCGTTTCTCGAACGCTTCGGCGGATTTTTCGAATATGTCCATGCGTCTCAAATGCGGGTCGACCGCTGCGTTGAATGCCCCGGCGATCCCGACCGCGCATGCGAAAGCCTGATTGCCGCGCTTGAATCCGACAAAAGCATTCAGGGCGTATTCGCCACCGGCTATTCCTCCACGATCGGCGCGGTGCGCGCGCTGAAGGCGCTGAATCGCCGCGATATTCGTCTGATCGGCTATGACCTGACGAACGAAACCGCCGAAGCGCTGCGCGAGGGCTGGTGCGACCTGCTGCTGGATCAGCATCCGTTCGATCAGGGCTATCAGGCGGCGCGAATGCTCGCCCGAATGCTGATTGAAAACTGGGCGCCCGCGCAGGAAAAGCTGTATTTTGACGCTCAAATCGTCGTCCGCGGCAATATGGAGGGACTTCTCAACCGCCGCGGCAACCCGTTTGTAGGATAAGGAGGGAACGAACCGTGAAACCGTTTATGGATTCCGAATTTCTGCTGACCACCCCCGCGGCGCGGACGCTTTACCACGATTACGCCGAGGAAATGCCGATCATCGATTACCATTGCCATTTAAGCCCCGCGGAAATCGCCGAGGACAGGCGCTTTACTGATCTTTCCGAGGTCTGGCTGGGCGGCGACCATTACAAATGGCGGCTCATGCGCGCATGCGGCGAACCGGAGGAGTTGATCACCGGAAACGGCGACCCATATGAAAAATTTCTCGCATTCGCACGCACGATCGAGCGATGCCCGGGCAATCCGGTCACGCACTGGGCGCATCTCGAGCTGCGCCGGTATTTTGATTGCGATCTGATTCTGAATCCCCAAAACGCCCCCGAAATCTGGGCGCATTGCAATGCCGCACTCGCCCGTTCCCTCTCCGCGCGCGAAATGATCCGCCGCGCAAACGTGACCGACCTGATGACTACCGACGATCCGGCGGACGATCTTTCCCATCATGAAAAAATCGCCGCGGATTCAGCGTTCGAAACGAACGTCTATCCCGCCTGGCGGCCCGATCGCGCGCTCGCGATTGAAAAGAGCGATTTTTCCGATTATATCGCACGTCTCGGCAATCCGAATACGTTTTCGGAGCTTTGCGCGCTCCTGAGCGCCCGCATGGACGTTTTTGCCGCCCACGGCTGCCGCGCGTCCGATCACGGCATCTCCGCATTTCCCAAAGCCCGTGCGACGGAGACGGAGCTGAACGCCATTCTCGCCCGCGCGCAGGAAGGACGCGAAATTTCTCCCGACGAGGCGGACAAATACCGCTTCGCGCTGATGCAATTTCTCGCCCGCGAATACGCCCGCCGCGGCTGGGTAATGGAAATGCATTTCGGCCCCATGCGCAATATCAATCGCGTGATGTTTGCCCGTCTCGGCGCCGATACCGGCTTCGACGCCATCTCGCCGCGCGTCGAGCTTTCGGGGCTTGCGCCGCTTTTAAGCGACCTTGCCGCAGAAAGCACGCTGCCGAAAACCGTTCTATTCTCGCTTTCGCCGAACGACAGCGCGTTCCTGAACGCCCTCGCCGGATGCTTCCAGAAGGAAGGCGTTCGCGGCTGCGTCCAGCAGGGCGCGGCATGGTGGTTCAACGACACGCTTTCCGGAATGCGCGCGCAGCTTTCTTCCATGGCGGACGCGTTCCCGATTGGCAATTTTCTCGGCATGGTCACGGATTCGCGCTCGTTTCTGTCCTATGCGCGGCATGAATACTTCCGCCGCGCGCTATGCGGTCTGTTCGGCGAATGGGCGGAAAACGGCATGATTCCCGATCTGAACGCGCTCGGCAAAACCGTTCAGGATATTTGCTACAATAATGCCCGCGAATTTTTCTCTCTGGGAGGTGCGCAACAATGAAGATGTCCATGCGCTGGTACGGAACCGGCTTCGATACCGTCACCCTTTCGCAGATTCGTCAGGTTCCCGGCGTAACCGGCGTGATCACGACGCTTTACGATTCCCTGCCCGGCGAGGTCTGGCCGCGCGAGCGGATTCAGAGCATGATCGCAGAAGTGGAATGCGCCGGTCTTTGCGTCCACGGCATTGAATCCGTCAACGTTCACGACAGCATCAAGGCCGGCGCGCCCGACCGCGATCAATATATCGACGCTTACATTCAGACCATTCAGAACCTCGGGCAATGCGGCATTCACATGGTCTGCTATAATTTCATGCCCGTGTTCGACTGGACGCGCAGCGACCTCGCCAAGCCCCGTCCGGACGGCTCGACCGTGCTCGCCTATGATCAGGCGAAGATCGATTCGATCGACCCCGAACGCCTGCTCGAATCGGTTCAGGAGAACGCGAACGGTGCGATTCTTCCCGGCTGGGAGCCGGAGCGACTTTCCCGAATCCGCGAGCTGTTCAAGCTGTACGCGAGCGTTTCGGAGGAAGATCTTTTCCAAAACCTCGTCTATTTTCTGAAAGCGATCCTTCCCGCGTGCGAAAAATACGGCGTGTTCATGGCGATTCATCCGGACGATCCTGCCTGGCCGGTGTTCGGGCTTCCGCGAATCGTCACGAATCAGGCGCAGATCACCCGCCTGATGCGCGCGGTGGATTCGCCCTACAACGGCGTGACGCTCTGCACAGGCTCGCTTTCCTCCAATCCCGAAAACGATATTCCCGCAATCATCCGTTCGCTCAAAGGGCGAATCCCGTTCGCCCACGTGCGCAATACGCGACAGAACGGCTATCGTTCGTTCGAGGAAGCTGCGCATCTGTCGAGCGACGGCTCGCTGGATATGTATGCAATCATGAAAGCGTTCTATGAAATCGGCTTCGACGGAATCATCCGCCCCGATCACGGCAGAATGGTCTGGGGCGAAAAGGCAATGCCGGGCTACGGGCTTTACGACCGCGCAATGGGCATTTGCTATTTAAGCGGTCTTTGGGAAGCGATCGACAAGCAGGCAAAGGGGGAATGAACCGTGCGTCTGAACTGCAAATCCATCCGGAACGCCGAATGGTGGCGCGCGCGCAATATCGCGATTCCGGAATATGATATTGCCGAAATGCGCAGAAAAACAAAGGAAAAACCAGTCTGGATTCACTTCGGCGCGGGCAATCTCTTCCGCGCATATATCGCCCGCATCGCCGATTCGCTTTTGAACGCTCGTCTCGAATCTCGCGGAATCATCGCCGTGGACACCTCGGACGGCGCGCTCATGCACCGCGTTTACCTGCCGAACGACCTTCTGACGCTTTCGGTCACGCTCCATTCGGACGGTTCCGCCGATCGCGCAGTGCTCGGCAGCGTCGCCGAAATCATCGAAAAGACGGATTTGAATCGCCTTTCCGAAATCTTCTGCGCGCCGTCGCTTCAAATGGCGAGCCTTACGATCACCGAAAAGGGCTATACATCCGAGGGCACGCCGCGCCTGCTCGCGGGTCTTTTATACGAACGCTTCCGCGCCGGCGCGTTCCCGATTGCGCTCGTCAGCATGGACAACTGCTCCCAAAACGGCGAAAAGCTGAAATCCGCCGTCCTCGCCGCCGCAAACGACGAGCCCGCGTTCCGCGATTACCTCGAAAGCCGCGTCGCCTTCCCGTGGACGATGATCGATAAGATCACCCCGCGGCCGGACGCGCGTGTTTGAATCGCTTGCCGAGCTCGGCATTGAAGGCATGGAAATTCAAAAACGCGAGCGCGGCGCGGCAATCACCCCATTTGTCAACGCCGAAGCCGCAGAATACCTCGCAATCGAGGATGCCTTTCCGAACGGCAGACCGCCGCTCGAGCGCGCGGGCGCAATGATGGTTTCCCGCGAAACTGTTAATCTCTGCGAGCGCATGAAGGTCACCGCGTGCTTAAATCCGCTGCATACCGCAATGGCAGTGCTCGGCTGCACGCTCGGATACACGCGGATTTCCGATGAAATGCGCGATCCCGACATCGCTTGCCTGATTCGCCAAATCGGAAAGGAAGGGCTGCGCTTCGTTCAGGATCCCATCGTCTTAAATCCGCAGGCATTCCTGAACGAGCTGATCGACGAACGCCTGCCGAATCCTTATATTCCGGATACGCCGCAGCGCATCGCGTGCGACACCAGCCAGAAGATTCCCATTCGCTACGGCGCAACCATCCGCGCATGGCATGAAAGCGGCGAGGGGGAGGCGCTCACCGGCGTTGCAATCGCCATTGCCGGTTGGCTGAGATACCTTCTTGGGCTGGACGATCGCCTGAATCCTTTTGAAATCAGCCCCGATCCGCGCCTTGCCGAGCTGCAAAGCGCGCTCGCCGGCATTCAAATCGGTAAGCCCGTTCCCGAAGGCGCGCTGAATCCGATTCTCTCCGACCCCGCGCTGTTCCCGATCGATTTAAGCGCTTCTCCGCTCGGCAAAAAGATCGCGCGCATATTTTCCGAAATGTGCGCATCCGCCGGCGCAATCCGCGCAGCCATTCAAACGAATCTGAAGGAGGCTTCATGATGAACGCACTTGAACGCATTCACGCCTGCGGCGTTGTTCCCGTCGTCGTGCTCGATCGCGCGGAGGACGCGGTTCCAACCGCCCGTGCGCTGCTGGAGGGCGGCGTCAATGTGATGGAAATCACATTCCGCACCGCCGCCGCGGAGGAATCCATTCGCCGCGTCGCCGAAAGCTGCCCCGAAATGCTCGTCGGCGCGGGCACGGTGATTTCGCCCGAACAGTGTGCGCGCGCAATCGACGCAGGCGCAAAATTCATCGTCTCGCCCGGCTTTGACGAAGAGGTCGCCGAAATGTGCATTCAAAGGGCAATCCCGATCACGCCCGGCTGCGTTACGCCCACCGAAATCGTGCGCGCGCTCCGCTTTGGCATTCAGGTGATCAAGTTCTTCCCCGCCGGCGTTTACGGCGGCGTGAAGGCAATGAAAGCGCTCGCCGCGCCGTTTGGAAGCGTAAAATTCATCCCGACCGGCGGCGTCGACGCGGGCAATCTCGCCGAATACGTCGATAAACCGTTTGTCTGCGCCGTCGGCGGCAGCTGGCTCTGCCCGAAAAGCGAAATCGCCGCCGGAAATTTTGAAAGAATTGCGCGTCTCTGCCGGGAATCACAGGAAATCGTCCGCAAATCGCGAATTGAATAAGCGCAAGGAGGGGGGAATATGAACGAAAAACGAACCGAACAACGGAAGATCAACCTCAATTTCCTGATTCTGCTGGCATTCATCGCGGTGCTGGGCACGATTCTGATTCTCTTCGTCCCCGTCACCGGAACCGGCGATCGCGAATTCGTGCCGACCGTGATGATCGCATTCGCCGTCGTCTGCCTGATCGGGCTGCCCATCATCCGCGCCCAGAAGAAAAAGAACACGGAAACGCCCGAACAGCCCGCATCGACGCGCGCGCTCGCCACTGGTGTGCTAGCAACCTACGCTGTCCTGCTCGCGCTTGCAATGATCTATTCCAGATCCAACCACCTCATCGCCAGCGCGTTCCTGCTTTCCGCAGGTATCGTCTTCTTCTGCTTAAGCTTCACGCAAATGATCTATTCCCGCAAAAAGTAAACCAAAAGGAACCGGACGCAAATCCGGTTCCTTTTTAGTCCCGCCGCTTCCCAATGCGATGCTTTATTCTTCAAAGAACTTCGCCTCGATCATTGCGCACAGCGCGTGATACACCGGCAAATGGTATTCCTGCACCTCCGCAGGCGCATTCGCCGGTACGCGAATCGCACAATCGCTGATTGCCGCCAGCTTGCCGCCCTTTTCGCCGGTTAACCCAATCGTTTTCAATCCAAGCGCGTTCGCCGTCGCCACCGCCAGCGCCACGTTCTTTGCGTTGCCGCCGGTGCTGATGCCGATCACCACGTCGCCGGGCTTGCCGTAGCCCACGACCTGCTGCGCCGGCGCGAGCAGCGGATCCAGATCGTTCTGAACCGCCGTCGAAAGCGCCGCATGATCGGTTAAATCAATCGCGGGCAATCCCTGCTGGAACATTTCCGCCGCGCCGGGCAGCAAATCCTCTGTCGCCGCTCGCAGCGCTGCGCGCCTTTTCTCGTCCAGCGGCCGCTTCAGCCAGAAGCCCTTCATCAATTCGCCCACGATGTGCCCGCAGTCCGCGCAGCTGCCGCCGTTGCCGACCAGCATCACCTTGCCGCCCGACGAATAGCATTCCTCCAGCATCCGATACGCCGTCATCACCTGTTCGCGGCAGCATTCAAGCGCCGGATAGCGCTTAAACAATTCCTCAAACCGGCGCTGCACCGCCTGATTGCATGAATCCGATTCCCGCATCGGATCGATATTCAGCTCGTGCAGCGCCACCATGATGCTCGCGTAATCGCCCAGTGCTTCGCCCGTTCCGGCGGGAAGTACGCGCAAATCCTGAAGCGAATACGGAATCGCTTCTTTTTTCAACTCCGCCTCCATGCTCTCCCTGAGCAAATCCTCGCAGCGAACGAATATGCTGCCGATCACAACGCATTCCGGATTGAACGCGTCCACCAGAAGTGCAATCCCGCGCCCCAGCATTCGCCCGACGCCCTCGTAAAACGCCTTCGCCTGCGCGTCGCCCGCGTGCGCGTATTCCGCCATCAGCTTTGCGGAAATGTCATTCAGGGAATGCCCGTCCTGAATCCATTTCGGCGTTTTGCCCTCGGCGATCAGCTTTTCCGTAAGCTCGGCAGCCTGCCGACCGATTCCGCCGCCGCTGGTATAGCCCTCGAACGAGCCCGCCTTGTAAAAGCCGACCGGACCGTCCTCCGTCAGGCGCAGATGCCCGACTTCGCCGCCCATATCGTTATGCCCGCGCAGCAGCTGTCCCTCGGCAATCACGCCCGCGCCCATGCCGGTGCCCATTGTAAGGAAAATCATGTCCCGCGTGCCGCGCCCCGCGCCCAGCTTCCATTCCACCAGCGCGCAGGCGTTCGCATCGTTCTGAATAAAGGTCTGAACGCCGTATTTTTCAAAGAGCATCCTCGGCAGCGGGATATTCACCCAACCCGGCAGATTCGGCGGGCAAACGATCAATCCCCTTCTCGAATCCAAAGGCCCGCCGCAGCTGATTCCAATCGCGCGCACGCGTGAAAAATCCAGCCCGTTCCGCGCAAGGATATTCTCCATTTCCGCGCAGAGCCGGTCGTACGTCGGCTGAAAGCCGCGCTCCGCATGGGTATCGAATCGAATTTTGTCCAGTATTTCAATGCCCTGATTCAGCCGCGCCAACAGCACCGCGCATTTCGTTCCGCCAATATCAAGTCCAAGCCAGCGATCCTTCACCGCAACTCCTCCAATCAGAATCCCTCGAATTCATCCAGCCCAAGCTTTTTCAGGCGCCTCATGTACCATTCAAAATCATATTTCGGCTTGCCCTGCAAGTAATGGTTTCTTCCCTTTTCGCCGTCCCCGGTTTCCCAGTCGATGGCGTAAAAGTGAATCCCGCCGTCGTCGCGAATCGTTTTCAGCGGAACGGAAACGTCCGCCCCGACCACGCATTCGCCGCCGGCAATCGCCTCTCCCGTGTCCGCGTCCGTCACGCGGAACGAAAGTTTCTTCTCCGCCTGATTGTCGTTTACGGCATACAGCACGAGAGATCCGGACTTATCGTCCATCATCAGGCAAAGCGGCTGCTGGCTGCGGCGAATGAAGAAATACGCGAGCTTCTTCACGAAATAGTAATCCACCACCGCGTCCGAGAACTGCGGCCAGCAATCCATGATGTTCCACCAGATCAGCCCCGTGCGCACGCCCTTATGACTGCGGAAGGATTCAACGAAGTATTTCTTCGCCTCCGCCTGGCAAATCTGGCTCATGCGCGCGTATTCCTCCAGATTTTCGGGCGCTCTGTCAAACACATTCCGAATCTGTCCGGACATCAGCGGAATCCGATACGTATACGGCGAATCCTCCGTCTCCGGCGATGCGCAGTGATATTTCCACATATCGTTGTCCGTCTCCGGCCAGAGCGCGTCCTCGGGAATGAATCTGCGAATGCTTTCGGGCGAATTGCAGCCGTGATAGCCCATTTCGCTGGCGAATGTCGCATTGTGGTCGTGGTAAAAATGCCCCTTGAAATAATCGCGCGGACCCCATAAATGCTGCTCCGGCGTTTCCATCGCATGTCCCGCGGCAAACGATTCCTTCGAAATATACGGAGAGCTCGGCAAATACGGCCGCGACAAATCCTCCGCGCGCAGCACGCCCGCAATCACCTCGCGGGTCAATACATTCTCCGAAGGATCCAGCCGCCCCGCCGCCTCGAAATAATAGGAGCAATCGCATTCGTTATCGCCCGCCCACAGGCAAATGCTCGCATGGCGGCGCAGGCGGCGCACCTGAACCGTCGTCTCCTCGCGCAGCTGATCCTTCATCCGTTCGGTATGCGGGTAAACGCCGCACGCCATCATGAAATCCTGCCAGAGCATAATGCCGTTCGCATCGCACCAGTCATAGAATTCATCGCTTTCATAAACGCCGCCGCCCCATACGCGCATCGCGTTGCAGCCGACGTCCTTCACCAATTCCAGAATCTTCGGAATGCGCGCCGCGTCGTTAGAATGAAATGCGTCCGCCGGCACCCAGTTCGTGCCCTTGACGTATACGCGCCTGCCGTTTACGATAAAGCAGAATTCCGCCTCGGCGTCTCCCGTAATATACTGATCGTATTTCAATTCCACCGTGCGCAGCCCCTGCCTGAAGGAAATCGCATCCACGATCTCGCCATTCTTCAGAAGCGTCGCCGTAATCGCATACTGATTCGCCTCTCCATAGCCGCGCGGCCACCAGAGCGCCGGATTTTCGATCTCAAATTTCATTCGCCCGTGAATATACCACAGCTTCTGCGATACGGAGAACCGGCTTTTCCCGCAAACGCCCTCCAAACGAACTTCATACGGCTTTACCGGCCGGCGACCGATCTCCACATCAAACGTCGCAACGCAAACCGCTTTTCCATCCGCTATTCCGTCCACCCAGAGAAAAATGTCCTCAATTCGCTCCGCTTTTTTCCGGACGACCTTGACCTCCCGCCAGAGTCCCGCAGACACGATTCGCGGGCAGATATCCCAGCCGAACATATGCGTCGCCTTCCGGATCACCAGCGATTCATAATTGTATTTGAGAATCGAATTCTGCGCCGCAATCGGATATTTCCGCGCCTCAAGTACCGCGGGCAGGATATGCACCAGCAGCTCGTTTTCGCCTTTTTTCAGCCCGACCGCCCTGAATTCATGCGGAATGTACATATTCTCCGCGTGTCCGATCATCGCGCCGTTTAAGTAAACGTCCGCCACCGTGTCAATGCCCTCGAACTTAAGAAACGTATTCTCATCGGGCGCGCCGTCAAATTCAAACCGCACGGCATAAAATACATGGCTGTTTTCATAATCGCGCAGCTTCAGATAATTGTCCCCGAAATAGGGATCCTCCAGAAGCCCCGCGCGTACATAATCCAACGGCCAGTCGCCCGGCACGCGCGCCGCCACCACAGGAGAATCATATCTCGAAAAATCCGCCGCCGAACGAATCTCGCCTGCCAAATCCGCATCGTCCACCAGCATCAGCCGCCATTCGTCCGAAAGCACTTTTTCATAAGCATACCCCATAGCCTCACCTCGGAATTCTTCAAATTCGTCGCATTCATAATAAACGAATTCCAGCGTCCCGTCAAGAGAATATAACAAAAGAAACCGGCTCAGCGTCCGGTTCCTTCTATTCTGTCCAGAATTGCGTCCAGCAGCTCGTCGCCTCGGCGACCTACGGGGTAAATCGGCTTTCCCAGCGCGGCGGAAACCTCCTCAATCGGGCGATCGTCCAAAAATTTATCGCCCTCGTTTCGAAGCATACATTCCGTAATCAGAACGCACTCGCATTCCACGCCCGCCAGCCGACGAATCAGATCGCCGCCCGTCACCAGCCCCGACACCGTGACTGAAGGCCCGAAAAAGCGATTTTCCACCGGAATCACTTCGATCTCCGCGCCCGCAATCGGATGCTCTTCCGTAAGCTTTTTCAGAAAAGCGCCCGCGGAAACGCCGCACGCAATCGCGATCTTCCTCCCCGGCGCGCGCGTCTTCATCGCCGCCGGCAGCGCGTCCCACGCCTCGGCAAATTCCGTTTCGGTCTTTCGCAAAAGACCTACGCCGTCGTCGATCTGCCCGTAATCCTCGTATTCGTCGTCCGCAGGCACTTCCATGCCCGCCTGCAAATAGAATTCGTCCGACGGGAACACGAACCGCGTCCCTCTCTCCGCCAGCAGCCGTTCGCGCCAGACGTTCGCCTGTTCGATCACGCGCCGCGCTTCGTCCCGATTGTATTTCCGCAGCGGATACAGCCCTTCTCGGTGATCCGTCAGGCCCACCGGCACCAGCGCCAGCGAAAGCGCGCCCGGCAGCGCGGTCAGCCTCCGAATCGTATCCTCCAGCGCGTCCCCATCGTTCAGTCCCGGACACAGCACCGCCTGACAGTGAAATTCGATTCCATTGTCGGACAGCTTCTGCAGCTGATCGGCAAGCATCCTCGCCCGCGGCGTCTGCAAAAGCTTTTCGCGCAAATCGGGATCCATCGCGTGCACGGAAACGTACAAAGGCGACGCATGACGCGCAATAATCCGATCCAGCTCGCGCTCGGTGATGTTCGTAAGCGTCACATAATTGCCCATCATCAGGCTCATCCGCCAGTCGTCGTCCTTCACGCGCATCGTATCGCGCACGTGCGCCGGCAGCTGATCGACGAAGCAGAACAGGCAGTGATTCAGGCACATCCGCACCGGCGACATCATCGGAAGCTGAAAATTCAGCCCGAGCGATTCATATTCGCCCTTTTTTACCTTCAGATCGATCTTCTGCTCCCCGCGCCGCAGATTCAGCGTCAGCCGCCTTTCCGCGGAAAATTCCTGATAATCCAGAAAATCGACCACCGTTTTCCCGTCGATACCAACCAGCCGATCGTCCACGCGGACGCCCGCCTTCTCCGCAGGGCTCCCGGGATCGACCGAAACAATGCGATGCGCCATTACAATCTCCTGCCATTGAAAAACTTTTCATTATATATTATCCCGCGGTTTCACCAGTTCGTCAACCGCCCACGCGCTAATTTTCCGTCAAAATGCGCGCAAAGCTGCAAAAAGTGCATACCAATTTACGAAAATCCCCTTGAAAATTTATCATTTGGGTTGTATAATAAGATGCTTTTAGACGAGCGGTATTCAAACCGGTCGTCATTGTTCCAATTTTATTTTCAGGAGGAGTACCATGCAGAAGTACGTCTATCTCTTCAGCGAAGGCAACGCGCAGATGCGCAATACCCTCGGCGGCAAGGGCGCGAACCTTGCCGAGATGACCAATCTCGGTATGCCCGTCCCGCAGGGCTTCACCATTTCGACCGATGCCTGCACTTCTTACTACGAGAACGGCCGTCAGATCACCGATGAGATCATGGGGCAGATCGAAGAAGCGCTGAAAAAGATCGAGGCGATCAACGAAAAGAAGTTCGGTGACGCCAAGAATCCGCTGCTCGTCTCCGTTCGCTCTGGCGCGCGCGCGTCGATGCCCGGCATGATGGACACGATTCTGAACCTCGGTCTGAACGACGAGGTCGCCGAAGGTCTGATCGCCGGCAATCCCGATCCGAAGTTTGAGAGATTCGTATACGACTCCTATCGCCGTTTCATCCAGATGTTCTCCGACGTCGTTATGGAGCTTTCCAAGAAGCGCTTCGAAGTCATCATCGACGAAGTGAAGGAAGCCAAGGGCATCACCCAGGACATCGATCTGG
>OLPR01001834.1_pt1 | contig 16728 bp, 16 predicted proteins | sample 1672761 | NCBI WGS metagenome assembly OLPR01 (sample SAMEA3136721, study PRJEB25190) | human gut metagenome | biome: human gut; feature: human-associated habitat; material: faeces | place: Austria | collected 2013 | reverse complement strand
CTGCGCGATCGTATTCGGATTGAATCGCCTGAATCACGCGCGCTTCGTTGCCGGTATACACGGTCAATTGGCCGTTCGGCGCGTAATGCCGGTGCGCCATGCCGGGCGAGCGCGGCTTTTCGCCCTCGGCCAGCGGGCGCATGACTGCGGAATCGACCTCGCTGGCCCCGGCGACGGCGGCAATCTGTTCGGCCGTGATTCCGCCGGGACGCAGGATGTGCGGGATTTCGCCCGTCATGTCTACCACCGTGGATTCCACGCCGACTGCGCAGTCGCCGCCATCGAGAATCAGCGGGATTTTGCCGTTCATGTCCTCGAACACGTGGCATGCCGCAGTCGGGCTGGGCTTGCCGGAGCGATTTGCGCTGGGCGCGGCGATCGGCGTTCCGGCGACAGCGATTAATTTTTGCGCCGTTTCATGCGCGGGAAAGCGAACGGCGACCGTCGAAAGTCCGGCAGTCACGTTTTCGGGAACGCGATCGGATTTGGGAAAGATCATCGTAAGCGGCCCGGGCCAGAAGGCGTCCGCCATTTTCCGCGCGGCGGGGGAGAGGCCGCCCGAAATGAGCGGCGCAATCTGATCGAGCGCCGAGATGTGCAGAATCAGCGGATTGTCGCCCGGGCGGCCCTTCGCCTGAAAGATTTTTGCAACGGCCTCGGCATTCAATCCATCTGCGCCGAGACCATAGACCGTTTCGGTGGGAAACGCAACCAGCTCGCCCGCGCGAATGCGCTGCGCCGCTTCGGCGATCGCCGCGTCCGTCGGGGGCAATATGCGCGTAATCATTTTATTTTACGCTCCTTTCAGTCCTCCGCGTTCATCAGCGCGGTCTGCTCCGCAATCGTGAGCGCGTCGATAATTTCGTCGAGGTCTCCTGCCATGATTTCATCGATTTTATAAAGCGTAAGCCCGATGCGATGGTCGGTCACGCGCCCCTGCGGGAAATTGTAGGTGCGAATGCGCTCCGAGCGGTCGCCGGTGCCGACCTGCAGACGGCGCTTGAGCGAATACGCGCTGTCCTGCTGCTCGCGCTGAAGCTCGTAAAGGCGAGATTTCAGCACGCGCATCGCCTTTTCACGGTTCTGAATCTGGCTGCGCTGATCCTGACTGGTTACGACCAGACCGGTAGGCAAATGCGTGATTCGAACGGCGGAGTCCGTGCGGTTAACGTGCTGCCCGCCCGCGCCGGATGCGCGATAGGTGTCGATTTTCAAATCGCCCGGATTGATTTCGACCTCCACGTCCTCGGCTTCCGGAAGCACGGCGACCGTCGCCGTCGACGTGTGAATGCGGCCAGACGATTCCGTGACCGGCACGCGCTGCACGCGGTGTACGCCGGATTCGAATTTCAGCCGGCTGAATACGCCCTTGCCCTGAATGAGCAGCGTGCTTTCCTTGATGCCGCCCAGCTCGGTTGAGCCGTCCTCGATCAGCTCCGCCTTCCACCCGCGCTTGTCGGCGTAATGCGTATACATTCGAATCAGCTCCGCGCCGAACAGCCCCGCTTCGTCGCCGCCCGCGCCGGCGCGGACTTCGAGAATCGCGTTTTTCTGATCGTCCGGATCCTTTGGCAGCAGCGCGATGTGCGCTTCGTGGACGCATTCGTCGATTTTTTCGTTCAGCTCGTCGATTTCCGCGCGCGCAAGCTCCGCCATGTCGGGATCGGAGAGCATTTCCTTTGCGTCCTCCAGATCGCTCGAGAGCTTTTTGAAGCGCACAGCGATGTCGTTCAACTCGCTCAATTCGCTGTGCTCGCGCATCAGGCGGGTAAACAGCGGTGTGTCCGAGATGACCTCCGGCAGCGTGATTCGAATGGAAAGCTCCTCGTAGCGCCCCTCGATCGATTCGAGCTGACGCGCGATTCGCTCGCGCTCGTTGAAGCCGGTTTCCTGCATATTACACACTCCTTGCCCAAACGACGCGCGGAACGCCGTTCAAATCGTTGATAACGCCGGACTCCGCGCAATCGATATTTTCGCGGACCAGCTGGAGAACGGCGTCCGCCTGCCCGATCCCAACCTCGAGATAAACATAGCCCTCGGGCTTCAAATGCGCGGGCGCTTCCTTTGCGATGCGGCGATAGACGTCCAAGCCGTCTTCACCGCCGTCGAGCGCCAGAAGCGGCTCGTACTGAACCTCTTTTTGAAGCGCGTCGATGTCGCCGCGCGGAATATACGGCGGGTTTGATGCGATCAGATCGAATTGATCGCGTCCGACCGCCTTGAACAGATCGCCGTGGCGGATGTCCACGTCGGCGTTCAGATCGTGCGCGTTTTTGTGCGCGACGTCGAGCGCGTCGCGGCTTACGTCCGCGAGTGTGACCTCTGCGCTCGGAATCAGCGTTTTGATCGAAATGCCGATCGCGCCGCTGCCGGTGCACAGGTCGAGTACGCGCGGTTTTTTCATGCCGCGCAGCGCGATGATTGCCGATTCCGCAAGCGTTTCGGTATCCTGCCGCGGAATCAGAACGCGCTTATCCACGCTGAAGCGCAGTCCCATGAAATACGCGCCGCCCAGAATATACTGGAGCGGTTCGCCGTTCGCGCGGCGTTTCAAAAGCGTTTCCAGCTGCGCATACGTGCCCGCATCCAGCGCGCGATCGAGCTGAAAATGCAGCTCGGACGGCGTCATGCGCAGAATGTCCTCCGCAATCCATTTGGAATCGACCTGCGGGTCGGGGGAGCCGGATTCGGTCAGCGTTTCGGCGGCGTGCCGAAGCCAATCGCCAATGGTCATAAAGAACCCACCTTTTATTCAATAACCTCGGATAAATCGTTTTCCGTCGCCGCGTGCAGCGCCTGAAGCGCCACTTCGATCATCTGCGGATGCGCTTCGAGCGTAAACAGCCATTGCAGGCGCGCAAATCGGCTGCGCAGGCGCGCGAAGATCGTATCGGCACGCGCGTTTTCGATCGGATGAAGTATTTCGCCTGCAATTGCGGCGGAGATGACGAGAATGCCGATTCGCACGGCGAGCGCAACCCAGACATACTCCGTTCTGACGAGCGCGAATCCGATCAGCGCGATCGAAAGCGCAATCAGCAGAAACGCGCCGTCGCTGCGCTCAGTCAGCTCCGACGAACGGGCAACCTCGGCTTCAGTGACGCTTGCGCCGTAAATTTCATATGCGTTCGTGACCTTCGCAATCGCGCCGCGATACATACTCAGCCGGTTGATCAGCTTAAGTCTCGAAACGACCGCGACGCTCAAAAACAGCCCCGCAATCCGGAACGCGCAGCAGACGGCGTTTACTGCGAAGTGCGGAATTCCGGAAAAGGCGGAAAGCAGCAGCTCGATCAGACGGGGAATCAGCCAGAGCCCCGCCAGAAACGCCGCGGGAATCAGAAGAATATCTGCAAGCCCGGCAAGAAATTGCGGCGTGGTCTGAAACAGCTTCGCAATTCGGCGCGCACGCGGCGTCCCGCGCATTGCGGACTGGGGATTGAGCAGCTGCGAAAACCGGAGCCCCGAAAAGAAGCGGCTGATTGCCGAAAGCATCCGCACAACGCCCCGCGCCAGCGGAATTTTTGAAAACAGATCGCGAAAGAACCGCGGCTGCTGGTAAACGTGAATTGCGATATCGTGATCCGCGTTGCGCACCGCGAGGGAAACCGTTTCACCCAGTTCAAATCGAACGCCCTCTTCCACGGGCGTTCCGACGATCCGGGATGTATTCCTTCTGTTCATGAGCGCTCTCCATTCATGATTTGAATAATAAAAAAGACCGGCGCGCAAAAGCGTCCGATCTTTGATTGCCTTTTAACGCGCGTGATATAGCAGCAAAGGCATCGGTCAAGAAATTCCCGACCGATGCCGAAATGCAGGCTACATACCGTAGCGCTTCTTGAAGCGGTCCACGCGTCCGCCCGTATCGACGAGCTTCTGCTTGCCGGTGTAGAAAGGATGGCACTTCGAGCAGATATCGACGCGCAGCTCCTTCTTCACGGAACCCGTTTCAAACGTTTCGCCGCAAATGCAGCGAACGATCGCCTTGCCGTAGTTCGGATGGATCTTTTCCTTCATGGTATTCACCTCACTCTAACCGGACTGTCGTCCCTCCGGCGGAGACGGCATCCGATTAATCACACGTCAATTATTATAGCACGTAAGTACGCGAAAGACAAGGGGAGGAACATTTATTTTACAAAGAAATTCCACGTTGGCAGAGAAAGTGGATGAGACTGCCATGGTGACAATCGTTTTCCAAACATGCGCGAACGGTAACGAGAAGGGAATGGCTGACGGCAACCCGTGAAGTACAGTGTTTACGAAGAACGCTTTGCGTATGCAGGACGCTTTTTTTGTACTTAAAACGAGCCGATTTCGGACAAAAAGTCTGTGCCGCATATTGCCAGTTTGCGGAAAATGTTATATAATGATTCCGGATCCAATAAAAGAAAGGTGGTTATTCCAGATGATTCGCAAGATTCTCTCCGTTTTGATGGCGATTGCGCTGCTGATGTGCGGCTTCGCATTTGCCGAGGAGACGCCCGCGCACCAGCCGGTCGCCATCCTGTACACCAACGACGTTCACTGCGGAATCGACGATAACATCGGCTATTCGGGTCTTGTCGCCTATAAAAAGGCGTACGAGAAAGCCGGCTATGACGTGATCATGGTCGACAGCGGCGACGCCATTCAGGGCGACGCAATCGGCACCATCTCCACCGGCGAATACATCGTCGACATCATGAATGAGATCGGCTACAGCGTGGCGACCATCGGCAATCACGAATTCGATTACGGCATGGATCGCTTTATGGAGCTGAGGGACAAGGCGAAGTACGATTACGTCTGCTGCAACTTCACCGACCTCGAAGGCAACGCGATCCTGACGCCCTACGTTATTCGCGAGCTTGGCGGTTACAAGGTTGCGTTCGTCGGCGTGGATACGCCGGAAGCGTTCGTGAAGTCCACGCCCACCTATTTCCAGGATGAAAACGGCAATTTCATCTATAGCTTCAACGGCGGAAACGACGGCGCGGATCTGTATGCGATTGTTCAGAAGAACGTGGACGCGGCGATTGCGGAAGGCGCGGAAATCGTCGTGGCGCTTACGCATCTGGGCACGGATGCGGCGAGCCGGCCGTGGACTTCCTCCGATCTGATCGTGAATACCGACGGTATCGATGTGGTACTCGACGGCCATTCGCATTCGACGATCGCCGGAGATGTGGTTCTGAACAAGGGCGGCGAAGAAGTATTGCTTTCCTCGACCGGCACGAAGCTCGTCAACGTCGGCGTTCTGACTATTACGGAGGATAAGGAAGGCGCGGCGGTTCTCGAAACCAGCCTGCATGACGAATCCATTTTCCAGGACGACGAGACGACCGCCTATCTGGAAGGCATCAAGAGTCAGTTTGAAGAAACGCTGAACAAGGTGGTTGCGCATACGGATGTGGATCTGATCGTTAATGATCCCACCGCAGTCGACGCCGAAGGCGCGCCGATTCGCATCATCCGCTCTCAGGAGACGAATCTGGGCGACCTGTGCTCCGACGCGTATCGCTATGTCAGCGGCGCGGACGTGGCGTTTGTCAACGGCGGCGGCATTCGCGCGTCGATTCCGGCGGGCGATATCACCTATGGTCAGATCATCAAGGTGCATCCGTTCGGCAACGCGCTGACGGTTATGGAAGCGACCGGCCAGCAGATTCTGGATTGTCTGGAGATGTCCGTGCGCAATCTTCCGGACGAAAACGGCGGCTTCATGCACGTTTCCGGCATGACCTTCGAGGTCAATATGGCGACGGAATCCAGCGTTGTGACCGACGAAAACGGTATGTTCGTTGAAGTTTCCGGCGCGCGCCGCGTTGAAAACGCGCTGATCAACGGCGAGCCCGTCGATCCGGAGAAGACGTATACCGTCGCATCCCACAACTATATGCTCAAATCCGCGGGCGACGGCTTCAATATGTTCCAGAACGATCCTATCCTGCAGGATGAAACCATGCTGGACAATCAGGTGCTGATCACCTACATCACCGAAGGACTCGGCGGCGTGGTCGGCGAAGCCTATGCGGAGCCCTATGGTCAGGGCAGAATCGTGATTCACGACTAAGTAGAGACAGAAAAGGGACGGGGGTTATCTCCGTCCCTTTTTGTATTACTGGAGAAGTCACCACTGCTGGCGGACGCCCAAACAGAGCTGAGGAGACGGCGTTATTGGTCATGAGCAGCAGAGTGTGAGTTTTAGCGATTGTTTTGAAAAGCACTCGGCGGTTATTTCAATACTTCTGCGATCGGATGCCCTTCTGCCTGCGGCAGGGTAATGCCCAGTGCGGCGGCAAAGGTGGGCGCTTCGTCGAGAATGCTTTCGCGTTCAACGGTTACGCCGCTTTTGAATGCCGGACCGGCGAGCACCATCGGCGGCTGCGGGCCTTTTTCCGGCATATGACCGTGGCTCGAATGATGCGCGCCGCAGCCGACGTCCTTCATCGGGGTGATGAGCTTGCCCGTCCAATCGGACGAGAACGTTGTGTAGCCGTCGCCTTCCAGCGCAAAGCTGAAGCTTCCGGAAAGACCATAGCGCGATTCGCATTCGGCGCGCGTCAGCACTTCGTTGAATCCGTACAGTCCCGTATCGGCAAGCTCGCGCAGCCAGCGATAGAATTCGTCCTCGCGCGCGGAATCCTTGACATGCACCTGACAGGAAAGTCCGCTTTCTTCGCAGAGCAGCTGCCAATCGGTGATTTTTTCATCCGCGTCCACCTGAATCAGACCCTTTTGACGGAACAGCACGTTCGGCGCGGCGACGCGCACCCATTCCATATGGCCGTGGTCGCTCACGATTGCGAAGCTCGTCGTTTCCTCGATGCCCGCATCGCGCACCGCGTCCATCAGCATTCCGATCCAGCGGTCGGTGATCTTCAAAGCGTCTTCGACGGCGGCGTTGAACAGTCCGTTGACATGACGGCAGTGGTCGACCATGCCCGGATGCGTCAGAAGCAGGTTTGGTTTGTACGTCCGAATGACGTCCGCTGCGCAGCGCATTGAGAATTCCTCATAGGAAGGATGGCGCTCCGGCGCGTTCAGGATTGAAAGATGCCTGGAAATGATTGGGCCGAACAGGCAGGGCGTGCACATTTTGCGATACAGTTTTTCGAGATTCGGCTCTTCCGCAACGTCCTCGTCCATAATTTCGGGAACGAGATAATCGATCTGATCGAATCCGCCCGCCGTCATCGGCCAGCGGCAAGCTGCGGTCGAAAGTCCGGCGCGATGCGCCGCATGAAAGATCGTTTCGCACTGCATCTGCGAAAGATGATTGAACCACGGCGTGTTTTTCACGCCCGGCTGAAACAGCGTGTTGTTCGGAACGCCCGTTTTGCCCGCGGGACAGCCGGACATCAGCGACGCGTGCACCGGATGGGTGAGGCTTGGATAAATGGTCTTTACGCGCTCGACGATCGAACCTTCGCGAATGAGTTTGCCGACGTTCGGCATCGTTTTAAGCAGCGCCAGATCCTCATAGACCATTGCGTCGACGCTGACGACGATCAAATGCTTGTTCATTGCACGCTCTCCCGTTCAAAAAATAGGTCTAATCATCATGATTATAGCCACGCGGCGGACGCTTGTCAATACGGGAGAAACTGAATTTGGTTACGCGCGTGAACATGCTCTAGATTCCCAGTGCGGGTTCTCATTTTTCTCTGATATTCTCTTAAACAGGCGAAAAGCAAAGGAGCTGAAAGTTTGAAGATGCGAGTATTTGCCTGCCTGATGGCGCTTTTGATGATCGCTTCTTCCGCATACGCGTGGGAAGCGCCCTGCGTTGAAGCGCCTTACAATTTCCGCCGCGTTGTTCGGCGCGTGCGCCATGCGCAGAAAGCAGAGCGCCTGATCGCCGCCCGCGCAGAGCATATAAAATCGACCGTTCTGATTGAACAGCGGCGTAAAGACCGGCAATCGGGAATCATAGACCTGCTTTAAGTGCGCGGCGATCCGGCGATGCTCGTTCAGGTACTGGCAAACGCGGTCGTTTGACGTCCAGAGGATCATTTTGGACAGATTCTCCTGCATGAGTTCGGTTCGAAGAGAAACTTTTCTGCACATGGTGCGTTCCTTTTCACGCCTGTAAAAAAAGAGAGCTTCCCTTCTCACAGCAGGGGTGAAACGAAAAGTCATTCTTTGAAACAGACGGTTCTTTTGTCGTTTGAAGTACGAAGCCTCATAAAAAAGAAGAGTTTCGAAAGGAATCTGAAGCCCGTCTTGATCAAGACAGTTCTTATTTCAACACATTCAGTATAACATACATTTCCGGAAAAAGAAACACATATCGCACAGGATGTGATTGACAAACGGAAAATCTGATGTATAATAGCAATATCATAAAGCGGAGGAGGGCGACGGAAATGACGAATCAGATCAGCCGTATGTCCTCGGAACGTCTTTGCAAGGCGAACTTTGCGTTCCTGTATGCGATGCGCTATTTTGCGTATCGCTATTTTTATCGGTTTTATTCCTTTTTTACGGGGATGAATCAGGACGCGCAAAGGGTTCTTGCCGCGAATGTGCGGTGAAACAAATCGTAGGTCTTTCAAAGCGATTTCCTTTGCGGAAGTCGCTTTTATTTTGGAAAGGCGAATATTTAAGGAGGAAACGGGTATGGAATCTCTGCAAAACGCGAGAAATGAAATCGATGCGATCGATCAGGAAATGGCGAAGCTGTTTGAACGGCGCATGAAGGTTTGCCGCGGCATCGCCGAATACAAGCGCGAGCGCGCGCTGCCGATTCAGGATTCAGCGCGGGAGAGCACTGTGATCGATAAGGGCTTAAAGCGCATCGCCGATCCGGAATTGCAGGAATACTACGCCTGTTTTTTAAGGGATATGATGAAGACGTCCCGCGATTATCAGACGCGGCTGACGAAGGGAATGCGGGTGGTTTACAGCGGCGTGGAGGGCGCGTTTGCGCATATCGCCGCCAAGCGTGCGTTTCCGAATGCGCAGCTGTTTTCCGTGGGCGACTTTAAGAAAGCCTATCGCGCCGTGGAAATGGGCGAATACGATTGCGCGGTGCTGCCGATCGAGAACAGCTATGCCGGCGACGTCGGCGCGGTGATGGATCTGATGTTTTCCGGAAGCCTGTATGTCAATCGCATGATCGAGCTGAAGGTCGAGCACAATCTCCTCGCGTGCCCGGGCGCGAAGATGGAAGAAATTCGTACGGTCGTGAGCCATCCGCAGGCGCTGGAGCAGTGCGCTGAATTCATTCGCGCCCACGGCTGGGAAACGCTCGCGTATACCAATACCGCGGTTGCGGCGAAATACGTTTCCGAAGCGAATGATCCCACGATTGCGGCGATTGCGTCGGACGAGACGGCTTCTCTGTTCGGGCTGAATATTCTGGCGCAGGGCGTGAACGCTTCACAGGTGAATACCACGCGCTTTGCGGTATTCACCCGCGCGCCGCATCTGCCGGATCCGAAAAACAACGATGGCAGCGATCATTTCATCCTCGTGTTCACCACGCGCAACGAAGCCGGCGCGCTGGCGCTTCCGCTGAACATTATCGGCGCGCACGATTTCAATATGCGCAATCTCCGCAGCCGTCCGATGAAGGATCTGAACTGGAGCTATTATTTCTTCGTGGAAGCCGAGGGAAATATCAACACGCAGAGCGGGCAGAATATGCTCAGCGAGCTTTCCGCCGTGTGCGCGAAGCTGAAGCTCGTGGGCACCTATAGCGAGGTGAAAGCATGATTCTTCCGGTTAAAACCAGCTTGGGCGAATACGATATCGTGCTTGAGCGCGGCGCGCTGAATCGATTGAGCGAGTACCTGCCGAATACCGGAAAGGCGCTGATCGTGACCGACGACGGCGTACCCGGCGAATATGCGCGCGCGGCTGCTGCGGCGTGTCCGGGAAGCGAGGTCGTCACCTTGCCGCAGGGCGAACAGACCAAGAGCCTTGAGGATCACCGCTGGCTGCTTTACAGAATGCTGGAGGCGGGATTTACGCGTTCCGACCGCGTGATTGCCGTCGGCGGCGGCGTGATGGGCGATCTGGCAGGCTTTGCCGCGGCGGTGTATATGCGCGGAATTGATTTTTACAATATCCCGACCACGCTGCTTTCGCAAGTGGATTCCTCGATCGGCGGAAAGGTCGCGGTGGATATGGACGGCGTGAAGAACGTTGTCGGCGCGTTTTACCCGCCGAAAAAGGTCGTGATCGATCCGGATGCGCTGAATACGCTGAGCGCGCGCCAGGTATCCGCGGGTCTTGCCGAGAGCATCAAAATGGCGGCGACGTGCGATCAGGCGCTGTTTAGCAAATTCGAGGAAAGTAAGCATCTGAGCAACGATCTGGACGCGTTCATCGAAGGTTCGCTGCGCATTAAGAGAAGCGTCGTTGAACAGGATCCGACGGAGAAGGGTTTGCGGCGCGTTCTGAATTTCGGGCACACGATCGGTCATGCGATCGAAAGCGCAATGGAGGGCGAATGGCTTCACGGCGAATGCGTCGCGGCGGGAATGCTGCCGATGTGCAGCCCGAATGCGCGGGCGCGCATCCGCCGGGTGCTCGAAAAATACAGTCTGCCGACGAAGGCGGATGTTCCGGTGGAAAAGCTGATCGCCTTTATGGGACACGATAAAAAGGCGACAGGCGGCGGTGTGGTTGCGGTTTGCGTGGATGAAATCGGCTCGTTTGAATTCAAAAAGCTGTCCCTTTCGGAGATTGCGGAAAGGATAAAAACATGAAAAATACATTCGGCAACCATATTGCGCTTACGCTGTTCGGCGAAAGCCACGGCAGTGAAATCGGCGTGGTGCTGGACGGGCTCTGCCCCGGTATGGATGTGGACGAAGCGTTTATCGCGGAGCAGCTGTCGAAGCGCAGACCGTCTTCGGCGATGGACACTGCGCGGCGCGAAAAGGACGAATTCAGAATCGTCAGCGGCGCGATCAACGGAAAAACCACCGGAACGCCGCTCTGCATCCTGATTCCGAACGCCGATCAGCACAGCCGCGATTATTCCGCGCTGCATGGAAAGGCGCGTCCGTCCCATGCGGATTACGCTGCGCACTGCAAATACCATGGCTTTGAGGACGAGCGCGGCGGCGGGCATTTCTCCGGAAGAATCACGGCGGCGCTGGTCGCGGCGGGCGGCGTGCTGATTCCCGCGCTGAACCGGCTGGGCGTTTCGATTGGAACGCACATTCGCCGCTGCGCGAAGATCGATGATCGCGCGTTTGAAAGCCTCGAAAGCGATATTGCGCTGCTGAACGCTGCGATGTTTCCGGTGCTGGATGAAAGCGCCGGCGCACGAATGGCGGAGGCAATTCTGAATGCGAAGGCGGAATGCGACAGCGTGGGCGGAATCACGGAAACCGCCGTGTGTGGTTTGCCTGTGGGATTGGGAGAGCCGTGGTTTGACAGTGTGGAGGGCCTGCTTTCGCACGCACTGTTTTCGCTCGGCGGCGTAAAGGGCGTTGAATTCGGCGAAGGATTCGCGATTGCGGACGCGCGTGGCAGCGAAGCCAACGACCCGTTCCGGATTTGCGATGGAAAAATCGTGACCACCACGAACAACAACGGCGGCATCAACGGCGGTATCACCAACGGAATGCCGGTTCTGTTCCGCTGCGCCGTAAAGCCCACGCCGTCCATCGCGCGCGAGCAGCAGACAGTGGATTTCTTAAGCGGCGAAAACGTCAGCCTTACGATTGCCGGACGGCATGACCCCGCGATCGTTCGCCGCATTTGCCCGGTGATCAACGCCGTTACCGCGCTGGTGGTTGCCGATCTGCTTTCCGGCAGATATGGAACGGACGTATTTTTGAAGGAGGCGCTCTGATGGAATACGGTTTGATCGGCGCGAAGCTTGGTCACAGCTTTTCCAGGGAGATTCACGCGAGCATCGCCGATTATCATTACGAGCTTTGCGAGCTTTCGCCGGAGGGCGTGGACGCGCTTTTGAAAAATCGCGATTTTCGCGCGATTAACGTGACCATTCCATATAAGGAAACGGTGATTCCGTATCTGGATTTCGTTTCGGAAAGCGCGCGGAAGATCGGTGCGGTGAATACGATCGTAAACAGGAATGGGAAGCTCTTCGGCGATAACACCGATTATGCAGGCGCGGCGGCGCTGATTCGACATGCGGGCGTTTCGATTGCCGGCAAAAAGGCGCTGATTCTTGGAACCGGCGGCACGTCGAAGACGCTGCGCGCGGTGATCGGGGACCTGAATGCACGCGAGATCGTGATCGTTTCGCGGCGCCCGAACGGAAGCGAGGTTTCGTATGCGGACGCGGCGGAAAGCCATTCGGACGCGGAGGTGATCGTCAATACCACGCCGGTCGGAATGTATCCGAAAAATGGCGACTGTCCCGTGGATTTGCGCGCGTTTCCCAATCTCGAGGGTGCGATCGACGTGGTGTACAATCCGCTGCGCACGAATCTGATTCTTCAGGCGCAGGCGCGCGAACTTCCGGCGGAGGGCGGATTGTATATGCTGGCGGCGCAGGCGGTGTATGCGTCGGCGTTGTTTACCGGCAGGGAAGCGGACGAGGCGCTGATTGAAAAGGCGTATCGCGGCGTACTTGAACAGAAACGAAACATCGCGCTGATTGGAATGCCCTCCTGCGGAAAGACCACCGTCGGCAGAATTATATCGGAAATGACGGGGCGCAGACTGCTGGATACGGACGAAATGATCGTTCGCCGTGCCAATCGCAGCATTCCGGAAATCTTTGAACAAAGCGGCGAGGCGGCGTTCCGCGCGCTGGAGCGCGACGCAGTAGCGGAAGCGGCGAAGCAGAGCGGCGTAATCATTGCGACCGGCGGCGGCGCGGCGATCGATCCGCGAAACGTACAAATGCTGCGGCAGAATGGGGAATTGTGCTTTCTCGATCGACCGCTTGAAAAGCTGTGCGTAACGCCCGATCGCCCGCTTTCCAAAAGCGCGGTTTCGCTGAAAAAGCGCTTCGAGGAGCGCTATCCGATTTACTGCTCCGCGTGCGATTTTCATATCGCCGTTTCGGGAAAGCCCGAGGACGCGGCGCGGCAGGTTCTGAACGCAATAGGAGAGAAAATATGAAAATTCTGATTATCAACGGGCCGAATCTGAATCTTCTCGGCATTCGCGAGCCGGAAATTTACGGCAAACAGAACTACGCCGAGCTCGTTCGCATGATCGATCGCCATGCCGACGAATTGGGCGTGGAGGCGACGGTTTTCCAGTCTAACCATGAAGGCGCGATCGTCGATCGCATTCAGCAGGCATATTTTGAAGGCGTGAACGGCATTGTGATCAATCCCGCCGCGTATACGCATACCAGCGTCGCAATTCTGGACGCGCTGAAGGCGGTTTCGATTCCGACGGTCGAGGTACACATTTCCGCGGTCGATCAGCGCGAGGATTTCCGAAAGGTCAGCTATGTTCGTCTCGCGGCGATTGCGACGATTGCGGGCAAGGGCTTTTCCGGATATCTCGAAGCGATGGATGTGCTGAAGGAGCGCGCAGAATGAACGCCGTGTTTGCGCCGAGCGCGCCGCGCGGCAGTGTGCGCGTGCCCGCGTCCAAGAGCTGCGCGCACCGATTGCTGATCTGCGCCGCATTTGCGGGAGGGGAAAGCGTCGTTCGAAACGTTTCGTTCAGCGAAGATATTCTGGCAACGCTCGATTGCCTGCGCGCGCTGGGCGCTGAATTCAGCGTTGATGGAACAAAAGTTCGCATTCATTCCGGAAAAAGAAGCGGGGAAAGCGCGATTTTGCCCTGCCGTGAAAGCGGGAGCACGCTCCGTTTTCTGATTCCCGCGGCGCTTTTGACCGGCGGCGGCGTGTTCGGGGGAACGAAGCGCCTGCTCGATCGCGGCGTCGGCGTGTATGAAAACCTGCTGCGCGATTCCGCTTCCTTTGAAAGGATTTCCGAAACGGATTTGCGCGTTTCGGGCGCGCTGCATGCGGGCGAATTCAAAGTGCCGGGCGACGTGAGCAGTCAGTTCATTTCGGGCCTTCTGTTTGCGCTGCCGGTTTTGGAAGAAAGCAGCACGCTTTCCGTGCAGCCGCCGTTTGAAAGCCGCGGCTATGTCGACCTGACGCTGGATGCGATGCGGCGATTCGGGGTGCGTGTCCGGAGAACGGGCGACTGCTTTTTCATTCCGGGCGGGCAAAAGTATTTTCCCGCCGAAGAAACAGTAGAGGGCGACTGGTCGCAGGCGGCGTTTTTCTGCGCGATGAACGCGCTTGGCGGCGAAATCGGAATTCAGGGTTTGAATCCAGAGAGTCTTCAGGGCGACCGCGCGTGCGAAGGAATGCTTGCGCAGATTCAGAAGGGCTATCTGGAAGCCGATCTTTCCGATTGCCCCGATCTTGCGCCGGCGCTGTTTGCTGCCGCCGCGGCGTGCGGTCATGGCGCGCGCTTTACCGGAACGCGCCGCCTGACGATCAAGGAAAGCAATCGCGCGGAAGTGATGGCGAAGGAGCTTTCAAAGTTCGGTGCGCGGCTGATTGTGGAGGAAAATTCGGTTGAAGTGGCGGCTTGTGCGATTCACGCGCCGACGGAGCCGCTTTCCGGAAGCAACGATCATCGAATTGTGATGGCGCTGTCCATACTCGCGGCGCGCTTCGGCGGTGAAATTCAGGGCGCGGAGGCGGTGCGCAAGAGCTATCCGAATTTCTTTGAAGATTTGCGCGCGCTCGGCGTTTCGGTTCGAACGGAAGGAGAGACGTAACCCATGAAGCTGAATGAGCATACAAAAATCCTGATTGTCGGTCTGGGGCTGATTGGCGGAAGCTATGCTGCGGCGCTCAGCGAAAAGGGCTTTGAGGTCGGCGCGGTAGATCCAAATGCCGAGGCGATCGCGTTTGCGAAAGCGCATGGATTCATCCGTCACGGGCGCACGCAGCCGGATGCGGATTACATTTGCGCGTTCGATATCGCGGTATTCGCGCTGTATCCGCATGTTTTCATCGAATGGGTGCGCGATAACGCGAAAAATCTCAAGCCCGGCGCGTTTTTAACGGATGTGACCGGCGTAAAAAGCGGCGTGGTCGAGCGCGTTCAGGCGCTTTTACCGAAAGAAATGGAGTTCGTCGGCGCGCATCCGATGGCGGGGCGCGAGGTCAGCGGTGTGGAAAACGCAAAACCCGACCTGTTTAAGAATGCGAATTATATTGTAACGCCCACGCCGACGAATACCGAAGCGGGCATTCAGCTTTGCGAAGCGCTGGGCAAAGCGATCGGCGCAGGCTCAATCAGCCGCCTTACGCCGAAGGAACACGACGAAATGATCGGCTTTCTTTCGCAGCTGACGCACTGCATTGCCGTTGCGCTGATGACATGCAAGGAATCGCGGCACCTGGTGGATTATACGGGCGATTCGTTCCGCGATTTAACGCGCATTGCAAAGATCAACGAGAATATGTGGACGGAGCTGTTTCTCTGGAACCGCGAAGAGCTGCTTGAACAGATGGATCTGTTCCTGAATCATTTCGCCTCGCTGCGCGACGCGCTCAAAAACGGCGACGAAGAGACGATGAAAAACATGATGCGCCTGTCGACGGAGCGCAGACGCTATTTCGACAAGCCCTGATTGGAAAGGAAATAACGATTATGAATATGGAATTCAAACGCAGACTGCCCGCGCCGGAGGAAGTGATCCAGATGTATCCGGTTACGGAAGCGATGAAGGCGCAGAAGGCAAAAAACGATGCGGAGATTCGCCGCGTATTCACCGGCGAAAGCGATAAGCTGCTGCTGATCATCGGACCCTGCTCGGCGGATCGCGAGGACGCGGTGCTGGATTATATCTCCCGCCTGCGCCCCGTTCAGGAAAAGGTGAAGGACAAAATCGTGATCGTGCCGCGCATTTACACGAATAAGCCGCGCACGACCGGCATCGGCTACAAGGGAATGCTGCATCAGAGCGACCCGCACGCCCGCCCGGATATGCTGAGGGGGCTGATGGCGATTCGCCGCCTGCACATTCACGCGCTTGAGCAGACCGGCTTTTCCGGCGCGGACGAGATGCTGTATCCGGAAAATCATCGGTATCTGGCGGACGTGCTGTCGTATGTCGCAGTCGGCGCGCGATCGGTGGAGAATCAGCAGAACCGCCTGACGGCGAGCGGACTCGATCTCCCCGTCGGTATGAAGAATCCGACGAGCGGCGATCTTTCCGTAATGATCAACGCCATTCGCGCCGCGCAGGTCGGGCATGTATTCAGCTACGGCGGCTGGGAAGTGGAGAGCAAGGGCAATCCGCTTGTGCACGCCGTGATGCGCGGTCGTGTGAATCAGTATGGGCAGAGCTTCCCGAATTATCATTACGAGGATTTGCGCGAGCTGAGCAATATGTACGCAGAAAGCGGGCTGAAAAATCCGGGCGTGATCATCGATACGAACCATTCCAATTCCGGCAAGCGCTGGATGGAGCAGCCGAGAATCGTCAGAGACATTCTCTACAGCACGCGCCATTCGGACGACATTCTGCATCTGGTGAAGGGCCTGATGATCGAAAGCTATATCGAAGACGGTTGCCAGAAGGTCGAGGACGGCGTTTACGGAAAATCGATTACCGATCCCTGTCTCGGCTGGGAGAAAACCGAACGCCTGATCATGGAGATTGCAGATTTGCGCTGAAAACCGTTCCGTTCGCCGCATTACGCCGGCGGACGGAAATTTTTTTAACGCATTCGTCGCACAGATGGGAAAATTATTGTCCGCGTACAAGTTCCCGGATTTCCCCCTTGATTACTTCCTCGTTCAGTGTTACAA
>OLPR01001829.1_pt1 | contig 16743 bp, 12 predicted proteins | sample 1672761 | NCBI WGS metagenome assembly OLPR01 (sample SAMEA3136721, study PRJEB25190) | human gut metagenome | biome: human gut; feature: human-associated habitat; material: faeces | place: Austria | collected 2013 | reverse complement strand
GGTGGACGCGTATCACGACGGCTGCGAAATCGTCTACGGCGTGCGCTCCAAGCGGGACACGGATACCTTTTTCAAGCGCGTTACGGCGGAAGGGTTTTACAAGTTTTTGCGGTTCATGGGCGCGGACGTGGTGTTCAACCATGCGGATTACCGGCTTATGAGCAGCCGGGTGCTGCAGGAATTTGCAAAGTTTAAGGAAGTCAATTTGTTCCTGCGGGGCATGGTGCCGCTGGTGGGCTTTAAAAGCACCTGTGTCAGTTACGAACGCCACGAGCGCATCGCCGGGGAAAGCCATTATCCCCTGAAGAAAATGCTGGCGCTGGCTTTTGACGGCATTACCAGCCTTTCGGTGAAGCCCATTCGGATGATTACCTTCGCGGGCATCTTCTTTTTCCTGCTGAGTCTGGTGGGGATTCTCTGGTGCGTGATTACGGCGGTCAGCGGCCACAGCGTGCCCGGCTGGGCTAGCACGGCCTGCATTGTGCTGATGATCGGCGGCATTCAGTCGCTGTTTCTGGGAATTATCGGTGAATACATCGGCAAGATTTATATGGAAGTAAAGGCGCGGCCCCGCTATATCATCAGCGACCGCACCGGTGAGACGGACGAAACACAAAAGAAGTGAAACACAACCGGAAGGGAGAAATGCGCTTTGCCGAAGGTTTCCATTGTGGTTCCGGTGTGCAACGCGGAGCAATATCTGAAGCAGTGTCTGGACAGCATATTGGGCCAGACGCTGCGAGACATCGAAATCATTTGCGTCAACGACGGTTCCAAAGACAACAGCGGGGCCATGCTGGACGCGTATGCCCAAAGGGACGACCGGGTGCGGGTGTTGCACAAGGAGAATACCGGATACGGCAACAGCATGAACCGGGGACTTGACATGGCCAGGGGGGAATACATCGGCATTGTGGAATCCGACGACTGGGTGGAGCCGGACATGTTCGAAAAGCTTTATCAGGCGGCGAAGGCAGCGAAAGCCGACGTGGTGAAGGCCAATTTCTTCTTATATTATGGGCAGGAGCCGCCCCGGGACGAGTTTTTTCAGGTGATCCCGCCCCGGCTCTGCGGGCAGGTGTTCCGGCCGTTGGACGATCTGAATCTGGAGAAAATCGACTTCTGGAACGGGAAGCCCTCTATCTGGTCCGCCATTTACCGGGGGGATTTTGTGCGGGAAAACGGCATTCGATTCCACGAAACCCCGGGCGCTTCCTATCAGGACGCAAGCTTTAATTTCAAGGTATGGGCCTGCGCCCAGCGGGTGTTCTGTCTGGATCGGGCGTTTTTGCACTATCGGCAGGACAACGCGGGGTCTTCCGTCAACGCCTCCTCCAGCAAGGTTTACTGCGTGCGGGACGAATACGACGAGATGCAGCGTTTTTTGCAGGGCAGGCCCCAGGCGGAGCTGCTGGAGCGGGTGATGAACCGGCTGCGATTTGATACCTATATGTGGAACATTGAGCGGCTGCGTCAGCCCATGAAGGGGGAATTCGCCCGCTATGCGGCGGAGGCCTTCCGGGAAATTCTGGCGAAAGGGAGATTGGATCAGGAGATGTTTACCCCCGGACGCTGGAAGGACGTGCAGAAGTTTGTGAAAAACCCGGAAGCGGCGTTTTCCGGCGGCGAGAGCGGCTGGAAGAAGCTGGCCCGCCGAGGGCTGCGTTGGGCCCGGGGATACGTGCAGAACTGGACCCGGTTTTATGCCGAGAAAGGCGGAATGGGGAAATGAAGCTGAGTCTGATTGTGCCGGTATACAACACCCGGGCGTATCTGGAAGAATGCATGGAGAGCCTGCTGAATCAGACCTGGACAGATTTGGAAATTCTGTGCGTGAACGACGGGTCTACCGACGATTCCGGGGAAATTTTGGATAAATTTGCCCGACGGGACAGCCGGGTGCAGGTGATTTCCCAGGAGAACCGGGGCCTCAGTGCTGCCCGAAACGCGGGCCTTCGCCGGGCCACGGGAGAATACGTGTGCTTTGTGGATTCGGACGACGTTTTAGAGCTGGACGCCTGCCGGCGGCTTGCGTTGGAAATTCTGGGCAAGGAGCCGGATCTGGTGGTTTTTGGCGCGAAAACGCTGCCGCCGGAGGAGCTACAGAAGGATCCCTGGCTGAAATGGACGCTTTCCCCCCGGGACGAAATGCTGCGGGAGGGGGATCTGCGAAGGCTGATGCAGGCCCCGGGCGCGTGGCCCTTTGTGTGGCGCGACTGCGTGCGCCGGGAGCTGCTGCTGCGGGAAAATCTGTGGTTTGACGAAAGCGTTCGGTACGGGGAGGACACGGTGTTTCAGCTGTGCCTGCTGCCTGCCTGCCGGCGGGTTTCCTTCATCAGCGACCGACTGTACATTTACCGAAAGGACCGGCCGGGCTCCCTGATGGAACGGCTGAAGGCGGGCCGGGAGAAGCGGGCGGAAATGCATCTGCCGCTGGTGGAAAAGACGGCGGCCTACTGGCGAAAAAAGGGCTGGATGGATTCCTGGGGCGACGTATTCCTGGGCTGGTCGCTGGAATTTGCGGCATACGACGTATATCGGGCGGAAAAGGAGCGGCGGGGGGAATACGCCCGGCGGCTGATGCGGCTGTGGGCCGACGCGGGGCTGGAAGGGCAGCCCATGACCGCCTGCGCACGGAGTTATTATCTGCTGGTGGAAAGCTGCACGGGAAAGCACCGGGTGAAGGCCTGGTGCGCGAACAGTTGGAGAAGGGCGTTCGGCCTTGGAGCGAAGGCGGCGGTGAGGCTGCTGAATCGATAAAAGAAAGGCAGAGAGGACGGCAATTCCTGCCTGCGGCATTGACAGGCTATAAGGCGTATGATAAAATAAAGTGCGTTATGCGTGCACAGTTTCACAAAAAAAGATGCATTTCTTAATGAATGCAGTGCGAAAAGGGAATTGAAAATGAGAATGCTGCAAAATCTGAAGAGATACCTTCCGCTGGCCAGGGAGCTGGTAAAACGAGACCTGAAACTGAAATACAGGCGCAGTGTTTTGGGTTATCTGTGGAGCCTGTTAAATCCGCTTTTGATGATGACGGTGATGACCATCGTCTTTTCTTACATGTTCCGGTACGATATTCCGCATTATCCGATGTATCTGATCTGCGCACAGACGCTGTTCAGCTTTTTTAACGAATCTACCAACGCGGCGATGTATTCCGTGATTCAGAACGGGCCGCTGATTCGAAAGATTTATATTCCCAAATATATCTTCCCCATATCCAAGGTGCTGTCGTCCTTTGTGACCATGTCGTTCAGTCTGGTTTCCATATTGATCGTTATTTTGGTGACGGGGGTTCCGGTGTATCCCACGGCGCTGCTTTTCTGGGCACCTCTGGGGCTGCTGTTTTTGTTTTCCTGCGGAATCGGCATGATTCTGTCCGCCCTGGCGGTGCAGTTTCGGGACATTACCCATCTGTATGGCGTGCTGGTGACGGCATGGATGTATTTTACGCCCATTTTTTATCCCGTGTCCGCGCTGCCGGAGACCATTGCCAAGCTGATCAAGTTTAATCCCCTGTATACGTATATTACCCTGTTCCGGGAGCTGCTGCTCTACGGCAGGTTTCCCGCGTTGAGCATGTGGGCGACGGGACTGATCATTTCTGTGGTGACCATGCTCCTGGGCGCGCTGATTTTCCGCAAGATGCAGCGCCGGTTTATTCTATACATTTAAACAAGGATGCTTCGAAGACTATGAGCAATGCAATTGAAATTAAAGACGTTACCATGAGCTTCAATCTGGAGCAGGAAAAGACGGATACGCTGAAGGAATACCTGTTGAAGCTGGCGAAACGGCAGCTGAAGTATACGGAATTCAAGGCGCTGGACGGCGTGAGCTTCTCGGTGGAGAAGGGGGACGCGGTGGCGCTGATCGGCTCCAACGGCAGCGGCAAAAGCACGCTTTTGAAGCTGATTGCCGGGGTGCTGGCGCCGACAGAGGGCAGCGTTTCGGTCAGCGGCTCGATTGCGCCGCTGATCGAGTTGGGCGCGGGGTTCGACATGGACCTGACGGCGCGGGAGAACATTTATCTGAACGGGGCGCTTTTGGGATATGGCAACGACTTTATGACCAACAATTTCAAGAGCATCGTGGATTTTGCGGATCTTTGGAATTTCGTGGATGTTCCGGTGAAGAATTTTTCTTCCGGCATGATTGCGCGGCTGGGATTTTCCATTGCCACGCAGGTGCGCGCGGACATTCTGCTGGTGGATGAGATTCTGGCGGTGGGCGACTTTATGTTCCGACAGAAGTGCTTCAACCGAATTCAGGAGATGCTTTCCGGCGGGACGACGCTGCTGTTTGTTTCCCACGACGCGGAACAGGTGTGTCAGCTTTGCAGCAAGGCGGTATGGCTGGATCATGGACACATGATGGACATGGGCCCGGCGGAACAGGTGTGCCGGGAGTATACGGAAAAGATGGAGAGTCAGAACGCGTAAGACAGGAAGACGGGGAGAGGATGAATACAAATGGAAAAGATTTTGTCGATTTCCATCGCTTGCTATAACGTCGAGAAGACCCTGCGGGAGACGCTGGAGCCCCTGACCGCCAGCGGCGTATTGGACGCGCTGGACGTGATGATTGTGGACGATGGATCCAGAGACAAAACGGCGGAGATCGCCCTGGAATATCAGAATCGTTTTCCGGATACCTTCCGGCTGATTCAGCAGGCCAACGGAGGCTGGGGCGCGACGGTAAACACCGGTATTCGCCGGGCGAGAGGCAAATATTTCAAGCAGTTGGACGGCGACGATTACTACAAGCCCGAAAACATGCGGGATTTTATTGCGTGTCTTACCAAAACGGACGCGGATCTGGTGATTTCCCCGTATCTGGAATATGACGAGGCCACGGGAAACGTGATGAACACCATCAATTGCAATCCCGGCTGCGAGGCACTGAAAAAGCTGGAGCTTTCTCAGGTGGGGGGATTTGCGCCGTTTATGCATTCTTTGTGCATTCGCACGGAGCTTCTGCGCAAGGGCGGCGTATCCGTGACGGAGCATTGCTTTTACACGGACACGGAGTTTGTGCTGAAGGCCTGCAATCAGGCGCATACGGTGCTGTTTTTTGACAAGGTGATCTATTGTTACCGCAGGGCGTCCAGCGGCCAGAGCATGAGCCTTGCGGGTTTTGAGAAGCACTACATGGAACAGTTCAAGGTGATTCGGGTGCTGCTGGAATACCGGGAAAAGCAGGTTACCCGGCCGGAAATTCGGGCCATGTACGACCAGCTGCTTTACGGCACCTGCGTGTGGCAGTATCTGATTATGCTGTATATCCGGCCTACCCTGAAGCGCAGGAGCCAGTTTATGGATTACGACGCCATGCTCAAAAAACTGGCGCCGGATTATTACGAAAGAATCGACCTGAGCATTGTGAAAAAGCTTCGCAAGTACCACTTCTTTGGATTCGGCATTGCCGCGCGGCACAAGAAGAAGGTGGACGCCCGGTTTACCAAGGACGGGAAAATGCTTTACTGAGAAAACGAAGGAGGTGCACGATTCGTGTTGGAGCATATGCCTGTAATCAGTGCAATCATGCCTGTTTATAAAACGCCTGAGGCGTTTTTGCGCAGTTCGATTGAAAGCGTTCTGAAGCAGACTTACGGGGATTTTGAGCTTATTTTGGTGGAGGACGGCAGCCCGGATTCCTGCGGCGACATCTGCGATGCATTCGCCGAAAAGGACAAGCGGGTAAAGGTGATCCATCAGACCAATCAGGGCCCCAGCGCAGCGCGAAACGCGGGCATCGCCATAGCGAGGGGAAGCTTTCTGACGTTTGTGGATTCGGACGACGTGCTGGTAGGCGACGCCTGGGCGCGGGTGATGGGAATTTTTGATAATCCGCAGGTGGACTGCGCCGTATTTGGCTGGGTGGACGTTCGGGAAAACGGATCGGAATTTATGCATCCCGTAACGGGAACGTATGGGGAAATTTCCGCCCGGGAGGCCATGAAGCAGATTGCGTCGGACAATTTCAGCTGCGGCGGCGGGTATCCCTGGAACAAATTCTGGCGCAGGCGGCATATCTGCGGCACGGGAGAGATTCCGGCCTTCGATACGGAAATTTATACGTATGAAGACAAATTGTGGGTGCTGGAAGCGCTGGAAGGGATGAACCAGGTGGCGCTGATGCCGGATATTCTGTACGAATACCGGCAGGTGGAAACCAGTCTTACCCACGATGCGGAAGCCTGGGCCCGGCGGCAGTTCAACGCGTATGAGGCGTACGACCTGATCTGCGACAAGATGGAGCAGGCGGATCGGGAAGCGTATGAAGGCGCACTGGGGTTTTATTTTGAGTTTTGCCGAAAGGATACGCAGATCACCAAGGAGGATCGCTGGCGGGACGAGGGGCGGTATCGGCGCACGAGAAAGCAGCTGATTACGCTGTGTCAGCGCATGCATCTGGGCCAGATCAAGGGCCTGAAGCTGACGCTTATCTGGCTGTACTATTGGCTGATCGGCCTGTTTACCCCCATGCAGCGGAAGGCCTATGTGCCCGGGAAGGAAGACCGGAATTTGTCCGGCCTCAGGGGGCACGCGCTGTTTATCGACGTATTGCGGGTGATTGCGTCTTTTTGCGTGGTATGGGAACATTTTGGCAACGAGGTACACTGGTACGACGGATCGGCGGCATGGAAGATGTGTGTGCCGATACAGTCGCTGTGCTTCTGGGCGGTTCCGGCGTTTTTTATGATTACCGGGGCTACGGAGATGACCTATCGCAGCAGGCGGTCGACTGCCAGTTTTTTCAAGCAGAGAATTTTGCGGGTGGGCCTGCCGTATGTGTTCTGGGCGCTGGTGGCGTTGTTTGTCAATCTGAGCACCGGGAAGCTTTCCTTGTGGGGCGGTCCCTGGGGTAAGGTTTACAGCGCGGCTCACGCGGTGCTGGGAGGAACCACGGAAGCGATTTACTGGTTCTTTATTCCGCTGTTTGCCATTTATTTGGCGATGCCGGGATATTCGCTGCTGGCCCGAAGCAAAAATCGGCCGGCTTTGCGTTATGCTTTGGCGGCAGGGGTTGCGACGATTGCGGCGCTGCCGACGCTCTATAACCTTCTGGCCATCGTCAAAGGTTCCGGCATGTATTGGAACGGCAATTGGGCGCTTCCGCTGACCGGTGGTTTTGCCATTTACGTACTCACCGGCTATTGGGCGTGCACCCATGAGTTTACTGCACTGCAGCGGAAGCTGTGTTATGCGGGCGGCATTCTGTGCGTTGGAATGACGATGCTGCTTTATTACGGACTTACGCCGAGACTCGGACAAAGCCCGTCGATTCTGTCGGATTATTTGAACTTGTTTGCCTGGGGCGCGGCGTTGGCGGCCTTTGTCGCCTGCAGATACATTCCCTGGGAATCCATTCTTCGGGGCGGCATTCTTTATCGTATTGTCCGCAAACTCAGTCAGTGCAGCTTCGGCATTTTCCTGACCCATATTTTTGTGCTGCACTGGATGGAGAAGCAGGCGTTCTTTGGAAAATATACGGCCGGATGGTATTTCCTTTGGCCGATTGGATGCTATTGCTTCTGCGCCATCGTCGTGTATCTTTTGAAGAAAATTCCGGTGGTGCGCAGACTGCTTCCGTAATAAGGGGAATGCAAGGGGAAAAGTGAGGAATTGGATATGGTTCCGGCGTCATTGAGAGAACGTCAGCTTCAATGTACAGGTTGTGGGGCATGCGCAAACGCATGTCCCTTTGGTGCCCTTACGCTCCAGGAAGACGAACTGGGGTTTTTGCGTCCCGTTGTGAAAAAGGAGCTTTGCACGGAATGCAGCGCGTGCGAAAAGGTCTGCCCGGTGTTGAACGATGCGAAAATCGACCACGAGAAAGCGCCGGAATGTTGGGCAGTGTGGGCCGTCGACGAGGAGATTCGCCAAAGAAGCTCCTCCGGGGGCGTGTTTTCCGTGGCTGCGGAGAAAATCCTGAAGGCGGGCGGCGTGGTGTTTGGCGCGGCCCTTGGGGAGAATTTACGTGTGACCCATCAGGCGGCCCATACGGCGACGGAGCTGCTGCCGCTGCAAAAATCGAAATACGCCCAATCCGAAACGGGCAGTGCTTTTCAGCAGGCAAGGGAAATGCTGGCGGCAGGAAAGCAGGTGCTCTACGTGGGCACGCCCTGTCAGATTGCAGGGCTGCGCGCCTTCCTGAAAGATGACCCGGAGAATCTATATACCATCGATCTGATTTGCCACGGCGTACCCTCTTCCGGAATGCTGCGGCAGGAGATGGAAGAGAAATTTGGCAAAGGTCAGGTTACGGCGGTGGATTTTCGGCCGGAGAAGGGAAGCTGTCAGGAAATGCTGGTTTCCTTCAAGGACGGCTCTCAGCGCCGCCTGAACAAGGATGAAAGCTTTTACGAGCAGGCGTTTCATGGCAATCTTTCCCTGCGGGAAAGCTGTTATCAGTGCAAATTCTGTGATTTTCCCCGGCAGGGAGATTTGACTCTGGGGGATTTTTGGCAGATTGGCGAATACGACCCTGCACTGGCCCGGGAGAAGGGCGTCAGCGCCTTGCTGGTGAATTCCGCAAAAGGGCGAGAACTTCTGCGGCGCATGAGCGATTCCCTGACGCAAAAAGGGCCGGTGGATTTGAAATATCTGGCGAACAACCGAATTCATCCGACGATTGCGGCGCATCCGGGAAGAGATTATTTCCTGCGGCGCATGAAAACGCATGCCTTTGCCCAGAGTGCCCGGGACGCGCTGCAGGGCCATTATGACGTGGGTCTGGTGGGAAACTGGTCCTATCCGAACTACGGCAGCAGTCTGACTTATTATGCCCTGTATCGGGTTCTTACGGATATGGATCTGTCGGTGCGAATGATCGGCTGGCCCAGGCAGGCCCAATGGAAGCCGTATGCGCGGCCGGAGCTGTTTGAAACCTCGCCCTATCCCGAGGACGCCATTGCGCCGTTGGTGGAGCGGCGGCGGGACATGAAGCGATTCAATTATGAATGCGACAGCTTTGTGCTGGGCTCCGACCAATTGCTGAACAACAACCTTTACCGATGGTTTGACAAGTTTATGCAGTTGGATTGGGTATATGCCACAAAGCGCAAAATTGCTTACGCTGCCTCTTTTGGCACGGATTACACCTGGGGCAGCCCCGAGGAATGGGGCGAGATGGCATATTTTATGCGTCAGTTTGACGCTTTTTCCGTGCGCGAGGACAGCGGGGTTCCATTGGCGCGGCAATGTCTGGGCGTAACGGCGCGACAGGTGCTGGATCCGGTCTTTTTGGCGAAGGTGGAATCCTTTGCAGGCCTGGCAGCGGGCGCGACGGAAAGGCCCACGCCCGGCCCATACCTGTTTTCCTACACACTGGACTACACCCGGGAAAAGGAAACGGCGTTGGAAGATTACGCGGCGCAGTTGGGGCTGGATTTGCACATTGCCATGGACGCGGCCAAGGAGGGAGAGGAGGAACAGAAATGGCGGCACGAGGTACTGCGGGGAATCAGCACGGAGCGCTGGCTGGCTGAAATTCAAGGCAGCCGGTTCATGATCACTGATTCGTTCCACGGCATGTGCTTTGCCATCTTGTTTGAGATTCCCTTTGCGGCCATTTGCAATGCGGAACGGGGCGAAACGCGCTTTCTGTCCCTGTTGAAACAACTGGGATTGGAAGAACGATTTGTGCGTTCAACGGCGGAACTGGCCAAGCGCCGCGGGGATTTGACCCGGCCCATCGATTACGCGGCGGTCTCTCAGAAGCTTGCGGTGCTGCGGCGGGAGAGCATGCAGTGGCTGAAGCACGCGTTGGGCTTGCCGGTGGAGCAAAAAATCCTGACGGGATACGACATTCTTGCCCGGGAGCAGGACGAGGCGGAGGATCGACTGAACGGCCGGATGGACTGGGCCATTGGCCGAATCGATCAGGACAGGGCGGACATCAACGGCCGGATGGACTGGGCAATCGGCCGAATTGATCAGGACAAGGCGGACATCAACGGCCGGATGGACTGGGCCATTGGTCGAATTGATCAGGACAAGGCGGACATCAACGGCCGGATGGACTGGGCCATTGGCCGGATCGATCAGGATAAGGCGGAAATCAATGGTCGAATCGATCAGGATCGGGCAGAACTATTGCAGGAAAACGAGCACCTGAGACAGGAATTGGACGCACAGCAGGAGCGCCTGAATAGCCTGGAAGCCGCGATTCGCCAGCTGAACGCATGGTGGCCGCTGCGGCTGGGACGAAAAATCCGAGGGTTATTCAAGAAGAAATCCTGAGCTCGGAGTAAGGGCCTGGTTGTAATGAGCGTTGAAAAAGCGATTCACGATTGGGGAATTTAGATGAAGCAAACTGATTGGAAAGCACGTGCGAAGGAATGGGCGTATATTCTGCTTGCCGGCATGATTGCCCATTTTGCGCTGTATTCGAATTGGCTGACGAACCCGGACGGCATGGCGGTATTCGGAGAATATTACGCAAATGGCTGGGAAATTAGTCTGGGTCGGTTTATGCTCCCGGTTTTGGATCGGATTCGAGACGGAATGAACGCGCCTATTTTGAACGTTGTGTTTGGCATGGCGTTGTTTGCAATGGCCGCGGTGATTATCAATGAAGTGCTTCAGATAAAAAACGCGTTTTTGCGCTATGCGGCGGCGATTTGCGTTGTTTCCGCGCCGCTGATAGCGAATCTTGCAAGCTATTATTTTATGTTTCTTGCATATGGCATTTCCATGCTGGCGGCGGTGTATTCTGTCCGTTTTCTGACGAAGGTGAAGGGATGGTATGCGATACCGGTCAGCAGCGTTCTGCTGATGATTTCCCTTGGGTTATATCAGAGCAGTTTGGGCGTGGCCGCCGGATTGTGCGCAATGGTATTGATTCTGAAACTGTTTGATAAAGCGGAAAAGTTGTCTGACATAGGGAAACAGTTTCTGCGGTTTATCATTTACGGGATCATTGGCGTTGGACTGTATTACGGCATTCTGAAGATTGTGCTGAACGTAAAAGACATTGCGATTGCGGATTATGCGGGAATCGGAAGCTTTGGAATCAGCGCGTTCGTAAGCAATTTTGCACAGGGAATACGTCAGGCGTATGCGGACTTTGCAGCGTATTTTTATGGCGATACAATTATGTCAAACGCCTATTACGTAAAGGAAGCATATTGGATACTGAGCATTCTGTCGGCAGCGGCGATGGCGGTTCATTTGATCTTTAACCGGAAAAAGACAGGCCGTTCCCTGATGGCGATGGCATTGCTGGCCGTGCTGCCCATTGTTTGCAACTGCACGGTGCTTATTGCGGCAAACACGACGATTATTTTGCGTACGGCATGGGGAATGCTCATGGTCGTGCCCTTCATGGGCAAATTGATATGGGACGCGGGAGAGCTGCTGGCAAAAAAGGCACGCAGGATTCCATTTGGGAAAATACTGAAAGGCGTTGCGGGCGCAGCTTGCTGCATATTGGTAGTCGGAAATGCTGCGATTGACAACATGGATGCGTTGATTATGAAAACGGAGGAGCAAAAGTATACGCAGCTGTCAAATCGCATCTGTATGGACGTTGAGAAAAATTCATACTATCAGGCGGGCAATCGCGTTGCGATCATTGGCGTCCCGGTATTCGGCAATTACCCGACGAACGTAATGACGGACCATTCCGGTTACGTACCGGGATATGTTTCCGTTTATAAAAAGACGAATTATTATGCACAATGGGGACTTTTGTGGAATACCCCCAACATGGTATATGCTGGATGGAAAAATATTTTTACCTTCCAACTGGGGATGAATTTAAACTGGTGCGACGAATGGGAATTTAATGGAATTATCGAAACCCCCGAGTTTTCGGCAATGCCGAATTATCCGGAAGAGGGTTCGACAGCGGTGATCAATGACGTGCTTGTAATCAAGGTCAGTGATATGTGATGGGCGATTTTAGAGGGCGTGCCGTTTTAGGTGAGTGCCAACAAAGAAAAAAGGATGGGCGGATGTACGATGAAAGATAATTCTCTGAAGAAGAATGGAATTCTTGCGATAATATCCTATATTTCCCTGTATGGCATTCAGGCGATGTTAAAGACAAAGGGAGTGGACGCGCCGGTAAACAATAGCATCTTTTCAGTCCTGATCGTCGTTGGCGTGTTTTTTCTGTTGAGGGAGGCAGGCAAGAGCCGGAATTTTCGGTTGGGGATTATTTCGTGTATTCTGGGATTCCTGTTTTCCTCGTGCATGGTGTTTGGCACAAACCTCCTTACCACCAGCGCAACAACGGCCATCGAAGGAAGTACGAATATAGATCGGCTGGAAACATGGTTGTCGATTATTGCGGGAACGCCAATGTTTGCGGCGACAATTACACTGTTGTATCGTGGCGCACAAAATTGGAATGAAGCGATTCAATGGCAGTCCGTGCAGCGCAATTCAAAAAAAGGCCTTTTCTTTCTTGTTTGGGGAATCGTGTTTCTCTCGTGGCTCCCCGCATTGATTGCAACCTATCCCGGAATTGATGGGTACGACACGATCTACCAGATCGCGAACTATCAATCCGGGCAGCTATCATCGCATCATCCCATTATACATACGTTCCTTTTGGGCTTCTGCGTGGATACCCTTGGAAGTCTATTTAGAAGCGTAGAAACGGGATTCTTGATCTATTCGCTGGTGCAGATGCTGATTTTGTCGGCAGCATTTGCGGAAATATATGCGTACCTGTATAGATGTAACGTGAGCAGATGGTTAAGAATTGTATTGCTGCTTACGTTTATGCTGCTGCCTACGAATGCCATTATGGCCATTTCTTCCACCAAGGATATATTATATGCCGCCTTTTTTGCTATGATGCTGTTACGGATTGCTGAAGCATATCGTGACGTTACGATATTGCAACGGAAGGACTACTGGATTGGATTGAATATCGTGACGCTTCTTAGCCTGATGTTCCGCAAGCAGGGGATTTTTGTATTGCTCATTGGCGCAATCGCGGGCTTGATTTTGCTGAACAGATATAGAAAACAGATTGGCTGCTTTGTGCTGGTCTGTATTGTAGAGAGTGCGCTGTATTTTGGACCGATCTCTGATCTGTTAGGCGTTGTGAATCCGGAATATGGCGGAATAAAAGAAATGATGAGCGTTCCGTGCGTACAGCTTTCCCGGGCTCTGGTGCAAAAAGCAGATCAATTGACGGAAGAGGAGAAACAATTGATTATGGAGTATATTCCTGGTTATGAGGGATATATCTGGCAGCCAGGAATTGCTGATACAATGAAAGGCACGCTTAATGTGGAAAAGCTGACAGAGAACCTTGGCGAATTTATCAAGCTATATTTAAAGGTTGGAGCGAAGCTTCCAAAGACATATATGGATGCATTCGCACGGTTGTCTATTGGGCTTTGGTATCCCGATATGAATTATCGAGATTGGGGGGCTTTTCATCCGTATTGGGAGTATTTGCCAGCCGTTGAGGATCAATATTACGAACGTACTCTAGGAACGCGAGAACGGGAAAAAGGGGAAAATGTATTTGCTGATTTTTATGAGGACATCAGCTATCGCAATACGTATCAGAAGATACCGCTTGTGTCGGTTCTGTTTAGTGCGGGCGCGATTTCCTGGGCAATGTTTCTGTTTATAGGATACTGCATTTACAGCAAACGGTATAAGCTTTTGGTGCCGATCTCCTTGGTGTTTGGCGTTTGGCTGATACAAATGGTTGGCCCGGTCGTGCTGTACAGATATATCTATCCGCTGGTGGTGTCGGCGCCAATTTTCATTGGAATGTTGTTTGCTCGAACAGGAGCAGATTTTACGGCAAAAATTCCGGAACGGTGATATGAGGAGGAATACGAATGGATAAGATCGCTGTTATGATTCCCTGTTACAATGAGGCGAAAACGGTGAAGAAGGTTGTAGAGGATTTTCGACGAGTTTTGCCTGAAGCGACGATATACGTTTATGACAACAATTCCACGGATGATACGGTGGACTTGGCAAGAAAAGCCGGCGCTGTGGTTCGGCATGAATACAAGCAGGGAAAAGGCAATGTCATGCGGAGAATGTTCGCGAAATAGAAGCGGAAGCCTACGTTCTAGTGGATGGAGACGATACCTATCCGGCGGAGGCGGCCAGGGAAATGGTGAGCCGAGTGTTGGAACATCAGGCTGATATGGTGGTGGGCGATAGATTGTCTTCTACGTATTTTACGCAGAACAAACGCCCCTTCCATAACTTTGGAAACAGTATCGTTCGTTTTGCAATTAATTTCCTGTTCAAGTCGCAGATTAAGGACATTATGACGGGCTATAGAGCATTCAGCCGTGGTTTTATCAAGACATATCCTGTGCTTTCCAGAGGATTTGAGATAGAAACGGAAATGTCGATTCATGCGATAGAACGCAATATGCAAGTGGAGAATGTAATTATCGACTATCGAGATCGTCCGAATGGTAGTGAATCGAAATTAAACACCTATTCAGACGGGATGAAAGTGCTGCGCACTATTATTCGACTGTTTCGGGATTACCATCCCTTTAAATTCTTTGGCACGTTCGCGTTGGTTCTTGCGATGTTGAGCGGTGGCTTCATGATTCCGATTCTAAAGGAGTATTTCCGGACGGGCTTAGTACCGAGGATCCCTACGCTGATCGTATGTGGCTTTGGCATAATGGCGGCATTGCTTTTGGCGGCAAGCGGGGTTATTCTTGCAGAGATGAAGGCGAAGGATAAAAGAGATTTCGAATTTCAATATTCATTGATTACTTCACAGGAAAAATGAAGAAGAATACAGACCGGTTGGTACTTATAAAAGAACCAACCGGTCTGTTTGTTATAACAATTACGCCTGGCTATTGACGATTCTGGCGTATTCTTCATGGGGGATCATGGGGGAGGCGATTTCCTCCGTCAGGGCGGGGGAGAGGGCGCCTTCCCGGGCGTAGGCAGCGCCGGCCGATTCTACCAGAGCGAGGCGGGGAACGGTGACGGGGGCGGCCCAGGGGACGTTGAACATGGGGCTTTCGGGCAGGGTGAGGATGGTATGGTTGCGGGGGAAGAGCAGCTGGAATTGCTGCACGGCGGCCTCGAAATTATGGGCACTGTTGGGGAAGCCGCAGCCGCAGATCATGACGAAACGCAGGTGGGCCGTATCCGCCCGGGAATCGTGCTCATAGCGCTCGCCCACCTTGCGCATGGTCATGGCAGTAAGGGGAAGAATGCGGTCGATGAGGGTCTTCAGAGGGCCGGGCATGCCGTAGCAATACAGGGGATAGCTCACCAGCAGCACGTCGCTGGCCTGGATTTTTTCCAGCACGCCGGCCATGTCGTCCCGGTGGACGCAGGTTCCGCCGTTGCGCCAGCAGGCGAAGCAGCCGGAACAGGGCTGAATGTGCAGATCGGCCACGTGGAGGATTTTCGCCTCTAGGGGCGCGGCGGAGGCCATGCCCTTCAGAAAGGCCCGGGTGATGTGCATCGTGTCGCTGGATTCCCGCTTGGGGCTGCCGTTAAGAACCAATACCTTCATGAGAAAACCTCCTTGAAAGGGGGGATTATTGGGCGGATTCCAGAATGTCCAGGTCGCCGGAGGTGGTATCAATGGAAAATTCGGACTGGCCGTCGCCCAGCAGATACGTTTTGCCGGAGGCGGAGATGGGCAGGGCGCTGGTGAGATCGCCGCTGATGGAGGAAAAGCGGAGGGTGCAGCCGGCGTTCCGGGGGAGGGTAAGGGCTACGTCGCCGGACACGGTTTCGATGGCGCAGGTTTCGGGGAGCTGAGGGGTGGTGAGGGAGACGTCGCCGGAGACGGAGGAGAGTTCCAGCCCCTTTGCGACGGAGACGTTCAGGCGCTGTTTTCCGGAGACGGTTTCCACCTTCAGATGGTTGGCCTCCGCCGTGAGGGAGACGTCCCCGGAAACCAGGGCGATTTCCATTTCCTGAGCGGCCAGGAAGGGCGCGGTCAGGTTTGCGCTGGTCAGGTCAAACTGGATTCGCTGGCCGCGGAAGTCCTCCGGCAGGGTCAGAGTCAATTGCTTGTTCAGATCGCGAAAGTTGAAGAAGTTGAGCTTGCCGGAGGCGGCGTAGCGGATGCGCAGGGTGTCGCCGTCCAGATACCAGCGCATGGAATTTTCCTCCGACAGGGAGCGGTTGGCGGATTCCGACAGGAGGATGGTGTTCTCCGGATGATAGGCGATTTTTACGCCGCCGGAAATCCAGACCAGGTCGAGATTGCGCACCGGTTCCGAGATGGTCGCGTCCCCGGCCGCGTATTTGTCCGAATCGTCGTAGACCAGGGAGGTGCGGCTGCAGCCGGTGAACACGAGGCAGAGGGCGATCAGCAGAAGACAGGCGAAGCGAAGCTTTTTCATGAGAAGAAGTCCTTTCTGTGCGGGATGGCACGATGGATAATGGATGTTATATAACTTACGTTATGAAAAATATTATAATAAAACGAGCCGGGATTGTCAAGGCGATTTTGCAACCGCCTTTCGAAATCTACGGCTCGTAGAGGAAATTATTGACCGGAGAAGAGGAGATTTGCCAATTGGGAGACGCTTTCACAATAAACGCCGCCGCCGGTCTGCATATCCAGGCGCACATCGGGCACGGCTTCCGCCCAGCCCGCGGCGGCAAAATCCACCCCCGCGGAACGGGCCATGCTCCGGCCGGGCTGCAGGTCGTCTACCATCAGCATTTCCCGGGGCGCGACGCCCAGAATGCGGCTGATTTCCCACAGGGGCCAGGGAGAGGGCTTCCGGAAGCAGGCGGGGAGAGACCA
>OLPR01001826.1_pt1 | contig 16792 bp, 13 predicted proteins | sample 1672761 | NCBI WGS metagenome assembly OLPR01 (sample SAMEA3136721, study PRJEB25190) | human gut metagenome | biome: human gut; feature: human-associated habitat; material: faeces | place: Austria | collected 2013 | reverse complement strand
TTAATCAATAGCTTTTAATACTTTCTACGTCTTCTATTTTTAGAGTAAATATTTTTCTTTTTATTTCTTTTTTTACCTTTACGTATAAATAATACTATAAAAATTAATATAGCTATAAGTAAAAGTACTTTTAATACATTATATAAAAATTTATTTTTTGCCAAAGATGAAAATACACTAGTTACATCATTTTTAGCAACTAAATCAATACTTTTCTCTAGTTTATTATTTTTATAAACTTCTAAAGTACCTACCTTATCACCCTTATTTATAGGTAACTTAACATTATCTAATTTAGTTTTTATTGAATAGTCATCAGCTTTGCTATTTTTAGGCAATACAACACTATAATTAGTTTCTGGTTGATAAGTTAATTTTTTTTCTTTACTTAAAAATACTTTTTTATCTTTTATAAACTCACTTTTGTCGACAATTGTCTCAACATAGAAATTATCAAAACCATAGTCTAGCAAAGTTCTAGAGTCAAGATATAAATCATTAACAGTAGACTTAAAAACGGCAGAAATAACTCTTATATTATTTTTAATACCAGTAGATAAAAGACATTTTCCAGCTGCATCGGTATATCCTGTTTTTATACCATCCACAACATCATATTTAATATCTATTTGTTGGCCTTTATAGTCCATTTTAGATCTTGATGTTAAAAATTGATTAGTATTTTCAAAGTATCTTTCATAAGGATAAGCTTCTGTAGCAGGATATTTAACAGATTTAGTTTTAACTATATCTCTAAATATATCATTATCCATAGCCTTTCTAGCCATAAGAGCCATATCGTAAGCTGTAGTATAGTGGTTTTCATCTGGTAATCCATGAGGATTGTTAAAATGAGTATTTTTAGCACCTATAGCTTTAGCTTCATTATTCATCATATTTACAAAGTTTTCTACAGAACCACCTACATATTTAGCTAAAACCATAGCTACGTCATTAGATGAGTGAATTAACAATGCATCTAATAATTCTTTTACTGTAAATGCTTCACCTTCTTTTAGGTACATACTTGACCCATCAACAATAGGTAAATCTTTTATCTCAACTACTTGATTTAAATCACTAACATGTTTTAAAACGACATAAGCTGTCCATGCTTTAGTAGTCGAAGCTGGATAAAGCTTGTTATAACCATTTTTACTATACAAAACTTGTCCTGTTTCGTAGTCCATTAACACTGCATATTCAGCGGTTAAGTTTGGTTCACTATCCGCAAATGATAAATTATTTATATTAAAAACGGGCAAGAAGGTTATAAGAAGTGTAAGTATAAATGAAAAAATTTTTTTCATAAAATAGCCTCCAAAATAAAATATTATATTTTAGTATAACATACTTTGGTCAATAATCAAAACATAGAGAGGTGATGAAATGAAAAAATGGAAAATAATAATATTCGTGCTGATATTACTATTTAGTATATATAAAGTAATAGATAGCAAAAATTTAGATATAAAAGATAATGTTTATATTGTTAGTCAAAGTGATGTTCATGAAAAGGAATCTATATCTAACAATATATCTGATGAAAATGATAACCAAGAGAAAGAAAAGATAAAAGTAGAAAATATAAATAAAAAAACTATAACTGTATTTATTAGTGGAGAAGTAAAAAATCCTGGAGTTGTTACTATAGATGCTGAAAAAAGGTTATCTGATGCAGTTAATGAATTAGGAGGAACCACAGAAAATGCAGATTTAAACAAAGTTAATTTAGCAATGAAGCTCAAAGACGAATCTCATTATATAATACCTAAAATAGGTGATAATTTAGAAAGTTATACTAATGAAACATTTGAAAATGATATAGAAAATGATTTAAATAATAAAAATAACTTAATAAATATAAATACGGCAAGTATACAAGAGTTAGATACACTTCCAGGCATTGGAGAGGCTACTGCTAATAAAATTGTAAATTATAGAGAAGAAAAAGGAAAGTTTAACTCAATAGAGGAGATAAAAAATGTAAATGGTATAGGTGATAAAAAATATGAAGAACTAAAAACTCTAATAAGCATAGAGTAATAGATTATAATGATAAGAAATATTTCTAATAAAGTATAAAAAATATGTTATTATAAGTAATGTATAAATTAGGGAGAGGAGAGGTAATAGTGGAAAAATTAAAAAGACTAACAGAAATGACGACATCAGGTGGTTGAGCAGCCAAAATTGGGCCAGAGGTTCTGGCTTCAGTATTATCACAACTTCCTAAAAATGAAAATAATAATAATTTGCTAGTTGGTTTAGATACTGCAGATGATGCAGCGGTTTATAAACTAAATGATGAAACAGCATTAATTCAAACTTTAGACTTTTTTACTCCAATGATAGATGATCCTTATATATTTGGACAGATAGCAGCTGCTAATTCATTGTCAGATGTATATGCTATGGGAGGAAAGCCTATAGTTGCAATGAATATAGTGTGTTTTCCATCATGTCATGATATGAATATATTAGCAGAAATTTTAAAAGGTGGATTTGATAAAGTTAAAGAAAGTGGCGCTCTTTTAGTAGGAGGTCACACTGTAGATGATAAAGAGCCTAAATACGGTCTTTCTGTATCAGGAATCGTTCATCCTGAAAAAGTATTATCAAATGCAACAGCTAGAGTTGGTGATAAATTAATTTTAACAAAGCCTATAGGTGTAGGTATATTAAACACAGCTATGAAAGAAAATCTTGTTTCAAAAGAAATTTCTGATAAGGTCATAGAAGTTATGGTGCATTTAAATAAATATGCGGCTAAGAGTTTTGACTATATAAAAGTAAATTCTGTAACAGATATAACGGGATTTGGTTTACTTGGTCATGCTTTAGAAATGGCTAAGGCGTCAAATGTAAGTATAGAAATAAATTCAAAAGATGTTCCTATACTAGATGGAGCTATTGATATGGCGAATATGGGGATTATTCCCGCTGGAATGTATAGAAATAAAGAATACATTTCAAAAGATGTAAATATCATAGATGTGGATGCAGCAATAGAAGATATTTTATATGACCCGCAAACATCAGGAGGACTTTTAATATCAGTAAAAGAAGAATTAGCAGATAAATACGAGACAGAATTACAGATGTTCGTAGGATTCTTAGATGGAATCAACGACAGCTTAAAAGAAGCAAACCCAATCGAAGAGATGGATGAAAATAATAGGAAGTGTAAAAAAGAAAGAAGAGAAATATATTACGGTTATATAATAACCGTATTTTTATATACTAAGATAATATATTTTATAAATAAAAAATAAGTTAAATTAATCTGTTGTGCTAGTTATTTTACTACACATATTGAAATTACTATATAAAGCTTTTGAACTATAAAAATATAATTTACTAGGCTCTAGTATTTTCAATAATCATATTTAATTAGCACAACGAGTTAATTTATTTTGTATTAAAAAATGATCTATAAAAATAGATCACTCTTTAATGTAACTTATTCTTACTTATTATTTTATTTTAACATTCATAGTGTAGTTTTTGTTTAAATTAATTTCTTTCTGTAATGGAACTGCCAATTTATACTTCTTATTTACATCTATTTTGTCAATAATAAATGTAGCTAAACCACTACTATAATACTCGTCCTTAGCATTATTCCAATGAGTGTTTGATGGCCATTTGCCTTTATGTGTTACATATATACCGCTATAAGTATCTCTCATATCTTCATCAAATAAAACTATTTGATTAAGGATTGCATAGTCTCCATTTATCTTTAATGTTACAACCGTATTTTTATTGTCAACTTTTATATCTTTAATAGTAACACTACTTTGTTTACTTGTTTGAATTTCTTTTCCTATTAGTTCATCAATAGCATAAAATTTTCTTTCTTTGTCTATATCTAAGTGATAACTAATTTTTTCACCCTCATACTTATGTGCAGGTTTTGTATCTACATCTAAATCTCTTTCCTCTACATCTCTAGAAAAAATTTTATCTTCTATTTCACTATTCTGCTCCATTGTCGTTACCATCTTTATTGTATCTTGATTATGTATTTTACTTTCTATAAATGTATCTTCTGTATAAGGAGTTATACTTAAACTTTCTATATTAGATAAATCATCATATATCGCTAGTTTAATATTCCATTTACCTTCATATGTATGACCATCAATTTGAGAATATCTATATTCTTTCCCGTTGTTATCTACTATTTTATATCGCCCAAAATGCCACTTATTATCCAATGTTTCATCATATGTTAGCTTTATATAAGTTGCTAAAGGTGTTATTTCTAAGCTTTCAAATGTCATAACATTATCTTCAATATTAACACTATCTTTTACATCAATTTTTTCTATAGTATTTTCTTTTTCTACGTTGATATAAAACTTCCAATCTCCTTTTAGCTCTTTTCTATCTTCATTTTTCCATTCATTTGACTTTATTTCTAAATTTTCCAAATTTATATATACATCTATATTATTATCTGTTTCTGTATCACCTACATAAGCACTTACAACTAAAGTTGCTTTATTCTCATCTATTTTTTTAATTATATCTGGACCTCCACCAACTAAATTATCCTTATCGCCTATACTAATATGTGTGTTTGCATATAAATTATACCTTAAATCATTCTCATCATATTGTTTCAAAAAATCACTTTCAATAGTCATACTTGCAACAAAAATTTGACTATCTAACACGCTTTTTTCCAACGTTATTATAGCATTTTCATCTTTAACCACTATATTATTTGCATTACTTTCATCTTTCAATTTATTTACATGCGATTGTGGTAATGCACTTTCTATAAAGCTAGTTATTAAACTTTCTATATTAGGTAAAGCCTTTACTATAACTGGAAACCCAACAAAAATTCCTACCCATCCTATAGCTAATATACTTGCGACCTTGTTCATTCTTCTATGTCTATGTTTTTTAGTTTTCCCTCTTCTTATTGCATTCTTAGTTACTTCATCTATATTATCCGGCATTTTTATATCATCAAATTTGCTCATTATTTTTCCTCCTTCAATATATCATATAACTTCTTCTTAGCCCGTCTTATGTTTGACTTTACTGTATTTTCATTACATTCCATAATCTCTGCAATTTGTGATATGGTCAAATCATGGAAATATTGAAGTATAACAGGAGTTTTATATTTTTCATCCAATCTATCAATTGCATCATATAAATCTATATTCTCTTCTATATTAGAATACTCAATTTCCCCTATGTAATCTTCTACTGGCTCATCTTGAAACTTGTTATAGTGCCTATTTTTCATATTTACATTATTTATAAGTATTTTTATTATCCATGTTTTAAAAAATTTAGTATTTCTAAGCTTTTGAATATTTATGTATGCTTTATACACTGTTTCCTGATAAATATCTAATGCATCATGCTCATTTTTAACATATAAGAATGCAGTCTTGTATAAATACTCTTTATAGGAGTTTATCAACTTCTCAAAAGATTCATCGCATCCATTTTGAGCTTGTTGTACTAATTTATATTCCGTATATTCTCTTTGTTTTTTATTAAGAAAACCTATCCTTTTTATTGCTATATTTTCAATCATTATATCCTCCCTTGTAATCATGATTACATATATTAGATGCACGATATATTAATAGAGTTGCATTTTATTTTTTATTTTTACATAAAAAAAGAATAGCATATTGATAAATCAATATACTATTCTTTTCTTGATTCTTATTTAAAGTAATTTACTCCAGATTCAAATATCTTTTGATCCTTTTCACCTATTATATTCTTTATAACATGCTCTCCTATTCTCTCAGAGTGGCCCATCTTACCAAATATTCTACCATCAGCACTTGTTATACCTTCAACTGCATAAGTTGAACCATTTGGATTGAAGTCTATATCATATGTAGCATTATCATTTAAATCTACATACTGAGTAGCTATTTGGCCGTTAGCTATTAACTGTCTCATAACTTCTTCATTAGCAACAAATTTACCTTCTCCATGAGATATTGCTATACTGTGAGTATCTCCAACTTCTGTAGCCGCTAACCAAGGAGATTTGTTCGAAGCTATTCTTGTTCTAACTATCTTAGATTGATGTCTACCTATATTATTATAAGTTAATGTAGGTGCATCAACGCTTGTTTCTCTTATTTCACCATATGGAACTAACCCAAGTTTTATAAGTGCTTGGAATCCGTTACATATCCCTAGCATTAATCCATCTTGCTTAGTTAAGAATTCATTTATCGTTTCAGCAACTTTAGGATTTCTAAATACTGTAGCCATAAACTTAGCTGAACCATCTGGCTCATCACCTGCACTGAACCCTCCAGGTAACATTATTATTTGTGACTTACGTATTTGTTTAACTATAGTTTCTATAGAGTCTTCTATATCTTTATATGTTAAGTTCTTAAACACTTCTATATTTGTATTTGCTCCTGCTTTTTCAAAAGCTCTTTGTAAGTCATATTCACAGTTTGTTCCTGGGAACGTTGGTATGAATACTCTTGGTTTTGCTATAGCTATAGATGATTTTTTAGCTTCACCTTGAGATATAAAGTTTATAGTCTCTATCTTTTCTTTTATATCTACTGACTTAGTTTGGAATATAGGCTCTAGTGTTTCACAATGAGCATTATATAATTCTTCTAATGATATTTCTTCATTTTCTATTATTATACTTTGTTCTTCTGTTGTAGACCCTAGTACTATATAGTTATATCCATCTAATAAACTTAAATCTTCACTTGCTAATTCTAGTACTATATTTCCATAGTTCGGTTTAAATAAATCTTCTATACCTTCATTAAACTTAAATCCTATTCTATTACCAAATGCCATTTTACTTATAGCTTCCCCTATACCACCAAATCCAAGTGCATATGTTGATAATACCTGTTTATTGTGTATAAGTTCTGTTACTTTATCTAGGTTTTTCTTTAACATTTCAAAGTCAACTACATCATTTTCTAATCTATCTGTTGATAACATTACAACTTGTGAATTAGTTTTCTTGAATTCTTGTGATACTACATATTCTGCATCCACAGTATCCACAGCAAATGATACTAATGTTGGTGGTACATCTATATCTTTAAATGTTCCTGACATACTGTCTTTTCCACCTATTGCAGGTATACCAAGTCTATTTTGAGCATAATATGCACCTAAAAGTGCTGCAAATGGTTTACCCCATTTCGTTGGGTTATCCCCAAGTTTTTCGAAATACTCTTGTAAAGTAAGTCTTATTGAATCATATTTACCCCCAATAGCCACAACTTTACACACAGATTCAACTACTGCATATAATGCACCGTGGAATGGACTCCATTTTCCTATCTTAGGGTTATATCCATATGTCATTATTGTTGATGTATTAGTTTCTCCACCAAGTACTGGTATTTTTGCTACCATCCCTTGAGCTTCTGTTGCTTGATACTTACCACCAAATGGCATAAGTACAGTATTTGAACCTATTGTATTATCAAATCTTTCTACTAATCCTTTTTTAGAACAAACATTTAAATCTGATAATACCTCCATAAATTTACCTTTTATATCTTCTTCTATAGCTAATTCACATTCTTTTTCTTTTAACTCACTTTTAAAGAATGTACTTTCTTCATTAACTTTATCAACATGAATTTTAGTAGTTTGTTTAACTCCATTTGTTTCTATGAAATCTCTACTCATATTAACTATTGCTTTACCATTCCAGAACATTCTCATATATCCAGTATCAGTTACTGTAGCTACATGAGTTGCTTCTAAGTTTTCTTGTCTTGCTAAGTCTATGAATTTATCTTTATTAGAAGCATCTATAACAACTGCCATACGTTCTTGTGATTCTGATATAGCTATTTCAGTTCCATCAAGTCCATCATACTTTTTAGGAACTAAGTCTAAGTTTATATCTAAACTATCTGCAACTTCTCCTATAGCAACGCATACTCCACCTGCTCCGAAGTCATTACATCTTTTTATCATTTGTGCTACTTCTTTATTTCTGAAGAATCTTTGTATCTTTCTCTCATTTGGTGCATCTCCTTTTTGAACTTCTGCACTACAAGTAAGTATAGATTCTTCGCTATGTTCTTTAGATGAACCTGTAGCTCCTCCACATCCATCTCTTCCTGTTTTTCCTCCAAGAAGTATAACTATGTCACCATTTTGTGGAACTTCTCTTACTACATTTTCTTTAGGAGCTGCAGCTATTACTGCACCGATTTCCATTCTCTTTGCAACGAAGTCTTCATCATAAACTTCTGCAACTTGACCAGTTGTAAGTCCTATTTGGTTACCATATGAACTATATCCATGAGCAGCCTCAGTAGTTATTTTTCTTTGCATAAGCTTACCTGGCAATGTATCCTCTAAAGTTGTTCTTGGATCTGCACTTCCTGTTACTCTCATTGCTTGATATACATAACTTCTTCCTGATAATGGGTCTCTTATTGCTCCACCTAAACAAGTTGCAGCTCCACCAAATGGTTCTATTTCTGTTGGATGGTTGTGCGTTTCATTTTTGAACATTACTAAATATGGCTCTACTTTTCCATCTATTTCAACATCAACATTTATACTACAAGCATTTATTTCTTCACTTACATCTAAATCTTCTAATTTACCTTGCTTTCTTAATTCTTTCATAGCTATAGTTGCTATATCCATTAAGCATATATCTTTTTGTCTATCTACATAAACATTTTTTCTTGATTCAAGATACATATCATAAGCTTCTTTTATTATATCTGTGTACTTACCACTTTCTATTTTTACATCTTCTATTTCAGTCATGAATGTCGTATGTCTACAGTGATCTGACCAATAAGTATCTAATACTTTTATCTCTGTTATTGTAGGGTTTCTCTTTTCAGTATTTTTAAAATATCCTTGAACATGAGCTAAATCCCCTAATGTCATAGCAAGTCCGTTATTCTTTAAAAATACTTTTAACCCTTCTTCATTTAAATCTATAAATCCATCTAATATTTCTACTTCTGTAGGCATTTCTGTTTCCATCTTTAAACTTTCTGGTTTTTCTAAAGAAGCTTCTCTACTATCAACTGGATTTATTATATAATCTTTTATTTTATCAAACTGTTCATCTGTTATATTTCCTGTTAATATATATAATTTAGCAGTATTTATTTCTGGTCTATTACCTTCATTTACTATTTGTATACATTGAGCTGCCCAATCTCCTCTTTGATCATATTGACCTGGAAGATATTCTATAGCAAATACTCTTTCCCCTTCATTAAACTCTAGTGTTTCATGATAAACAATATCTAAGTTAGGCTCTGAAAATATTGTTTTTGCTGCATTTTCATATACTTCTCCATCTATTCCTTCTATGTCATATCTATTTAAAATTCTTACGTTTTCTATAGTATCTATGTGTAAACTTTCTATTAAATCCTTTTTTAAAGCTTTAGCTTCAAGGTCAAATCCTTGTCTTTTTTCAACTAATATTCTTCTAACACTTGACTCTAAACTTATAGTACTTAACATATCTTTTCTCCCTTTTTATATAATTAAAATGACAATACTAACTAGGTAGCTCGTTAACACATTGCTCAAATATATGATTTAAACAACCTGGTAACGAGTCACTTATTATAAGTCAGATTTTATGACTTAAATTTTATTATTTAAGCCATAAAATCTATTTTTTAATTAAATCCCTAACTATTTTATCTGATTTTAAGATTCATACTTAGAAAGATATTTCTTCACAAAACTTAATCCCTATATCAGTTCTATAATGCATTCCTTCAAAGTTTATTTTCTCTATATTTTTATATACCTTTTTAGCAGCTTCTTCTACACTGCCTGCACTTGTTGTTATTCCTATAACTCTACCACCATTAGTAACTAAGTTTCCGTCTAACATCTTAGTTCCACTATGAAATACAACTATATCTTCATCTAAATCTTCAAGACCAGTTATCACTTTACCTTTTTCATAATCTTCTGGGTATCCACCTGATGTAAGCATTACACAAACAGCTTCTTCTTTTTTATAATTAATTTCTATATCTTTTAATTTATTATCTAATATAGCTTCCATTATTTTATGTAAGTCAGTTTCTAATCTGAATAAAACAGATTGAGTTTCAGGATCTCCAAATCTTACATTATATTCAAGTACCTTTGGACCATCTTCAGTTATCATAAGTCCTATAAATAATACTCCTTTATAATTTAAATTATCTTTTTTGAAACCTTGTAAAGTTCTATTTAATACTTTCTCACTTATTTCTTTAGACAACTCATCTGTATAGATTTCACTTGGAGAAAAAGTACCCATTCCTCCTGTATTTGGACCTTTTTCAAAGTTGTATACTTTTTTGTGATCTTTAGCACTTACCATAGGAACTATTGTATCGTTATCTACAAATGCTAATATAGAAGTTTCAATACCTGATAAAAACTCTTCTACTACTATCTTTTCTCCAGCACTTCCAAACTTTTTATCACTCATAATTTCTCTTAAGGTATTTATAGCATCTTCTCTATTTTCTGGTATTACAACACCTTTTCCAGCTGCCAACCCATCAGCTTTTATGACCACTGGATATCCAAAACTATCGATTTCGCTTATAGCTTCATCTAAATTTGTATATTCTTTATATTTAGCAGTTGGTATATTATGTCTTATCATAAAGTCTTTAGAAAATACCTTACTTCCCTCAAATGTAGAACATTCTTTGTTTGGTCCAAATATTTTAAGACCTTCTTTTTCAAATTCATCTACTATACCATTTACAAGGGGAACCTCTGGTCCAACTACAGTTAAGTCTATATTATTTTCTTTTGCAAACTTTACTAAATTTTCTATATCACTGTCACTTATACTTACACATTGTGCAATATCTGATATTCCTGCATTTCCTGGAGCACAATAGATTTTTTCAACATTATTCTCTTTACTTAATTTCCAAGCTATGGCGTGTTCTCTTCCGCCACCACCTACAACTAATACTTTCATAATTTACCCCCTAGTGTTTAAAGTGTCTTGTTCCTGTAAACACCATTGTCATTTCATATTTGTCACAAGCATCTATTGAGTCTTGGTCTTTTATTGAACCACCAGGTTGAACCACTGCACGTATTCCATATTCATTAGCTAATGTCACACAATCATCAAATGGGAAGAATGCATCTGAAGCAAGTACTGCACCTTTGAAATCTTTATCTTTGTTATTTTCTAAGGCATTTTTAAGTGCCCATATTCTTGATGTTTGACCACACCCTGATGCTAAAGTTTGACCATCTTTAACTATAACTATGGCATTTGATTTCATATTTTTAACTATTTTCATACCAAATTCCATATCTCTAAGTTGCTCTTTAGAAGGTTTTACTTTTGTTACTGTTTCATACTTATCAGCTAATACATTATTTTTATCTTGTATTAATAACTTACCATCTAAATATTTCATATCGTATGGTTGTAAGCTCTCTTCGATTTTAGCTAATTTTAATACCCTTAAGTTTTTCTTTTGTCTTAAAACATCTAAAGCTTCTTCTGTAAAATCATAAGCTACTACTATTTCTAGGAATATTTCATTTAACTTCTTAGCAGTTTCAACATCTACTGTTGAAGTTATCCCTACTATTCCACCAAATATTGAGACTGTATCAGCTTCATAACATTTTGTATAAGCCTCTAAAGCATTAGCTCCTATTCCTACTCCACATGGATTAGTATGTTTTATAGCTACTGAAACAACTTCTTCACTATCTTTAAATTCTCTCATAACTTCTAAGCATCCATGTAAATCATTTATATTATTAAAAGAAAGTTCTTTTCCGTTTAATTGTTCATAATTTAATATTGGATTTTTCGCATTTGGTTGGCTATATAAAATACCTGCTTGATGTGGATTTTCTCCATATCTTAAAGTTTGTTCCTTTTGGAAAGTTAAATTAAGTATTTCTGGGTACTTATCACCTACTTCATTAGCAAAATAAGTAGATATAAGAGCATCATATCTTGCTGTAGTTGAGAATGCCTTATAAGCTAGCCTTTTTCTATCTTCTAAAGTTAACTCATTATTTTTTAGTTTTTCTATTATAGTGTCATAATCAGCTACATCAACTATTATTGTTACATCTTTATAGTTTTTAGCAGCAGAACGTATCATAGATGGTCCACCTATATCTATGTTTTCTATCATTTCTTCATGGCTTTTTCCAGCCTTTAAAGTTCCTTCAAAATCATATAAGTTAACTACTACTAAATCTATAGAACCTATATTGTATTCATTTACAGTATCCACATGAGATTTTTCATCTCTTTTATAAAGTATTCCACCATGTATATATGGATTTAATGTCTTAACTCTTCCGTCTAGCATTTCTGGGAATTTTGTAACTTCGTCAATTGTTATTGCATTTACCCCATTCTCTTTTAGTATCTTAAATGTATTACCAGTAGATATAACTTCATATCCTAGATTGTTTAATTCTCTAGCAAATTCAACTACTCCACTTTTATCTGTCACACTTATTAATGCTCTTTTACTCATTTATAAACACTCTCCTACCCTGAATACTTAATTTATTTTCACAGAACAATCTTATACTTTCTTTTAAAATTCTATGTTCAACTTCTAAAACTCTTTTTGCAAGAGACTTTGCATCATCATCTTGTTCTACATTTACAGCTTCTTGCATTATTATTGCTCCAGTATCTGCTCCCTCATCTACAAAATGTACTGTAGCTCCAGTTACCTTCGCACCATAATCTATAACACCTTGGTGTACCTTTTCACCGTAATACCCCTTTCCACAGAAAGAAGGTATTAACGATGGATGAATATTTATTATTTTATTTCTAAATTCATCTACAAATTTAGAAGTTATTATTTTTAAATATCCTGCTAAAACTATTAAATCTATGTTATTTTCTTTTAATAGCTCTATTATTTTATCTTCATCAGTTTCATAAACTGCTTTAATTTTGCTTAGTCTAGCCCTTTCTAAACCATAGGCATTTTCTTTATTTGAAATAACAAGCTTTACTGTACCATTTATTCCACCTGATTTTGTTTCATCTATAATAGCTTGTAAATTTGTACCTCCACCAGATATTAAAACTCCAATGTTTAACATAAATTTACTCCTTCATGAGTATCAACAACTTCACCTATTATATAAGCTCTGTCTTTCATTAATTCAGTATATTTTGCATCTACATGTATTTCTTCTTCTCTATTATTTATAAAATTAACTACTTCTTCAGCTTTATCTTTTTCAACTACCATAACTAATCCGATTCCCATATTAAAACTCTTATGTAGTTCTCTTTCATCTATAGCATTGAAGCTTTCTATTACTTTAAATATTGCTGGCTTTTCCCAAGAATTTTTATTTATATCTATTCCTAAACCTTTAGGTATAACTCTTGGTATATTTTCTATAACTCCACCACCAGTTATATGAGCTATCGATTTTATATCATATCGTTTTAATAAATCTAATACTAACTTAACGTATATTTTTGTTGGAGTTAATAAAGCTTCTCCTAAATTCATTCCTAATTCTTCTATATGTTGATCTAACTTATAGTTATATGTATCTAAGAATATTTTTCTTATGAAAGAGTATCCGTTACTATGTACCCCACTTGATGATATCCCTATTAAAACATCCCCTGCTTTAACATTTTGACCTGAAATTATCTTCGCCTTATCAGCTATACCAACAGAAAATCCTGCTAAATCATAATCATCTTCAGCATACATTCCTGGCATCTCAGCAGTTTCTCCACCTATTAACGCACATCCTGCCATTTTACATCCATCTACTATACCACCAACTATTTGATCTATATTTTCTGCAACTAGTTTTCCAGTAGCTATATAATCTAAAAAGAATAATGGTTTAGCGCCTTGACATATTAAATCATTGACACACATTGCAACTAAATCTATCCCTACTGTATCATGTTTATCCATCATTTGAGCTAATCTTAATTTAGTACCAACTCCATCAGTAGAAGAAAGTAAAACTGGTTCTTCCATGCCTACAAATTCCTTTAGGCTATATAGTCCACTAAAGTTTCCTAAATCACCTATTACATTATTATCATAAGTAGATTTTATTTTCCCTTTTATAAGATCTACTGCTCTGTTTCCCTCGTCTATATCTACACCTGATTGTTTGTATGTTAACATGAAAGTAGTTCCTCCCTATCTAATTTCTTAACTGGATAATCTCCATCAAAGCAAGCTTTGCAAAAAGTAGCTTTATTTTCTGTAGCTTCTATCATTAAATCTATATCTAAGAATTTTAAAGAATCACATCCTATATATTCTCTAATATATTCTACATCATTACCTGAAGCTATTAGGTTTGAGCGATGCGGTGTATCTATACCATAGTAACAAGAGTACTGTACTGGAGGAGATGTTATTCTTAAGTGAATTTCACTAGCACCTGCATCTCTAAGTGATTTTACTATTAGTTTAGAAGTTGTTCCTCTAACTACAGAATCATCGACTAAAACTATAGATTTACCTTTTACTACATTTGATAATGGATTTAATTTTATCTTAACTCCTATTTCTCTTTCTTCTTGAGTAGGTTTTATAAATGTTCTACCTACATATCTATTTTTAACTAGGCCTTCACTTAAAGGAAGTTTACTTTCGTTAGAATAACCTACTGCTCCTGCCCATCCTGAATCAGGAACTGGTACTACTATATCAGCTTTTATATCCTCATCTTTAGCTAATACTTCTCCACATTTAACTCTAAAATCATATGCATTTACATTATCTATAGTTGCATCATTTCTTGCAAAATAAATATGTTCAAATATACAACTTTTCTTAACTGGTTTATAATTTTCAGAGTAGAAATAAGATTTAAGTTTACCATCTTTTGCAACTATTATTTCACCAGGTTCAACATCTCTTATTACTTCTCCACCAAGTATATCTATTGCACAATTTTCTGAAGCAAATATATACTCATCACCTTTTTTACCTAATACTAAAGGTCTAAATCCATGTGGATCTCTAACTGCTACTAACTCATCTTCTCCCATTATTACAAGAGAGTATGCTCCCTTTATATAGTCCATAGTTATTTTTATACTTTCTACTATATCTCCCTTATAGTATCTAGCTAATATATATAAAATCACTTCTGTGTCAGAATTTGCTTGAAACATATATCCATCTTCTTCTAACATATCTCTTAAGTAATTTGCATTTACTAGATTTCCGTTATGAGCTAAAGCTAATTCTCTTTTTCTACATCTTCCAACAAGGGGTTGACAGTTTGCTAAATGGCTTCCTCCAGCTGTTGAGTATCTAACATGCCCTATACCTATATTTCCTTTTAAGTTTGCTAGCTCACTTTCTTTAAATACATCTCCAACTAAGCCCATATCTTTTTTATAATTTATATTGTTACCATTAGATATTGCCATTCCACAACTTTCTTGGCCTCTATGTTGAATTGAATATAAAGAGTAATATAATTCTTTAGCTATATCTTTATTTGAATAAATCCCTACTATACCACACATAAAATGTCCTCCTAGTTGCTCATTCTAGCAAGAACTTCTTCATAACCTTGTACTAAATCTCCAAGATCTCTTCTGAATCTGTCTTTATCTAATTTTTCATTTGTGTCTACATCCCAAAGTCTACAAGTATCAGGAGATACCTCATCCGCTAATATTATATTTCCTTCACTATCTTTCCCAAACTCTAATTTAAAGTCTACTAACTTTAAGTTCATTTTTAAGAAAAATTCCTTCATAATTTCATTTATTTTTAAGGCTTCATTTCTTAGGAATTGTAATTCTTCTCTAGTAGCTAATTTCATTGCTACAGCATGGTCATCATTTAACATAGGATCTCCGTATGCATCATTTTTGTAAGATAATTCGAATATTGGCTCATCTAAAACTATACCTTCTTCTACCCCATATCTCTTGCAGAATGATCCTGCTGTTATATTTCTTACTATTACTTCAAGTGGTAGTATTTCAACTTTCTTAACTAACATTTCTCTTTCTGATATTTTTTTTACGAAGTGAGTTTTGATTTGTTTCTCGTGTAACATTTCAAATATTATTGTAGAAATTTTATTATTTAAAATACCTTTTGATGATATTTGAGCTTTTTTCTCCCCATTGAATGCTGTTGCATCATCTTTAAAATAAACTATAAACTCATTTTCACTTTCTGTAGAATATACTTGTTTTGCCTTTCCTTCATATAATAACATAATAAATTACCCCCTTAAGTTTTTATCATCTTCTAGTACTTTTTCTTCCATTTCTTTTCTATATAAAACTAAATCTTCTTTTACTTTTGGATATTTAATACTTATAATTTGAAGTGCCATTAATGCTGCATTTATACCTGAATCTATTGTTACTGTTGCTACAGGTATACCTGGCGGCATTTGAACTATTGATAAAAGTGAATCTAAACCATCCATTGTCGATGATTTTATTGGTAAGCCTACTACTGGTATTAATGTATGAGAAGCTATTACTCCAGGTAAATGTGCTGCTTTTCCTGCCGCTCCTATTATTACGTCTGTATCATTTTCTATTTCTTCTAAAAATGATACTAATTGCTTTGGTGTTCTATGTGCTGACAGTGCTCTTACAGAAACTTCTACATCAAATCTTTCTAATAACTTTATCCCCTCTTCTAATTTAGGATAATCTGACTTTGACCCCATTATTACAGCTACTTTCATGTTTACCCCTCCATAAATATGATGTGTCATTCATTTTTGTTGAAACCATTCGAATATTATTAAGTAT
>OLPR01001819.1_pt1 | contig 16819 bp, 15 predicted proteins | sample 1672761 | NCBI WGS metagenome assembly OLPR01 (sample SAMEA3136721, study PRJEB25190) | human gut metagenome | biome: human gut; feature: human-associated habitat; material: faeces | place: Austria | collected 2013 | reverse complement strand
GCTGGGATAGGGGAACTCGATCAGGCAGTAATACTTGGGCTTGTCCGAGGGGAACCGGGCGTTGAACACGCCGCTGTCGGCCCATTTCTTCTGCCATTTCGCTTCAATGGCTTCCGGATTATATTGGGGATGTTCCTGCATAGGTCTTCGACTCCTTTATCATTGGGTTAGTAGGGCGCGGACGCCTGAGAAAAACAGATTATGGGGTGGGCAGAAGCACTTCATCCGTGGGAATCAGATAGCCTTTCAGCCGGGAACCGCTGAACACCTGCACCGCCTCGGGGTATCGGCCTGTCACATCATACCCGTCCGCCAGAAAAACAATCATTTCGTCCGGCAGGTTTTCCCGGTAAAAGGCGGACTTTCGGCTTCCCCACGGGAAGTAGATCACCGTGCCGTCCTCCGCCAGCATGCAGGGTACTACGTCCTCCTGCCCGTTTGAAACCTCCATGATAACGCTGGCATACCAGTAAATTGCCATGGCGTGTGTGTAGCCCTCTTTCTGCATAAAGGCCGCGCACGCCCGGGCCTCGGCAGCTGTATCGGTTTCGGTATGGGGAAGGCCGGTCCATGTATCCCAGGAGCTTCCATTGCAATGACGGATGTACCGAATGGTGTAGGCTCCTTGAAACAGAAGACCCAGAGCCAGACAGACGGCCAGCAGGCAGCGCGCAACGGAACAGGTTCTTTCCTTTACGCTATCCCATTCCACGGCCAATGTCAGAAACGCCATGGAAACGACCGGCACATAGTACAAATAAAAGACAGACCCTTTCAAGTTCAGAAAAAACAGCCCCGTGTTTACCGCATAACTGGCCAGAAAGAGCCCGGACAGGATTCTTTTCTCGGGCGTTTTTTCCCGAAGCATATGTCTGCCGGAAAGAAACAGCAGAAGGCCGAATACGCCCAGCGCCGCCATCAGCGACACGCCGCGCACGGATACCAGCCGATACCGCGAAACGCGCACGCCGATCGTTTCCAGAAATCCGGTCAGGACGCTTAGAAGAGTCTCCGGAGTGATGCCCGGCAAATAGAAGGAACGGTTGGCCTGATTGGGCAGGCCATAATAGGGCACAACGAAGCGCGCATAGATCACGTAACCGGCAAAGAAGCCCGCAAGCCCCAGAAGGGTCAGCCCTGTCAGACGGAGAATCGGCTGGTTCCGACCGTTCAGCGAACGAAGTCCTTCCCGAGTGGCGGGGATCTGACGGAAAAAGCGCAGCACACCGCACAGGCACAGCAGCACCAGCGGGCTGCCCAGCGTCATCAGGATCCGAATGCCGTTGATGCCGGTGTAGAGCCACAGGAGAACGTACAGCACGCCAAGCCCAATGCGGGAGCTTGTTTTCCGCCCCGGCTTCATCAGCGCCAGCGTCAGGCCCAGCAGAAGAAAGACCTGCGCCAAATACAGGGCATAATGGACGTGATACAATACGATTCGGGCGTAGTTGACGCTGAAGGGAAGCAGCAGAAAACCCGCCGCCGTCAGCCGCACGCTCCGGCGGATACCGGCCTGTCGAAGGACGAACAGAAAGGAAAGAACGTACACCGCCTGAATCAGCACCGTGCCGCAGACACGCACCAGCGTCCAGTCCGAAAACAGATGAAAGAACAGGAAAAAGACGAAGGGAAGATCCAGCAGCCGGGACTCGGTGGTGAGGTAATAATCGTTGGAAAACGGGTTCCCCTTCTGAAAGAAGGTATACCCCCGCACCATAAAATCAGAGGCGTCGCCGTCCAGCAGATTTTGCGCCACGAAAACATCCATCCATAGGGTGACTGCCGCCATCACCGCCAGAAACAGCGCCGGAAGCCATTTTTGGAAGGCCTCCCATTTTTTCATTCCAGCCGGAGCGATTCGGTTTTTTTGCTCAGTCATGCTGTTCCAGCTTCTCCACACCCAGCTTCATGCGGCGCAGGGTCTCGTCCTTGCCCAGCAGGTAGGCGATTTCGGTAGCGCCGCCGGGGGTGGACTGCAGGCCGGAAATGGCGATGCGGACGGGCCACATGATCTGGCCGGTCTTCATTTCGTTCTTCTGGGCCAGCTCCATCAGCGCGGCTTTGACGTTTTCCTCACTGAAGTCCTCAAGGGCTTCCAGCGCGGGCAGGGCCAGCTTCAGGGCCTTCAGGCTGATCTCCGGGTCGGTCTTCATCTTCTTGTGGGTGTAGATGTCAATGTCGTACTCCGGCAGCTCCGCCAGAAAGCGGATCTGGTCGGGCACCCGGTTGAAGACCTCGGTGCGGGTGTGCATCAGGCTGGCCAGCATCCGATAGTCCATGTTCTTGCCCGCCAGCACCTTGTCAAACCACGGGGTGGCCAGCTCCAGATATTCGTCCAGACTCATACGGGTGATGTATTCATGGTTGAACCAGTCCAGCTTTTCGGTGTTGAAGATGGCGGGGGACTTGCTCAGGCCGCTGAGATCGAAGGCCTCGATCAGCTCCTCCTTGGTGAAGAACTCCTTGTCGCCGTACTTCTTCACGTCCGGGCACCAGCCCAGCAGGGCGATGAAGTTGATGATCGCGTCCTTGACATAGCCCTGCGAGAGCAGATCCTCAAAGCTGGGGTCGCCGTAGCGCTTGCTCAGCTTGCGGCTGGCGTCCTTCATGACGGGACTCAGGTGGATGTAGGTGGGCTTTTCCCAGCCAAAGGCTTCGTAGAGCAGGTTGTACTTGGGCGTGGAGCTCAGGTACTCGGTGCCGCGCATGACGTGGGTGATGCCCATCAGATGGTCGTCGATCACGTTGGCGAAGTTGTAGGTGGGCAGGCCGTCCTGCTTGATGAGCACGTTGTCGTCCAGCGTGTCGCAGGGGGCTTCCACGTGGCCGTAGAGCGCGTCGTCAAAGCTGGCGGTGCCGGTCAGGGGAATGTTCTGCCGGATGACGAAGGGCTCGCCGGACTTCATGCGGCGCAGGGCCTCCTCCTTGGGAATGTTCAGGCAGTGCTTGTCATACTTCCACTGCTCGCCCTTGGCGGCCGCCGCGTCCCGGCGCTCCTGCAGTTCTTCCTTGGTGCAGAAGCAGGGATAGGCCGCGCCCTTTTCCACCAGCTCCAGCGCGTAGGGCATGTACAGATCCCGCCGCTGGGTCTGGATATAGGGGCCGTAATCGCCGCCCACGTCCGGGCCTTCGTCGTAGTCCAGCCCTGCCAGACGCATGCTCTTGTAGATCATGTCCACCGCGCCCGGGACTTCCCGTTCCTGGTCGGTGTCCTCAATGCGCAGGATGAACTTGCCGCCGTTCTGACGGGCGAACAGGTAGGTATACAGGGCGGTGCGCAGGCCGCCCAGATGCAGGTAGCCGGTGGGGCTGGGAGCGAAACGAGTACGAACGGTCATGGGAGAGCCTCCTGATTGCTGTGATAATCATGGAAAATGCCATTCTCTGTGATGAAAACAAAGAAATGTAAGACTTTCCGGGTATCATTATATACCAAAATGGCATTTTGTCGAATGTTTTTTGGTTCCAAAGAGGGGAAAAACCTGCCATAGGCCCGAAAGCACGAAATTTTCCTTCTCCGGCGTTCATATACTGATCGGAAAGGAGGTCTTTGAGAAATGAAAGAAACGAGGAAAAACCGGCGCTGGGGGACGGCCCTGCGGCGGGCCGCGGCGTTTTTTCTGTGCGCCGCCTGTCTGTTGGGAGGAACGGGGACAAGCCACGCGGAGGAAAAGCCCCTGCGCATTCTGCTGATCGGGGTGGATGCTTACGAAGATCAGGCGCGGGGACGCAGCGACACCATGGTATTGGTGCAGGCCGACCCGGCGGCGGGAGAGATTCGGGCGCTGTCCTTCCTGCGGGACTTGTACGTGTCCATTCCCGGCTGCGGAACCACCCGGCTGAACGCGGCCTATTCCTTCGGCGGGGAGAAGCTGCTCAAAACCACGCTGAAAAACAACTTCGGCGTGGAGGTCGACCGCACGGTGACGGTCAGCTTTGACTCGCTGTGCCGCATCGTGGACGCGCTGGGCGGCATCGAGCTGGAAGTGACGGAGGAGGAGCGGGAACAGCTCAACGCCATTCTGGCGGCCTACAACCGGGGATTGGGACTGAACCCCGGCGACGGGCGGCTAAGCGGCAGTAGGACTGTCCATCTGACCGGCAAACAGGCGTTGAGCTACAGCCGCATTCGGAAGATCGACAGCGACTTCCAGCGGGCGGGGCGGCAGCAGAAGGTGCTGCAGGCCATGCTGGAAAGCGCCAAACAGATGAACTTCTTCACGCTGGCCCGGCTGGCGTGGACCTGCCTGCGGGAGGTGCGCACCGACCTGACGCTTGGCGACCTGAACGCCCTTTTGCCGCTGGCCGCCGGCGGCGGGGAGACGAATATCTCCATGGGCCGGGTGCCCTTTGATGGGGCCTATGAGGATGCGACCATCGACGGGATGCAGGTGCTCCGGCCCGATCTGGAGCGGAACCGTACTCTCATCCGCCGTTTTTTGAGCAACTAGCGCCCCTTTTCAACCGTCCGGCCCTGTGTTAGAATAAGAGGAAGGGTTTTTGGACCCACTCTTTCCCTGAACAGGAACGAACAGTGAAGGGAGTCCTGAATATGAGTGAAAACCGCTGCCCCTCCTGCCGCCGGGAGCTGCCCGTGGCTGACGGCATTTTCTGCCCGTACTGCGGCGCGGCCCTTGCAAAAGGGGACGAGCTGCCGGAGCCGGTCCGCGCCGCGTTGGACGCCGCCGGGAAGGAAAACGACCCGGTGAAAAAATACAGGCTGCTTTGCGACGCCCGGGAAGCGTTCCCGAACTGCCTGCCCATCGAGGAAGAACTGCTCTTTCTGGGGCGGCTGCACGAGCGGGACGGGAAGAATCCCACCTTTGACGTGATCAAATGCTTCCTGCTGCACCCCTATCTGACCCCGAAGGAATTTACCCCCCAAAAGTGGGACGCTATGCGGCAGGAGCTGTTCCATCACGAGCAGCTGGAACGCTGCAAGGCGCTGGCCCCGGACGCGGACGTTTTCGTCAGCCACTATCTGGAACGGCTCAGTGAGGAATTTGTGCGGCTGTTTTTGGAAGGCAGCACCTATTACATGCGCAGCTTTTTCGGCTTCACCTCCCGCAAAAACGCGCCCCGTCTGCTGGCGGAGCCGGTGGCACGGATGATGGAGAACATGGCTGCGGATGAAGCACTGACCCCGGACGAGCGCCGGATGCTGACCCATGCCCTGTACCGCGGCTTCAGCCGCCGGATGGACGGCCAGACGGAATGGCTGCGGCAGGAGCTGGACCGGCGGGGCATTTCGATGGACGGCGCTTTGGACTGACCGGCCAGAAACGCCGGAAAGGAGCAACATGGAGAATCAAAAAAAGCGGCCGGAGGATATGCCCCGGCAGGTCAAAGCCCAGCAGCCGAAGCTGAAGGAAGAAAAGCCCGGCGACGCGCTTCCGCCCCAGCAGCCGCTGACCGACGAGGAGACGGCCCCGAAGCAGCCGCCCCGCTGGCGCAAGATCGTCAAAAAGGTGCTTCTGTGGCTGGGCGTCGTGCTGGCGCTGGTGCTGTGCTATCTGTTCCTTTTACTGGGCGAGCCGGATGAGGACGAGCAGCTGACCCAGCAGCCTTCGCAGGCGCAGCCCATCACCCTGCCCATGAGCGCCGTGGAAAGCCCCGGCGATACCAGCCCGGAGGGGCTGGCGGAGCTTTTCGGCCAGCCGGTATTGTGCCTGTACGGCAGCGCCCTGTCCATGACCCGTTCCCGGGTATATGACACCGCCTTCCGGGGCGAATACGCCCGCCGGGTCACGCTGACCTATGCCTTTGAGGACGGACAATCCCTGACGCTGGAAAGCATCCGTCCCGTTTCCGCCATTGCCCTGCTGCGCGGCGAGGATTATCATCTCAATGGCGACAGCCTGTACTACATCGGCGGCATGGACGCGGCGTGGATGGAAAACGGAACGGACGTGCTGGTCTTCGGCCAAACGGCGGACGCGGCCTACGCCGTCCGCTGCCCCATCGGGCACAAGGCCGATCTGGAAGTACTGCTGAAGCAGACGACCCTGATTGCCGCGCCGTCCGCAGAATAATTTTTTCAACCGATACCAAAGGAGCCTTCAGAACAGGAGCATCATTCCCATGCAAACGAAATCCACCAACGGCAACCAACGCACTATGAAAACCTCCGAGCTGGTCCGGCGCTTTCTGCCCTATTTCCGTCCCTATCGGGGCATGCTGGCGCTGGACCTGTTCTGCGCCACGCTGACCACGTTGTGCGACCTGGTGCTGCCCATGATCGTGCGCAGCATCACCGGCCTGGCCAGCGGCAGCGCCACCGCCCTCACCGTGGCCTATGTGCTCAAGGTGGGCGGCGTATACGTGCTTCTGCGCCTGGTCGATACCGTGGCCAACTACATTATGGTAGCCCGGGGCCACGTGATGGGCACCTATATCGAGCGGGACATGCGCCACGCCCTGTTCGAGCATCTGCAGGAGATGGGCTTTGCCTATTACAGCAACGCCAAGGTGGGGCAGATCATGGCCCGCATCACCAGCGACCTGTTCGACGTAACGGAGTTCGCCCACCACTGCCCGGAGGAGTTCCTGATCGCCGCCATCAAGATCACCGTGCCCTTTGTGATCCTGCTGGGCATCAACCCGGTGCTGACGCTGATTATCTTCCTCATGCTGCCCATCATGCTGGTGCTGGCCCGGCATTTCAACAAGAAGATGCGCGCCGCTTTCAAGGAAAGCCGCCATCAGGTGGGCGAGATCAACGCTCAGGTGGAGGACAGCCTGCTGGGCATCCGGGTGGTGAAGAGCTTCGCCAACGAGCCTATGGAGATCGACAAGTTCGATCGGGGCAACGAGGAGTTCGTCCGCATCGGCCGCCGCAAATACCGCTACATGGCGGGCTACAACACCACCACCCGCTCCTTTGACGGCGTGATGTACATCGTGGTGGTCATCGTGGGCGCGCTGTTCATCATCGATGGCAAGATCACGGCGGCGGACTACATGGCCTATCTGCTCTACATTTCCACCCTGCTGACCTCCATCCGCCGGGTGGTGGACTACGCGGAGCAGTTCCAGCGGGGCATGACGGGCATCGAGCGCTTCTGCGAGATCATGGACGTGCAGCCCGATGTGAACGACGCGCCCGGCGCGAAGGAGCTGACCGGCGTGAAGGGCGATGTGACCTTCGACCACGTCAGCTTCCACTATCACGATAACGACCGCGTCGTACTGGCGGACATCAACGAAACCGTGAAGGCGGGCGACAAAATCGCGCTGGTGGGCCCCAGCGGCGGCGGCAAGACCACCTTCTGCAACCTGATTCCCCGGTTTTACGACGTCAGCGGCGGACGCATCCTGATCGACGGTCAGGACATCGCGGGGCTGACCCAGCGCAGCCTGCGGGAGAACATCGGCATGGTGCAGCAGGAGGTCTATATGTTCTCCGGCACCATCTATGAAAACATTGCCTACGGCCTGCCCGGAGCCACCCGGGAGCAGGTGGAGACCGCCGCGAAGCGGGCGGGAGCCGACGGCTTTATCCGGGAGCTGCCCGACGGGTACGACACCTATGTGGGCGAGCGGGGCGTGAAGCTGTCCGGCGGGCAGAAGCAGCGCATCTCCATTGCCCGGGTGTTCCTGAAAAATCCGCCCATCCTGATTCTGGACGAAGCCACCAGCGCACTGGACAACGAGAGCGAACGGCTGGTGCAGGATTCGCTGGAAAAGCTCAGCAAGGGCCGCACCACCTTCACCATCGCCCACCGGCTGACCACCATCCGCGGGGCGACCTCCATCTGGGTACTGACCCAGGACGGCATTGTGGAAAAGGGCACCCATCAGGAATTGATGGCGAAAAAAGGCAAGTATTACGAACTGTACAGCATGTATACGGAGGATCTTTAAGATGACAGAAATAAAGGAGCAGAACCGTTTCCTTCCCCCGATGCGGATGCATCCGGCTTACCGCCACGGCGATATGACCCCTTGGGGCGGCGAACAGCTGAAGACGGTATTCGGCAAAGAAATTCCCGACGAGCGCACCGGCGAAGCGCTGGAAATGAGCGTGATTCCCGGACTGGAAAGCACGGATGACGACGGCGTGACCCTGACGGCGCTGATCGAGCGCTACGGTTCCCGGCTGACGGGTCTGCCGGAAGGCACGGAATTTCCCCTGCTGCTGAAGCTGCTGGCGGCCAAGGGCACCCTGAGCGTACAGGTTCACCCGGACGACGAATACGCCAAAGCGCACGAGAACAAGCTGGGCAAGACCGAAGCATGGGTGATCCTCCATGCCGAGGAGGGCGCGTCCCTTCTGTACGGCATCCGGGAGGGCGTGACCATCGACGACCTGCGCCGGGCCCTGACCGGCGGCGAGGACGTGGAGCCCCTGATACAGCGGGTGCAGGTAAAGGCGGGCGACGTGTTTTATATGCCCGCTGGCATGGTGCACGCCATCGGCGGAGGCATTCTGCTGTATGAGATTCAGCAATCCAGCGACGTGACCTACCGCCTGTGGGACTTCAACCGGGTCAACGACAAGGGCGAGAAGCGGCCCCTGCACATCCGGCAATCGCTGGATGTGATTCGCCCCGAGCTGAAAGGCCAGCGGGCCCATATGCCGGAGCATCCCGCGCAGGAGATCACCCGGCTTCTGGACGTGCCCGCCTTTACGCTGGACTGCGTGGCCGCGGACGGCGCCTGCATCCTGCCTGCGGCGGATACCTTCCGGGTGCTGACCGCGCTGGAGCCTCTGACTCTGCGCTGGCTGGAGGGTGAGATGGAACTGAAGGCGGGAGACACGGTGCTGCTGCCTGCCGCCTGCCCGGAGGTTGGACTGGAAGGCCATGGCCGGGCGCTGGTCTCCGGCGTTGGGAGAAACGCATGAGCAAATTCTACAACGCACTGATCCGGCTGGTGCGCTTTGCCCTGCCGGATATGGAAACGGTCTGGGAGGAACCTTTCGACGGCGAAGCGGCGGTCTTCTGCCCCAATCACGCCGCCTCCTTCGGCCCTATCGCTATGTGCGCTTTTTTCTCTCTGCGGGATCAGTGCCACCCATGGCTGAACGCGGGCATCATGGAGCGTAAGGAGATCCCCGCCTATGTCCGGCAGGACTACTGGTGGGAGCCGGGCTGCTTTTTCGAGCCGCTGCTCAATATGACCCTTCCCTACCTGATGGCTCTGCTGCTGCCGCCCATTCTGGGCAGCGTGCCCGGCGTACCGGTGTACCACGACAACCGGGTCATCCGCACCTTCCGTAAAAGTCTGGAATACGTGGCGCAGGGGCATCATCTGGTGATCTTTTCCGAGCAGCCCGCCGGCCACGGCAGCAGCGAAATGGAGCTGAACCGGGGCTTCCTGCAGGTGGCCCCCCTGATCTGTAAGCGCACGGGCAAGGCGCTGAAGTTCTACCCCGTCCACGTCGACCGGACGGCGCGGCGCATCACCGTCTCCAAACCCGTGCCCTACGACCCCGCCCTGCCCCTGAAGGAGCAGGAGGACGGCATCATTCAGGCGCTTTCCAAGAGCATTCTGGGCAAATGATTGTGCAATGATAACAGACGAGCCGCTCTTGATCGAACGGCCCGTTCCTGCTTCATCATCTCGGCGGAGTGCTGCTGGGGTGTAGGACGGCGAAAAAACGCCGGATGGATGCCGAGGGGCGCGCCCGACGCTTTTCCCTCTTTTTTCTGTGCTGGCCGTCGAGGGTCAAGCAGCTCCGTCAAGCCTGTCATCCCGTTCCTCCGCCGAACTCTCTGCGCGGCGGGGGATGACCGGCAAAGATACTTCCCCACCCAATCCCATCCCCGAAAGGAGTCCTTCCCGATGGTTCAAGTCGTAGCCGCGCTGATCTGGCGCGATAACCGCTTCATGATCTGCCAGCGTCCGGAATATAAGGCCCGCGGGCTTCTGTGGGAGTTTGTGGGCGGAAAGGTGGAGCCGGGCGAGACCAAAGCCCAGGCCCTTGCCCGGGAATGCCGGGAGGAGCTGGACGTGCAGGTGGAGGTCGGAACGGTCTTCTGCGAGGTCGATCACGTCTACCCGGACCTGACCATCCACCTGACGCTGCTCAACGCCGCCATTACCCAGGGCGAACCCACACTGCTGGAGCATAACGCCATCGCGTGGATCCCCCCGGAGGAGATCGACCGATACGAGTTCTGCCCGGCGGATGTGGATATACTCAAGTTGCTGAAAGCCCGGCAAGGGGAATCTCCCCGGTCATGACCGTTTCCAGAAAGCGCCGGTCGTGCTCCACCAATAGAAGCGTGGGGTCGGAGGCCAGAAGCAGTTCTTCGATCTGGCGGCGGCTCAAAACGTCGATGTAGTTCAGCGGCTCATCCCAAATGTATACGTGCGCAGGTGTTGCAAGGCTCAAAGCCAGCAGCACCTTCTTTTTCTGCCCCTGACTGTAGTCCCGCATATCCAGCGCAAACTGCTCCCGGGAAAAATCCATGTTGCGCAGAATGGCTTTCACCAGCGTTTCGTCCGCGCCCCGGGCGGCGATGGCTCCTTCCAGCGGGCCGGACAGGCCGCTCGTGTCCTGCGGCACATAGGAGACCACCAGCCCGGAGGCCAGACGGACGCTGCCGTGCAGCGCTTCGCCCTCGCCCACCAGCGTCTTAAGGATGCTGCTCTTGCCGCAGCCGTTGGGGCCGGTCAAAGCCAGCCGTTCGCCCTGACGGAGGATGAACTGCATGCCCCGGCAGACCTCCCGTCCGTCGTAGCAGACCGCGCCGTTTTCCACGGTGATCAGCTCCTGCTTGGGATGGTGCAGTGTGCGCAGCTTCAGATCGCCCACCCGTTCTACATTGTGCAATAGGCCGCTCTTTTCCTCGGCGGCACGTTCCCGGCGCTGCACTGCCGCCTTGGCCCGCTTCATCATGGCGGCGCTGCGCGCGCCCGCGTAGCCCCGGTCCACCGCTGCCTGGACGCTTTCCGGCACGTGAAATTTGTCCTTCTCCGCCTTCTGGGCGAACTGCGAAGCCTGACGGGCGCTCTGATTCAGCCGGCCGATCTCTTTTTTCAGCCCCTCGTTCCGCTTGAGCTCGTAGGCGTTCTGCCGGTCAAACTGCTCCTCCCAGGTGTCATAATCGCCCTGAATGACCTGAAAGCCGGTTTTGTTGATGCTGAGGATGTGATCTACACAGTCGTTCAGAAAGGCGCGGTCGTGGCTGACCAGCAGAAAGCCGTCCTTTCGGCGCAGGTATTCCGCCACGGCCTGACGGCCCAGCAGATCCAGATGATTGGTAGGCTCGTCGATCAGGGGATAAGCGTCCTCCCGGGCGAACAGAGCGCAGAGCAGTGCCTTGGTCTGCTCACCCCGGCTCATGGTGGAGAAGGAACGGTACAGCGCGTCCTCCGTCACTTCCAGCAGCCGCATTTCCTTCATCAGCTTCCACTCCGGTTCCCCTCCCGCGGCCTCCTGCATCACGTTCAGGGTCATGTCCTCCGGATCGGACACGGAATAGGGAAAATAGACAGGCTGAAGGGGCAGGCTGATCTGCCCGCCGTGGGGCAGCTCGCCCATCATCAGCCGTAAAAGGGTGGTTTTGCCCCGGCCGTTTCGCCCGGTCAGCCCCAGCCGCCAGCCGGTGTCCAGCTCCGCGCTCCAGCCGGGGAATACCGGCTCACTGCTTCCGTCATAGGTAAAAGTCAAATTCTGAATCGAACAGCGCATGAAAAAAGCCTCCTTCCTGATAGGGCAGGGGGAGGCATGGCGGCGCGTCGGAAAAACGCGCAAAAAAAGCGGAGTCCTCGGGACTGCGCTTTTTCACTGCCACGGCAAAACAAGCCCTGCGGAAACATTCATCCGCCGGGGTCTGTTTTTCCTCCCCCATTCAAATGGGTTCATGGCAGTGTTATTTGCGCATCCCGACCCTCCGTTTCGTTCATCAAATTCGGGGAACGCCATCGTCTGCGTTCCAATTCATTGTAGCAGACTCGCTGACAGAGTGTCAAGAACGATCTTTTTCTTTCCCGATCAGGCCTTTTTTGCGGTACAGGTACACCTCGTCGTACCAGAAGCCCTCCGGGGTCTCCGCCGCGGCGATCAGGTCGTAGGTCTTCAAAATGTCCTCCGGCTGACGGCCCCGGGTAACGACGTAGTCGCACACGCCGTCGCGAATGTAGCGTACCTGCTCGTCCAGCATCTCCTGCAGGGGGACGTTGGTCTGGTGATAATACTTCACGTTGGGCGTGATCTGGGCGGCGGTGTAGAAGCCCGCGTCCATAAAGCCGTAATTGAGCAGCGTGGCCCCCGGCGTTTCAGCGATCTTGGCGGCAAACTGGTACTGCATGGTCTCCTCCCGGGGCAGGCCGAAGGACTCCTTCACATTGGGGCTGAAAACCGGGCACAGCAGCACGCACAGCCCGCACAAAGCCGCCGCCAGAAGGGGATAGGCCCGCTTGGACAGCCCGGCCAGCCGCTTTTCCAGCAGAGCGCCCAGCCAGCCGAAAAAGCAGGGCAGGAACGTCGCCAGCGCCAGCGGATAATAGGGGTAGGTCTTGCCGCCGATGAACACGCCCAGCGCTCCCAGCAGGAAGGGCAGAAGCCAGCCGATCCGCTGCCAGCCGGTCTTGTTCCGGCCAAAGCAGGACGCAATCACCCCGGCGCAGACCGGCAGGGCGCACAGAGGGCTTCGGCTCAACCATTCCCAGCCGCTTTTCAGAATCTGCTTCGCCCGCCAGAGCAGCCCGCCCTCGCCGCTGGAGTAAAGGAATAGATTATCATACAAATAAGTTTTCAGCCAGTCGGCCAACGCGCCGTTCAGGCCGAAATAGATCAGCCACGGCAGGGCGGACAGCAGAAAGCCCAGAAGCAGCCCGCCCAGAGAGCGGAAGAATCCCTTCGCCCCGTTTTGCCGGGCAGCCAGAAGGCAGCCCAGCAGCAGGGCCATTCCCTGCGTCCCGCAGAGGGTGAATTTCATCCAGAACACGCAGCCGAAGAGAAAACCGTCCCCCAGCAGCCGCCCGAGGGAAACGGGCTTTTCGCTTTTCAGCGACTCCAGCCAGTGCAGCTGCACCAGCAGGATCATGGGCAGGGCCAGTTCTTCCGCGCTGTCCCCTGCCTGAAAGCAGTAGGACGTGTACACGCACAGCGCCGTCAGCGGGATGGAGAGCAGCGCCGCCCGTCGGCCCGCCATGGCCTTGACCGCCCGGTAGCCTTCCAGCAAAAAGACCGCCGCAAACAGAATTTCCAGCACCCACACGCCGGTGAAGTCCGCCGGGCAGACCAGCGCGCACAGGGCATGGAGAGCGTAGATCAGCGGGCCTTTGTGGTCGTACAGGTCGCGGTACATCACCCGGCCCGCCAGCATCCCCTTGCCCGCCGAAAAATAAATATTCGCGTCTGACCAGTCGTTGATGGGATAGGCCGGGGACGATTTGGAGCAGAAAAACAGCACCGCCGCCGCGATGATCAGCGCCAGCAGCCCGATCCGCGCCCGTTCCCGGGCAGAAAGCTTCGTCAATCCAAGCGCCTCCTTATAAAAAGCATGAAACGCCTCTTCAATGTAGCACAAACCCGTTCCGTGGGCAAGCATTTTTCCCTACCCTGCCGCATACCCTGTGGCGAACGAGGGGAGGAATGGCCATGCGCCGTGGCGCGGTGCTCAGCGCGCTGTTATTGACCGCGCTGCTTCTCTATTTATGGCCCGGACTGCTGAAAGGGCTGTGGACGGACACGGATAACCGAATGGCCGGCGAGCTGCGTCCCGCCCAGCGCCGCACCCTGACCCTGTGGTGGCTCCCCGGGGAAATGGGCGATCAGCGCTGCATCAGCCGCCTGTGTACCCGTCTGGAAAAGGAAACCCCCGGACTGCGCGTCTTTCTGCGCCGGGCGGACGCGGCGGAGCTGACGGCTCCCGACGCGCTTCTGCCGGACGCGGTGCTGTTCGGCACGGGGGACGTGGTCAATCCCGAGCAGCTGTTTCTTCCGCTGACGCTTTCGGAGGACGACGGGAATCTTTCCTCCGGGAAAAGCGGCGGCGAGACTTATGCCCTGCCCCTCTGGTACGAGGAAAACGTGCTGAGCGTTCCGAACGGCTGGCTGGAAGAAAACGGAACGCCCGCTGTCACCGCCCAGCCCCGTTCCTTATTGGGACAGACCGCCGCCACCCCAAAGCCGGAAACGGACGAGACACCGTCTATCCCGTGGCGGAGGCTATTGGCAGAAAACGCGCTGTGGGTCAGCCCCGGCACGGCAGGGCCGCAGCTGGCGTTCACCGCGCCGTCTTCTTTGCGGGAGGAACTGGACTCGGCGGCGCTTCATTCGGCGGAAAAGCCGGTCAAGGGTACGGCACGGGTCTGGACGCGTCGGGAGCATCTGGCCGCCGCTCAAAAGGAAGCCCTGACAGCCTTTTCACTGCGGCCTGCTGTCAGCGACCGGGTACGATATGCGGCCCTTTGCCGGGACACGGCGGAGACTCGCGCCCTGCTTGCCTTTCTCCGCTCGGAGGCCTGCCGGGAGGAAGTGGAAGCCGCCGGGCTCCTGCCCGCCGAACAGGCGGATTCCCTGCCCAACGCCTTCGCCCACACCCGGGAGGAACTGAACGCCTTCTGCGCGGACAGCCTGCGCCGGGGTCTTGACCCGGTGGAAATCCTGCTTCGGCTGCGCTGACCGGGCCGGGCTTTCCATGCATAGTTCCCCCGAAAATTACCATACTAAGGGCATGAATGAAACTTCGGAGGCGATACCATGACTCAGATCACGACGCATCATCCCCGCAGCGGCTGGAAGGAAGACGAAGCCCGGCTTTTGTTCGATACCGTCCGTGCCGCCGCGGAGGACGGGCGTTCCCTGCGGGAGGTATTTCAGGAGGTGGGCGGCCAACTGCAGCGCAAGCCCAACTCCATCCGCAACTATTACTATGCCCGGGTGCGGGAAACGCCGGATCTTTCTCCCCGGCCCACGCCCTTCCGCGCCTTTACCCCGGAAGAGCTGCATACCCTGCTGCGGGAGGTGCTCATGGGCCGGGGACAGGGGGAAAGTGTCCGCGCCTGCGTCACCCGGCTTTCCGGGGGCGACCGTTCTCAAATGCTGCGGATGCAGAACAAGTATCGTTCTGTGCTCAAAAACCGCCCCGAGCTGTTGATGGAGGCGGCGGAAGAACTGCGGCAGGAGGGGCTGCCCTGCCCGGAGAAGGTGGTGGTTTTCCGCCGGTACGGCCAGCCTGTGCCGGGAAACGGCGAATTGGGCGCGCTCAATCGTCATCAGAGCGACCCGGAGGTGCGGCGGATGCTGGACGCGCTGAATCATCTTCTGGAACAGCGGGACAGCGCCCCACCTCCCACCCCCGCTTCGGAGGAAGCCCGGCTTCACGCCAAATGGCTGGAGGCCCGGCAGGAGGCCGACCGGCTGAAGGTGGAGGTCGATCTGCTCAAAATGGCTTTGGAGGATGAACGCAGCGCCCACGCCGCCCCTGCGGAGGAAAGCCCCGCCCGCCTTTGACCGCACGGGGGAGCATGCATTCTATATGGAAAAATCGCCTTTGATGTGCTACAATAGCACCATCAAAGGCGATTTTTCTTCACGGAGGATGACTCATGGACGAACGCACGATTCGCGAAAAGCTGTCCCGCATCAAGTGCTTTATGCTGGACATGGACGGAACCTTCTATCTGGGCGCCAATCTTCTGGACGGCTCGCTGGATTTTCTGGAAATGCTGCGGGAAACCGGCCGAACCAATCTCTTTCTGACCAACAATTCCAGCAAGTCCGCCGACGTATACCGGCAGAAGCTGGCCCGCATGGGCGTGGCGGAGCGCTACCGCAACGTGCTGACCTCCGGTCAGGCGGCGGGCAGCTGGTGCCTGCGGGAAATGCCCGGCAAGAAGGCTTTCCTTCTGGGCAACGACATGCTTCGGGCCGAGCTGGAGCAGATGGGCGTCGCCATTGACAACGATCACCCGGACTATGTGCTCATCGCCTACGACACCACGCTGGACTACGCCAAAATGACCGCCGTGTGCGACTTTGTCCGGGCGGGTCTGCCGTACATCGCCACCCATCCCGATTTCAACTGCCCCACGGAGACCGGCTTTGCCCCGGACATCGGCGCGATCATCGCCTTTATCGAAGCCAGCACGGGCCGCCGCCCCGATCTGATCATCGGCAAGCCCTACGGCGGCATCGTGGAGGAAGCCTTGAAGGCCACCGGCCTACAGAAGGACGAGCTGGCCATGGTAGGCGACCGTCTATACACCGACATCGCCACCGGCCGCAACTTCGGCATCCTGAGCATTTTGGTGCTCACCGGCGAAGCCACCCTACATGACGTGGAAGCCAGCGACGTCAAGCCCGACCTGATCTTCGACCGCCTCTCCTCCATGAACCCCTACCTCAAGGGGTAGTACCCCTTGACCCCACACCGCGCCCATAGGGTGCGGGGCTGCTCGTGGGACACGCGGCTTGGCCGGGTTTTACCGCCGTTCGGCGGAAGGCCTCGCGGCTCGCGGGTCTGGTGCGGCTCCCTGTTTGGTGGCCGATTCAGACCGCCATTCGGCGACAGGCCTCATGGCTCGCGCCAAAGGCTAGCATGGTTTTGAAATGCCTTTGACCTTTTGCCTTGCAAAATCGGCTATGTAACGCCGAAACATTCCAAGCGCCGCCATTTGAGTCTGCCCAGCGCCAGCTGCGGCGGAGAAGAGCGGCGATAGGCAGCGGAGGGAAAAAGGCTCGCCCATTTTGACGGCGGAAAAAGGCGAGCACGAGCGCGCTCCGCCCGTATGCGAAAGCTGGCCAACTCCATTGCGCGCGACATTGCGAGCCCCGCCGGCAAAATGGGCAGTAGAAGCCTTTTTCCTGGCGGGTGAGCGCAGCGAACCGAGGTCGAGGACAGCCCGAAGGGCTCCCGCA
>OLPR01001817.1_pt1 | contig 16820 bp, 17 predicted proteins | sample 1672761 | NCBI WGS metagenome assembly OLPR01 (sample SAMEA3136721, study PRJEB25190) | human gut metagenome | biome: human gut; feature: human-associated habitat; material: faeces | place: Austria | collected 2013 | reverse complement strand
CTGCTGGTGAAGCACAGAAAAGAAAACGCGGATGAGGAGGATACAGAATGAAAAAGATCATTACCCTTTGTCTGAGCCTTTGCATGACAGCGACTCTGGCGGCTCCGGCGTATGCGTTGGAGTACAGCATCGCCGCGCCGGACGATTATGACTTTGGAAAGGACACATCTATTGAGGTCATCCACACGGCGGATGGCGGTGCTACGAAAAACGCCGACATGAGCAAGAACGCCGCGCTTATTCCGCCCATCTTCGGCTCGGAGAGCATGAACGCCCTCCACACCGGTGAATACCTCACGCCAAATCTGGCCCCCGGTGGTATTCCCGCGTCCGGCGCGGTCATTGGTGGCAGTGCCTCCGGCGTCATCACCCCAGGCAGCACGGTGAATGGCGGCAGCGGCTATCAGCCCGCCGTGCTGTTCACGGAGGTGACGGGCGACCTCTATTACAAAAACGGCTCCCTCGGCAAGATCGAGATCCCCTCGCTGGATCTGAGCGTGAGGATCTATCAGGGAACGGACAGCAAGACGCTTGCCAAGGGGATCGGGCACTTTGAGGACACCTCCATCTGGAACGGCAATGTCTGCCTCGCCGCCCACAACCGGGGCGCCAACAGCTACTTCGGCCAGATCCACACGCTGGACATCGGGGATAAGATCACCCTGACCACCAAGCTGGGCACCCGCACCTACAAGGTGACGGATGTATTCAAGGTCAGCGAGACAGACCGCAGTGGTCTTGCGGACTCCGGCGAAAATATGCTGACGCTCTACACCTGCGTCCGCAACCAGCGGGACCAGCGCTGGTGCGTTACCGCAGCGGAGGTCTGAATCTTTCTCCCTTTTGCCGAATCGGTTCTGTTCGACTTCTGCCCCTCACTTGTGATATGGTGAAGCTGCGAAGAAGATTTTCACACATACACAGTTAGAATGGAGGCAGAAAGATGAACGAGAGCAAAAACGTGAGAAAGAATGTCAGTATGATGCTCACCGGCATGGTGATCGGCGCGGCGCTGACCGGCGGCTCTATCGCAGTCGCGGCCGGGATCACGGCGGAACCGACCTGGCAGCCCATCTTTGTGGATGGTCAGCAGGTGGAAATGCAAGCCTACAACATTGCGGGACACAACTACGTCAAGCTGCGGGACATGGGCAAGCAGGTCGGTTTCAATGTGTATTGGAACGCCGGAGTCCAAATCGACACCGGGCATCCATACACGGGGATCGCCCCTGCCGCATCCGGTATCCGCGTCAGCAGCTACAAGGGCAGCACCCTCCGACCCGGAGACCGCAGCGGCTTGAATATCAGTCCCAGCGCGGATATAAAAAGTGTGGTCTCCACGCAGCCCAATGTCATCCGCATTGAGAATGCCTCCGGCTTCTGGACCGCTATCGCGGTCAGCAGCGGCACATCCTACGTGGTCGTGACCGATCAGCACGGCCAGACCGCCACTTTAACGCTGACGGTAGTTGACGGCAAGCAAGGCGCGAGCATTCCGGAATCCGGCGCCAGTCAGACAGACGCGGCGCGGCAGGAGATCGTCCGGCTGGTCAATCAGGTACGCCGGGAAAACGGTGCGCCGGAGCTGACGGTCAACACGGCTCTGATGGATGCGGCGCAGCATTGCGCGTCCCTGCGTGTCGCATACCATCAGAATAAGGTGGAGTGCGAGGCGGTAGCGGCCTCCGGGTATCCCCATGGATTTGGATCGAACATCACCGCGTTCGCAAATGTGCCCGCCTCTGAAACCGCAGAGCGGGCAGTGGAGAATTGGCGGAATTCTCCCGGCCACTTCCAGACGATGATAAACCCTGATTGCGACACCATCGGCGTCGGGATCTCAACTGATGAGGGTGGAACGATCTGCTTCCTGTTCGTCGGTGATCCCAACGCGCACAATCCCTACGCATAACCTATCCGCAACTCAATATGCTCACATGGCCTTCCAGCATTGCCGGAAGGCCATTTCTTATGAGCAAATCTAATGAGCAAATCTAAAAAGAAAGGTCAAATAACGATGAAAAAGACATGGCATTCATTGAAAAATCGCGTGACCGCGATGCTGCTGGCCCTGATCTGCGTTCTCGGCCTGCTCCCCACTGCCGCGCTTGCGGCAGGGGCCGACACCATCAAATTAGAGCGGTTCGGCATGAGCGGTGTTTCCTATCAGTCCGCCAGCCTTGGCAGATGCACAATGCACCAGATGTATTACGGCGTGGCCGGAAAGACCTCCGTGGGCTTTTGCGGGACGAAGGGCGGCGGCATGGGCACCTCTCTGATCGGTCAGATCTGGGGCAATCCGAAGCCCGTCACCGATCCCACCGTCAAAATGATGATGGCCTATTACTACGCCCACTCCCTCGGCATCTTCACGGACAAGGCCCACGCCCTGGGCGTGGATGACATTTGGGATTCCGGTTATAGCTGGTACATGAACGCCTGGGTACAGGCCATCGTGTGGCGGTATAAGGACGGCTCCCTGGGTGATCCCGCCACTGCCTGCGCGGAGGAATTGATGTACGTCTGGAACTCGCTGAAGGGCGCGAGCTATACCAGCATCGACCAGACCTGCGACGGCGCCACATTCCGGGACCGGACGAAATATATCCTGGATCTTGGCAAGCAGGATGTTTGGGGCGATTGCGACGTAAAAGAGTATTCCTTCACCGGCGCGGGCTCTGCCGCCCACCCCGCCAGCACCGTCCAAAGCGTTATGATCGGCAGTCTTACCGTCACGAATGAGCAGTACAAGCTGGTGGTCAAGAAGGTAGATGCCACCAACCCCACCAAGGGCCTTGCCGGAGCGCGGTTCCATGTGGAATCCACCAACGGCTCTTTCTCCAGGGACATCGTCACCGGCGCGGATGGGACCTATACCTTCTCTCCCTTGGACGCCGGAACCTACGCTGTGACAGAAACGGCGGCTCCGAACGGCTACGAGATTGACAACGCGGGGCCCGAATATGTAGTCCTGCCGAATAATGGCAGCAGCACCGTGACGATCACCTTTACGGACACCCCCACCGTCACCGCCACCGGTAAGATCCGCAAGGTGGATGCGGACGATCCCACTAAGGGCCTCGCCGGCGCAGTCATCAAGATCACCGGTGTGGATAACAATTTCACCGGCGCCTATACCACCGGCGCGGGCGGCGCGCTCACGGATGTGCCTTGGGATACCATGCCCATCGGCAGCTATGTGGCGGAAGAAATGACGCCGCCCAACGGCTACTCTCTGAGCAAGGACGCCGGCAAAGTCCGTCAGGAATTCTATTGGGACGGCAAAACAGACGTATCTCTCGTTTTTGAGAATGACGCGAAGGTAAAGATCCAGCTCATCAAGCTGACCGACGCCAACAACCCCCTCCCCGGCGCGGTATTCCACGTCCTCCGGGACGGGCAGCTGATCGGCACGGAGGTCACAGACGCATCCGGCAGGATCACCGTCCCCCATGTGACGGAGGGGATGTACGCCTTTGTGGAGGTCAGCGCTCCCGCCCCCTACGCCAAGCTGACCGCCCCCGTCTGCGCCCATGTGGATCAGGCCACCGTCAATGGCGGCGGCACCGTGACTGTAACAGCCAAAGACCAGAAGCTCCCCAATCTGACTATCCAGAAGCTGGATAAGCAGACCAAGCAGCCCATCCCCGGCACGGTTTTTGAGATCAAGGGCATCCATTACGGCTATCATCAGGACGTCACCACCAGGCCGGACGGGAAGGCGGTTCTCACCGCTGTCCCTGTGGACAGCTATGAGGTAAAGGAAATATCCGTCCCTGACCCCTATGTGGTGGGCGGCGAGACGATCCAGACGATCTACCTCGGCCCCGGTGACGATCAAAACCTCGTATTTGAAAACCTGAAAATGCCCCGGCTGACCGTCACCAAAATCGACGCGGAGGATTCCAAGCCCATCCCCGGCACCGTGTTCACCGTGGAGGGCATCGACAGTGATTTTGCCGCCGATTGGGCCACCGGCGCGGACGGTACCGTGACGGACCGCGTGGCCCCCGGCAGCTACAAAATTACAGAAAAATCTGTTCCCGCACCGTACTACCTGCCCAGCAAAAACGCCGACAGGGAGCAGACCGTCAGCCTGAACGCCGGTGACGAGGTGAATGTCACTTTTCGGAATCGGAAAATGCCCCAGCTCACCATCTACAAGGAGGACAGCGTAGCGGGCGCTCCTGTGGAGGGAGCCAAGTTCCACATCACCTACACCAGCAGCGGCGAATCCGCCGAGGCCCCTGCCACCATCGATTACGGAAATATCCTCACAGACGCCAAGGGCGAGATCCGGCTCCATGAGCAGGGCAAGCGGCTCTATCCCGGCGCGTACACGGTGACGGAAGTGGAACCCGCTCCCGGCTTCCAGATGAAGGAGCCCTCCACCCAGAAGATCATCCTCCACGGCAGCGAGAGCAAGACCCTGACCTTCCAGAATACCCCGCTGAATGCCATCGTCGTTGAGAAGTATGACAGCGTGACCCATGAGGCGCTCCCTGGCTGCACCTTCCAGCTGCGGTTTTTGGGCGGCACCTCCGGCACAGGCGGCACGACCATCGGGCAGAAGGTCACCGGCAAAAACGGCACCGCCATCTGGACGGGGCTGAAAAGTGGCACCTATATCGTGGAGGAGGTTGACCCTGCCGATGGGTACTCCATCATCAACGCCTCGGAAACGATCTATCTGGCGGACAGCGGTGAGCAGAGTGTTGTCACCGTCCGCTTTGACAACGCCCCGGACGGCATCCTGCTGATCCGCAAGGTCTGTTCCGTGAACCCCAGCGTGACCCTCGCCAACGCGGAATTCAAGATCACCTACGCGGACGGCACACTGATTGGGGACAGCAACGGCATCTTCCGGACGGATGAGCACGGCGAGATCCGCGTCCCCGGCCTGAAACCCGGCAAGAGCGTCATCGTAACAGAAACACGCGCGCCGGACGGTTATCTGATCGACACCCAGAGCCAGACCGTTCAGATCAAGGAGGGCCGTACCGTCAGCCTGACCTTCAAGAACCAGCCCAAGGGCAAGCTCATCATCCAGAAGCGGGACAGCGCCACCGGTCAGCCCCTTCCCGGCGCGGAGTTCCGGGTGACCACTGCCGCTGGCTGTGAGGTGGGGCTGGACGGCGTGATCGGCACCGGCACCCTGACGCAAAACGGCATCTTTACCACGGATGGGCAGGGCGAGATCACGATCACCAATCTGGCCCCCGGCGCTTATGTCATCAACGAGATCAAGGCCCCGACAGGGTATGTGATGGATCGTGCGTCCACAAACGTGGTCATCGGCAAAAACGGCGATACGCAGACGGTCATCGTGAAAAACTCCAAGGCCGGAACCCTGGTGATCGACAAGCGGGACTCCCTCACCGGGAAGCCCTTGCAGGGCGTGACCTTCAAGGTGACGACCTCTACCGGCGCGTTCGTCCCCGCTGAAAATGGACAGATTAGCAGCAACGGCCTGTACTTCACCGATAAGGACGGCAAAATCACCATCCATGGTGTGGTGGGGACTCTGGTGGTGACGGAAACGGCCACCATTCCCGGTTACACCATCGACGAGGCCAGCTGCACCCAGACGGTGGTGGTCAATCCCAATGACACCCAGACGCTGCACTTCACCAACACGCCCAGCACCACCCTTGTGATTGAAAAGTATATTGAGGGCACTACAACGCCGCTGAAGGGCGTGACCTTCCTTGTGACCGACAGCAGCGGTGCCGTTGTGGGCAGAAGCAACGGAGAGTTCATCACCGATGAGAATGGCCGCGTCGTTATCCATGATCTGGAACCCGGCACCACCGTTACGGCGCGGGAGGTCAAGACCGTGGAGGGCTTTGTGCTGGATAGTTCCCAGAAATCCATTCTCATCAAGGCGGGCGAGGTGCAGACCCTGCGCTTTTATAATGTCCGCGCGGGCGGGCTTACCGTCATTAAGAAGGACGAAAAAACCGGAGAGCGCATCCCCGGCGTCCAGTTTGAGATCCGGAAAATGGATGGCGAGATCGTCGGTGCCTACACCACCGATGAAAACGGCGTGATCCATCTCCCCGAAGCGGAAAACGGCTGGTACACCGTGGCGGAGTTGAAGGCTGCCGAGGGCTACCGTCTGGATGACACGCCCCATCGGGTCGAGGTCAGGGATGGGCAGACCGCCACACTGGAGGTCACCAACAAGGCCATCTCCGGCATCCTGCTCCACAAGGTCAACGCCGTCACCGGCGAGGGCATCTACGGCGTTTCCTTCATTCTCTATGACAGCGGCAATAATCCCATTGCGCAGGAAACCAGCGATGACCGAGGCTATGTCCGGTTTGAAAATCTGACAGCTGGCCGCTACTATCTGCGTGAACTGGAAAACGAGGGCTACATCCCCGACACGCAGAAAAAGACCGTGTATGTAAAATCCGGCGAAACCACGGAAATCGAGTGGCAGAATACACCCATCACCGGCCAGATCCAAGTGACAAAGGTCAGCGCGGACTACAACTCTATGAACGGCTGGCCTGCCGGGACGCCCATCCCCAACACCGTCTTTGAAGTTTACAACGCCCGCACCAACCGTCTGGTGGATACGATCAAGACGGATAAAAACGGCTTGGCGGTGAGCAAACCCCTGCCTTTGGCACGGTATAAGATCGTGGAATCCAAGGCGGCGGAGTTTTATGGGCTGGACAAGACGCCCATTGAGGTGGAGATCGAGTACGCCGGTCAGATCGTCAAGGCAAGCATGACCAACAAGTCGCTCTCTACCAATGTTTCCATCAAGAAAACCGGCTATGTGGAGGTCATGCCGGGGCAGCTTGTCCGCTACAATTTTGCCGACATTGCCAACAACTCTACCACGGCGCTGGAATCTTTTTATTGGAGAGACACTTTGCCTGTCAAGGCAGTTCGGCTCCAGACCATCTATACTGGCACGTGGAATACCCCTGGAAACTATAAGATCGTGTACCGCACAAATCTCAGCGGCGGTACATGGCGCACACTGGCGGATAACCTGAGCACATCCAAAAACTATGTGCTGGATGCTTCCCCCGCGGCGCTGGGACTTGCCGCCAACGAGTATGTGACGGAGTTTATGGCTGCGTTCGGCATCGTCCCCGCCAACTTCCGGCAGGTGGAGGCCCCCCGCGTGGACTGCAAGGCACTTGCCAAGCTCACCGGAGGTACGCAGTTCGTTAATCAGGCGGATGTGGGCGGCGTCTACAACGGGCAGTGGATCATGGCCACCTCCCGTTGGGTCACCCGTGTCTATGCCCCCAGCAAGCCCCTGCCTCGCACCGGTTATTAAGGACTAACAACGGATGCCGCTCCGCAAGGGGCGGCATCCCCGTTTTGTGAGGGAATATGATGAACTTTTTTGAACAGGAATTGAGAAAAATCGTAGGCAGTGCTTATCCGGATGCCACCTATATCGGCAGAGCCTGCTATGTGCGGCTGGGAGAGGAGAACCGGGCGAAGATTCAGTTTGTCACCGGCATCGTTTCCAATCAATATAACGCTCTGCAAATGACGATTTTAAACCGCAGCGAAGGAACTGTAGACACGCTGCGCGTCAGCTTAACGGATCTGTTAGGCAAGCAGGCAACGAAGAATCCTAATTTCCGAAACGGTGTGGAACCACACATCTGGGATGACAACGGAAACGTCAGCTGGTATGTCTATCAGCCAAGCAGCCGGGACTACCAGACGCTCACAAATGAGATATCGGAATATTTGAGCTTATTCCAGCAGCAGACACAAAGCTTTGCACAGCAGCTTGGGCAGAGAATGAGATGATAACAGCTTCTGCCGCTGCATGAGGATATTCAAAATAATAGGAGGTTGAGATTTTGAAACACAAAAAAATCATGATTTTGGCGTTGGCGCTCCTGCTCCTGACCGCGCTCTGCTGCACCTCCGCCCTCGCCGCGGGCGGCGATGTAGCAGGCGCGGTGGAACAGACATGGAAGGAGGCAGCTACGCAAATTAAAAGCGTGGTGGAGAAGGTGGTGTTCCCGGCGCTGGATATGATCCTCGCCATCGCGTTCTTTGTAAAGCTTGGCGGCGCGTATTTTGATTTTCGCCAGCGAGGTCAATTTGAGTGGACCGGCCCCGCCATCCTCTTTGCCTGCCTCATCTTCACGCTGACAGCTCCGAAATACATTTGGAGCATCATTGGCATCTAAGTAGTGCAAGGGTAAAAATCAGTTGCTTATTTTCTGCGTGCTGGGTATAATGGAAATTAGGAAAGGAGGCGGCGCGAATGACAGAATCTGTGAAAAATGAGCTTTCTGATATCTGCCGGATCATTGACGCAACTGTGGATACAGAGAAGATCTATCTTTTCGGCTCATACGCCTATGGTACACCAACCGATGATAGTGACTACGATTTGTGCGTCGTTATCCCGGAAAATTCCATGCGTCCGGCAGACGCGGTCAAGGCGATCCGCCGTGCGCTCTTTTCAGCGCAGTCCGTCCCCTTGGATGTAATTGTTTATCGCTCTAACGCATTCCATCAGAGAGCGGAACACGCTTCTCTGGAGCGGAAAATCGCAAGAGAGGGGGTCTTGCTGTATGAGCACCGGCTGGAGCAGCGAATGGCTTGACTTTGCCTATATGGATCTCAGCGCCGCGGAACATCTGCTGACGATGCGTCCGCTGCCTGTGGAAATTATTTGCTATCACTGTGAACAGGCTGCCGAAAAATTTCTAAAAGCCACGCTTGTTCAATTCGACAGAGAGCCGCCCAAAACGCATGACCTTATCCAGCTTTGTAAGCTGTGCTGTGAAGTAGACACGCGATTTGAGCAACTGGCAGACTCCTGTATTGAACTGACGCCATACGGCGTTCAAGTTCGCTATCCGTCCAATTTAGAACTGGATGAATCCGACGCCGTCTGCGCATTAAAGGAATGCAGGCGCGTTCAAGACTTTGTTTGCCAGAAACTTGGATATGAACCGGAAAGCAAAGATACCCAAAGCTTTGGACAGACAATGAAATAAGTAAAGACAGCAGTCAAGGCCGTCGCCCGAAAGGGCGGCGGCCTTGTTGCGTCTCCGGAGGTGAATGAACAATATTTATTTGGGACTTTGTCGCCGCGACAGTCCTGGATCAGCTCATGGACTGGGTCTATGGGCAGGCCATAGGCTTTCTCGGCAACTTCTTTGCCCTCATGGGCAATATGGGCGTGGAGCTGTTTGAGCTGGAATGGGTCAGCGCCATCATTCTCTTTTTCTCCCGCCTTGCGTGGGCACTGTTTACCGTCAGCGTGGTGGTCTGCGCCTTTGAATGCGGTATCGAATACTCCACCGGCAGGGGCAATCTCCAGCAGTGCGGGATGAATATCATCAAGGGCTTTCTGGCGGTGAGCCTGTTCACCGTCGTCCCCGTCCGGCTCTATGCCTTATCGGTGTCGCTGCAGGGAACCTTTTCCGCGGGACTTACCGGCTACGGACGAAGCATCGGTGAGGTGGGACAGGACATCATAACGGAGCTCAGCGAGATCCAGACGCTCTCGGACGTGATAAACAGCTCTCACTTCGGTCTCGGCATCATCACCAGCCCCATTATGCTCCTTTTTTGCGTGATCCTTATGGGCTACGCGGTCATCAAGGTGTTTTTCGCCAACCTCAAACGCGGGGGCATTTTGCTGATTCAAATTGCCGTGGGCAGCCTTTATATGTTCAGCGTCCCGCGCGGCTATCTGGATGGCTTTATGGGCTGGATGCGGCAGGTCATCGGTTTGTGCCTGACCGCCTTCCTCCAGTCCACCATCCTCATTGCGGGACTCATGGTGTTCAAGGACCACGCGCTGATGGGCGTGGGGCTCATGCTCTCCGCTGGCGAAGTGCCGCGCATCGCCGGCAGCTTCGGCTTGGACACCACAACAAAGGCCAATATTACGAGCGCCGTTTATACGGCGCAGGCTGCCGTCAACACCACCCGAACCATCGCCGCGGCGATCAAATGAAAGGGTGATGATATGACCTGGTTAACACAAATCACCATGGGCAGCCTGTTCGACGGTATCGGCGGATTCCCTTTGGCTGCGGTCCGCAACGGCATCACGCCGGTATGGGCGTCGGAGATCGAAGCATTTCCCATTGAGGTGACAAAGCTGCGCTTTCCCGGCATGATCCATGTAGGCGACATCACTAAGCTGCGTGGCGCGGAACTGCCGCCTGTGGACATCATCTGCGGGGGCAGCCCGTGTCAAGATCTCTCCGTTGCTGGCGCAAGGGCAGGTCTTGTCGGCGCGCGTTCTGGCCTCTTTATGGAGCAGATGCGCATTGTGCGTGAAATGCGGTTGGCAGAGAAAGCCCGTGGCCGGGAGAGCGTCAACATACGGCCGCGCTGGATGTGTTGGGAGAACGTGCCGGGGGCCTTTTCAAGCGGAAAACCGAAGTATGAGGACTTTCGGATCGTGCTGGAGGAGATCGTGCGGATCTGCTTTCCCAACGAGCTTATCCCAGGCCCCTATCCTTACGGATGGCCCGATGTCGGTGATCTCACGGCAGGCGATATGTTTTCTATTGCGTGGCGCTGTCTGGACGCTCAATTGTGTGGCGTCGCGCAGCGTCGCAAGCGCATCTTTCTCCTTGCTGACTTTGCCGGGCCGCTCGCGCCCCAGCTTTTATTTGATGTATTTGACGAAACGGAAAACAGTGAGAAGGAGGTCTCATAGATGTACCGATTCGATACGACCGGGCAGATGACGATGCTTGATTTAGACACGGCTGAAAGGGGCGGAGCTCCGCCCAAGCGCAGATCGGGCAAGCCGGACTCCGAACTGGTTTCGATCCCGTATTTCCACTTGGATCTGCTGTCCTCTCCCGTGGATCTCTTCGGACAGCGTCATTGGGAGTTCCGATCTCCATGGCGGGAAGGCAAGCGGCCCCTCAATACCGGGGCCGCGCCCCGCCGCCCGATCCGCGTCTCACTGTCCGGCATACTGGAGGCGTACCCAGCCCTAAAATATTATCTATCGAAAACCGCCTGTCTGGGCATCCTGCGCCGCGCCTTTGAGCGCGGCAAGGATCTGCCGAAGATGCTGGCGCGTGCGCTTAAGATCCAAGCGGGGCTCATGAAGCCGGACAGCCAACCTACTGACCTGAAGGCATTTCATGTGAACCAGCGCAATGAGGGCATTGACCTGAACGGCGTGTCCGGTGCATTGATGGCAACCACCAATATGCAGATGCAGACCTTTGTAACACAGCCAAATGGAGCCGCGGAGGGCTTTGACGGCTATAACGGCGTCATGGCCTTTGCCGCCAACCAGCGGGATGAGGTGCGTGACCTGCGCGATGTAGCTGGCGCGCTGGGCGCACAGCCGGGGATGAAGCAGCAGACCTTTGTAGCCGGTTTTTCCGCCGGAGCAGGCGCCAGCGCAGGCGGCATTGGATACAACGAATCAGTTGCTCCAACCCTCAAGGGCAGCCCCGGCGGGAACTGTATGCCGTCTGTTTTATGCCTTAATGACCAGGGCGGCAGCGTGATGGAATGCAGCGAAAACGTGTCCGGAACCCTCCGAGCACAGGAGCATGGACACCAACCTCTTGTTTACGAAAATCACGGCATTGACAGCCGCTACACTGGCCCCCACAAGGTAGCGCCCACCATGTCTGCCCGTTATGGCACAGGTGGTAACAATATACCTCTGGTTGAGCAGAACGCGGGCGCCATCTGCATTGCCGGAAACATTGTAGACCGCCAGCCGGAGAACGGCGGCAACGGCCTTGGCTGTCAGGAGGATTTGGCGTACACCTTGACCGCCACAGACCGCCACGCGGTCTACAGCCGCCAGCGTGTGGATGACTTTCGGAGGAATGATGTGGTAAGTACCCAAAGCGCCCGTCAGTATAAGGACGCCACCGATCTCATTTGCCAACAGACAGAAGCCTACGCCTATCTCATTCGCCGCCTGACGCCTTTGGAGTGTGAGCGGCTCCAGGGCTTTCCGGACGGCTGGACAGACATCCCCGGCGCGTCGGATAGTGCAAGGTACAAAGCTTTGGGCAACAGTGTGGCGATACCCTGTGTGGAGTTTATTATGTCGCGGATCGCCGCGGCCATGCGGGCGGCATAGCCGCTTTGTTGGTATCGCCGCTGTTTCGCGCCGCTTCTTCGTTGGCTTTGGTCATAGCTTTCACACTTGCTTTCGGGTATCTTAGCTTTACCATTAAAAAGATCGGAGGAACTGCTATGGCAGAAAAAACGCGCAACCTTTGCGCTGAAATTCCTTTGGAGCTGCATACCAAAGTACGGCAGCGGCAGGCGGAATCCGGCGAGACACTGAGCCGGTACATGACCGCGCTCATCACAAAATATTATGAAATGGAGGAAAATGTGAAGATGGACAAGGACAATGTGAGGACGGTGGCGTTTCAGGTGCCCACCGAGCTGTTTGAGCAGCTCAAAGCATACCTCAAGCGGAACGACATCAAGCAGAACGCCTTCTTCCTGGACTGTATCCGGCAGGCGCTGGCGGAGGACACCGGCGCCGCCGAAGAATAAGAAATACATCGCGTAAACCGCTGCTGAAAATTTCGGCAGCGGTTTTGCTTTGGAGGATTCAAATGTTTATTTACCCTGAAAACCTGAAAGCCAAGCCCATGCTGTGGCTCTGGCTGCTGCGGGACATCGCCGTGATTGGCATCGGCGCTTTGCTCTCTGTGCTGGCGCTGACCCAGGGCCTCGGCATGGGACTGCTGGTGGTTACAGTGCTGTACGCCTTCCTCACCATTCAGGTGGATGGCAGCAGTATCTTAGATTTCCTGCGCCGTGCCGCCTGTTTTCTCTTTCTGCGGCAGCAATACTATGAATGGAGGCTGGACCCATGAACCGAAAACAGAAAAAAGAACTGCGCCAGCGGCAATCGACCCGGCAGCTCATGGGCATCGTCCGTGTGACGCCCCACGGCATCGTGACAGACTTCGGAGAGCGGGTCTTCTTCCTGATCCAGCCGGACAATCTCTCCGTCCTGTCCCCGGAGGTCATCCGGGGCCGTATCCGCTCCCTCACCATGCTTCTCAGCACACAGGCCTCGCTGGAGATTCTGGCTCTGGACTCCCGCGAATCCTTTCAGCGAAATAAGGAGTATTACCTGCGGCGCTTGGAGGAGGAAACGGAGCCTGCCGTGCGGGAGCTGTTAGAGCGGGACATGGCCCATTTGGACGCCATCCAGTTCTCCTCCGCCTCCTCCCGCAAATTTGTGCTGGTGCTCCCACTGGATGAAAAAGCCGGTGCGGACGAAAGCACACTGCGGCAGTTGGAGAAAAGCATCTGCGACCATGGGCTCCGTGTGCGTCTGGCGGAGGAACAGGATGTCAAGCGCCTGCTGGCGATCTACTACCGGCAGGATCTCACCACGGAGGTATTCCGTGATTTCGATGGAGAGGAGTATGTACATGGCTAAAAAGAAACAGAAGAAGAAAAAGAAGATGCCGGAGCAGGCCCCGCGTCCGAAGGACTTTCTGGATATGATCGCGCCAGCGGCGGTGAAGTTCAACACAGATCACTTCATCCTTGGCAGCCGGTATCACACGGCGATGACACTGAAAAGCTACCCGCCCATGACGGACGAGCTGGCGCTGCTGCGGGGCCTTGGCGATATGGGCGGCGTCAACCTGCGCCTGACGGCACGGCAGGTCACGCCCGCCGAGGAGGACGCCATCCTCCACGCCGCCACCAACAAAAGCCGCATGGAGCGGAGCAATACCAATGATTACAAGCAAAGCGTCACGGCGGAGGCCAACCTGCGGGATATGGCGGAGCTGCTGGCAAAGCAGCGGCAGGAAAAGGAGCCGCTCATCCACTGCGGCGTTTACTTGGATATCGCCGCCGCGGATACGGAAAAGCTGCGCGCGGCGCGGGACACGGTATCCGCACAGTTGGTCCGCTCCCGCATGGGCGCCGATCCGCTGCTCCTGCGCCAACGGGAGGGCTTTCTCTCCGCCAATCCTGCGGGCGGCAGCCAGCTTGCCAATTTTGCAGAACGTGTCCTGCCTGCCAGGAGCGTTGCCAATCTGTACCCCATGAACTATTCCGGCAAAACCGATCCCAAGGGCTTCTTCATTGGCCGGGACCGCTTTGGCTCCAACATCATTGTGGACTTCGACCGCCGGGCATCTGACAAGACCAACGCCAGCGCCCTCATTCTCGGCAATACCGGACAGGGCAAAAGTTATCTTCTGAAGCTCCTGCTCTGCAATGTGCGGGAGGCGGGCAAAAGCGTGGTCTCTCTGGACTCCGAGCATGAGATGGAGGACGAGTGCCGCGCCCTGGGCGGCTGCTTTTTGGACTACTTAAGCGGGCAGTACCGCATCAACCTGCTGGAGCCCCGCTGCTGGGATGATGGCAGTGGGCCGGAAGACCCGGACGCGCCGGACGCTTTCCGGGGGACACTGCTCTCCCAGCACATCTCCTTCCTGCGGGATGTGTTCCGCGTCTACAAGGGCTTCGATACGCCCCACATCGACACGCTGGAGCTGATGGTAGAGCGGCTCTATCAAAAGTGGAACATCACCGACCGCACGGACTTCGCGTCGATGCGGCCGGAGGATTACCCCATCCTCTCCGACCTCTACGATACGATCCAGAATGCCTATGACAACTATGACGCCGCCAGTCTTTATCCGCGGGAAATGCTGCGGGATCTGCTGCTGGGGCTCCATTCCATGTGCCGCGGCGCAGACGCCCGGTTCTTCAATGGGCATACCAATATTGACCGCTCCAAATTCCTTGTTTTCTGTGTCAAGGGGCTGGATAACATGGCGGAAAATCTGCGGAACACCCTGCTGTTCAGTCTGCTGTCCTATATGTCGGATCAGCTTCTGACGCTGGGCAATTCCGTAGCGGCTATTGATGAGCTGTACCTGTGGCTGTCCAACCCCACCGTCATCACCTACATCCGCAACTCGCTTAAAAGAGTACGCAAAAAGGAATCCGCCCTGTTCCTTGCCAGTCAGAACTTAGAGGACTTTACCCAGCCGGGGATACGGGAGCTGACACGCCCCCTCTTTTCCATCCCCGTCCATCAGTTCATCTTCAACGGCGGCAATGTGGATAAGAAGTTCTTCATGGATAACCTCCAGTTGGAGGAGTCCGAGTATGCCCTGATCCGGGACCCGCAGCGCGGCTCCTGCCTCTACAAATGCGGCAATGAACGCTATCTATTGCAGGTGCAGGCCCCGGAGTGCAAGCAGGCTCTCTTCGGAACGGCAGGTGGACGGTAATGGCAGTACCCGTCGCAGCACTGGCGAAAATCGCCGCTGCCGCTCTCTCGGACGAGGACACCCGGAAAAGGTTTGGCTGGATCGTGGCGGCGATCTGTTCACCGTTGATCCTGACGCTGGCGCTGATCTGCTCTCTGCTCTCCGGCAGCGCGGAGCATAACAATTCCGCCGTTCTGCTGTGCTTCAACGGCGGCAACATTCCGGGCAAAACGCCTGCGGAATATGTTGCTTACATCGAAGATATGCGCCGCAGCTTCACGCTGCTGGACGATGCCATCGCCGCCGTTAATGACATGGTAGAGGGTGACAGCAGCCTTGACGGTATCCGCGTCAAGGCTGTTTTCTATGCCATTTTCTTTGGAGAGGACACCCCCAGCCGCCGAGCGCACCGACAGTTCGTGGACTGCTTCGTGACCTACGAGGAGCGTACCCGCACCGTCACCGATGAGGATGGAACGGAAACCGAGGAGAGCTACACCGTGGCGATTCCCGTTGCGGACATAGCCACCGTGTACGGCAATCTTGAAAACACTCTTCACTTGGAAATATCTGTGGAACAGAAGTCCAACGCCGACAGTATCTACAGCCTCGTCCGCTATGGCATAGCCGGTGGCTCCGAGGGCTGGATACCCGGCGCGGATGTGCCGTTTATTGGTGCGGACGGTTTCTGCTCCCCCATTGGCTCCGGCTGGGAGCGCCGTGTCACCTCTGAATTCGGAAACCGCGTCGATCCCATCACCGGGAAGCGCAAGGGGCACGGCGGCATGGACTTGGCCGCCCCTACCGGTACGCCCATCCGCGCGGCGCTGGGCGGGACGGTAACAGTCTCCAAGTACAACGCCGGCGGCTACGGCTATTATGTCATGATCGACCACGGCAATGGCCTTGCCACGCTGTACGGCCACTGCTCCAAGCTGCTGGCAAAGGCAGGCCAGACGGTGGAGGTGGGCGATATCATCGCCCTGTCCGGCAGCACCGGGCGCTCCACCGGGCCGCACCTCCACCTTGAGGTACGTCTCAACGGGGAACGGGCGAATCCAAGGGCATATCTGCCAAAAGGCTGAAAGGAGAAAAATGATTATGAACATGGCTCGTTATGAGCAGGAAACCATTATCAGCTTCAACGAGGAGGAAAAGACAGCCGGAATTTATACTCACAACAAGGTACTGCGTCAGAAGCTGGAAGCGCTGGCGCGGGACAGACCGGAGGATTGCAGGCTCGTCAAAGTGTCCCGCAGCGGGCGGGCAGTTGACTACACCATCCCAAAATCATGGATAAGGATCGCACCAAACAGGGTGCTGTCTGATGCCGAGAAGATACAGCGGCGCAACGCCATAAAAAAGGCCAATTTTGCCCTTGATAATGCCGGACGTCCGCAGGATTGAAACTTCGTGCGACCGCCGGAGGGTAGTGATACCACCCACAACACAAAAACACCAAAAAAGCATGGAGCACAGTGACATGGAGGCGCTGGGCTTCCAGCTCCGCGACTACTACGAGGAGTCCTGCAAACAAAAGTCAATAGCTGAAGTGAAAAAAGTCCCGCAAAATTTGCACAGCTGAAAAAGGGCATGACAAAACAGGCT
>OLPR01001810.1_pt1 | contig 16867 bp, 15 predicted proteins | sample 1672761 | NCBI WGS metagenome assembly OLPR01 (sample SAMEA3136721, study PRJEB25190) | human gut metagenome | biome: human gut; feature: human-associated habitat; material: faeces | place: Austria | collected 2013 | reverse complement strand
CCATGCGCGGCGGCAGCATGCCGGGCGTGTCCAGCACCTCCAGATACGGCCCGAGCTTGACCCAGGTATTGGCGCGGGTCACGCCGGGGCGGTCGGCGGCCTTGACCACCGCGCCGCCGTAGAGGCGGTTGATGAACGTGGATTTGCCCACGTTGGGAATGCCGATGACCATGGTTCGAATGGTCTTCTTCACGCCGCGGGCGGCGTAGCGCTCCACGGCGGGTCGGGTGGCCTGCTCGATCTTGCCGAGAATGTCCTTGATCTTGCCGCCGTTGGAATTAAAGCGCAGCGCCGTCAGGCCCTCGCGCCGGAAATGCTCCAGCCAGCGCGCGGTCTGCGCGTCGTCGGCCAGATCGGCCTTGTTCAGAATCAGAATGCGCGCCTTGCCCTGAGTCAGCCGCGCCAGATCGGGGTTGCGGGTGGCCAGCGGCGCGCGCGCGTCGCACAGCTCGATCACCGCGTCCACGGCGCGCAGCTGATCCTGAAGCAGCCGCCGCGTCTTGGCCATGTGCCCCGGATACCAGTTGATTTTCGGCATGAGGATCGCTCCCTTCGGAAATCGTTGAAAAAAGAGGCTGTCGCACGAAGCGATAGCCCCTTCGGGGTCGGAAAATTACTTCTCCTTGACCTTGGCCGCTTTGCCGCTGAGTCCACGCAGATAGTAGAGCTTCGCACGGCGAACCTTACCGCGGCGGACGACGGTGATGCTGTCCACGCGGGGGCTGTGCAGCGGGAACGTGCGCTCGACGCCGATGCCGTAAGAGGTGCGGCGAACGGTGAAGGTTTCGCGGACAGAGCCGTTGCGGCGCGCGATGACGACGCCTTCAAAGGCCTGCAGACGCTCGCGGGAACCCTCGACGACCTTGACCTGAACGCGGACGGTGTCGCCGACGTGGAACTCGGGAACGTTGGTCTTCAGCTGAGCGCTTTCGATGGAACGGATGATCTCATTCATGGGATTTTCCTCCTCACAGGGACGTTCGTAACCGATCTTCGGCAGAGGACCGTCCGATTTCAACTTGTCCATTATACCATGTGCCGGCGTGAGATTCAAGACTTTTGTGTTAAATGTTGGACGAAAAGGCGAGAAAAACGGCGCTCCGAACGATTCCGAAGCGCCGCAAAGAAGCTATTCTTCCTTTTCCCGTTTCCGATTCACCCACGTCAGCCGTCTCTCCGCCCGTTTCCGGGCGTTGAGCATTCTGCCCCTGCGGGTCAGGCGGTTTATCGGAAACTCCTCCAGAAGCGTCAGCACCACGTCGGCCAGCGTTTCAATGAGGTCGAACCGGAAGTCCATCCTTTACTCAGTCAAAGAACACGGGCTTGCCGGTTTTCTGGGATTCGTAGATGGCCTCCAGAATCTGGGTGACCACATAGGCCTGCTCGGGCTTGGTGATCAGCGGCTTGGAGTCGTCCTTCACGTGGTCGATCCACATGCGGGCCTCGATCTCCTCGGCCTTTCCGCCGGTCTCGCCGTCAAAGAACGCGGCACCGCTGGCGGCCAGATTCGGAATGGTCTCGTACATCTTGGAGAAGCGCTCGCCGTTCAGGCGCAGGGAGGAGCCCTCCGGGCCCAGCATGTCCGCGCCGCCCTTGGTGCCGCACAGAATGGTCTTGGCCTCGCTGGTCAGCAGCGTGTTCAGCGCCCAGCTGGACTCCAGCACAATGGTCGCGCCGTTCTTCATCTTGATGAAGCCGAAGGCGCTGTCCTCGACGGTGAACTTCTTGGGATCCCAGGAACCCCAGGCATTGGCGGCGTTTTCGGTGTCCGCCAGCTTGCGGAAGGTGCTGCCCACGACCATGGCGGGCTCGTAGTTGTCCATCTCCCACAGGGTCAGGTCGAGGGCGTGGGTGCCGATGTCGATCAGCGGGCCGCCGCCCTGATTTTCCGCATCCAGGAACACGCCCCAGGTGGGCACGGCGCGGCGGCGAACCGCCTGCGCGCGGGCGTAGTAGATCTCGCCCAGATCGCCGGCTTCGCAGCACTTCTTCAGATACCAGCTGTCGGCGCGGAAGCGGCTCTGATAGCCGATGGTCAGCTTCTTGCCGGTGCGCTTGGCCGCGTCGAGCATCTTCTTGGCTTCTGCGGAGTTGATGGCCATGGGCTTTTCGCACATGACGTGCTTGCCGGCCTCCAGCGCGTCCACGGTGATGAACGAGTGCTGCTTGTTGGGGGTCAGAACGTGAACCACGTCGATGGTCTTGTCCTTGAGCAGCTCTTTATAGTCGGTATAGACCTTCGCGCCTTCGACGCCGTATTCCCTGGCGGCCTTCTGGGCGCGCTCCTCGACGATGTCGCAGAAGGCGACCATTTCCACGTCGGGCAGCTTCTTCAGTGAGGGCATGTGCTTGCCGTTGGCGATGCCGCCGCAGCCGATAATACCAATTTTGACCATATCCATAGGTGTTTTCCTCCTCCTGTGAAATCAGTCTACAAATATTTTACAATATCCTGAGGGTGAATGCAAGCCTTTTTTGAGAATCCATGCTAAAATAGAAGCAGGAGATGAGTTACTCATGGTGAACTTTTTAATCAAGCATCTGATCCCCCATTCCGACCAGACCGGCGACCCCGCCGTGCGGGAGGCCTACGGCACCCTGGCGGGCTGCGTGGGAATTTGCCTGAATGTGCTTCTGTTTATCGGTAAATTCGTGGCGGGCTCCATCGTGGGTTCCATCGCCGTTACCGCGGACGCTTTTAATAACCTGTCCGACGCAGGGTCTTCCCTGATCACCCTGTTCGGCTTTCGGCTGGCGGGAAAGCGCCCCCATTCCGACCATCCCTTTGGCCATGGCCGCATCGAATACGTGGCGGGGCTCATTGTTTCCCTGCTGATTATTCTCATGGGCGTGACATTGGCCCGGGAATCCCTGGACAAAATGCTGCATCCTCAGAACGTGACCTTCAGCCTGCTTTCCGCGGGCATTCTGGCCGCGTCGATTCTGGTGAAGCTGTATATGTTCAGCTATAATCGCTCCCTGTCCAGAAAGCTGAATTCCGCCACGTTGAAGGCCACCGCCACCGACTCCCTTTCGGACGCCTGCGCCACCCTGGCGGTGCTGATTTCCATGATAATTTCCCACCTTACCGGCCTGCGAATCGACGGTTATGCCGGCATTTTGGTGGCGCTGATGATCCTCTGGGGGGGCTTCGGCGCGGCCCGGGACACCATCTCTCCCCTGCTGGGCACCGCGCCGGATCCGGAATTTGTCAAAAAGATCCAGTCCATCGTCCGCTCCTGCCCCGTGGTTACCGGCATGCACGATCTGGTAATTCACGATTACGGCGCAGGCCGGCGGATGATCTCGCTGCACGCGGAGGTGCCCGCAAACGGCGACATCCTGGCCACCCACGACGCCATCGACCTCGTCGAACGCCGGCTCCACGACGAACTGAACTGTCACGCCGTCATCCATATGGACCCCGTTGAAACGGATAACGCCGCCGTCAACGCCGTCCGGCAGCGGGTGCTGGAAGCCCTGCACGCCCAAATGGATTCCGCCGTAAGTATTCACGATTTCCGCATGGTGACCGGTCCCACCCACACCAATCTCATCTTCGATTTGCTGCTGCCCATGGACAGCCCCCTCACCGAAGAGGCGGCAAAAAAACAGGCGGAAGCCATCGTTTCCGCCCTGGATCCTCATTATAACGCCATTCTCACCATCGACAAAGGCTACGTCTGACCCATCAGGAGGCCGCCCTGCTGCAAATTTTAAAGGGCGTGTCTCCTTTTGCTTCCTCCAGAATCAGAGAAAGATCGTAGGTGTGATAGGTGTGTTTTTCGCTGTTGGGGTCGTTGAGCACCACCTTGCCGTCCTCGTCCAGGCCCCGCAAAAGGATGTAATGCCCCTGCTGGGTAAAGGTGCCCGGGCCCATATGGGCAATCACCGGCCGCCCGGTTTCCAGCGCCCGGCGAATGGCCGCCGCGTCCCGGCCAATCCATTCCCCCTCCACGCCGTAATCCTCTCCCAACCGGTCCAGGGCCGCGTGGCTCAGGCCGTCGCCGAAGTAATCCCCCCGGTCGTAGGCTGCCCGAAAGAGGGTCTCCGGGGTCTGCGCCTCGTCGCCGGTCAGATAGCGGATGGCCATGGACAGGCAGGCCGCGCCGCAGCCGGAGGTGGCCACGGACTTGTCCTCTCCGCCCAGACAGCATACGGCCTCGGGATAATCATACTGATACACCGCCGCCACCGGCATGCCCGTCTCTTCGATGTGCCGCCGGTGGTTTTTCTGTATCTGAAGAACACCCACGCCCACCAGGCAGGCCGCGGTCAGAAGGCACAGGCATACGAATAACGCCGAGCTCAGTCGACTGCGTTTCTTCGGCAAAAGGAACACCTCCCCGTCCATTGTATGACGGGGAGGCGCTGGAAATCGTTCCCTATTCCTCCGGAATCTGCCGGGCCATGGCCTGATTTTTGTAGGCGGGATCGTCGGTCACTTCCCGAATGCAGGAAAGGAAGGGCGGAAAATCCACCGGCGTGTCCTCTTTCTCCAATTCAATTTCCAGCATGGCCTGCTTTTTCCAGAAGGGGAACACGTCCAGTTCGAACTTCTGCCCCCGATAGACAAACACATGCCGCACCTTTTGAATGGAGCGCAGGGCCGGGTCCCGTTTCTGCAAAAGAGCCTCATATTGCGCCCGGTCGATGGTCTCTTCCGTTTCCTCCGCCTTGATGCCGCTGACGCGCACCTTCCGGGTGTGGGTATACCGGCCGTCCCGGCAGCGCACCCTTTCGGAAATTTCCGGCGGCGTTACCAGATACGTCTGCGTAATTTCCGAGGCCGCGTCCTTTTCCGGCAGAGGAAAGATCGGCATTTTCACCAGATACTTCCGCTCGATTTCGTAGGAAGCGCTCACTTCATTTTCACCAGCTCGTATTCCGCGCTGCCCAGGCCGATCTTCGCGCCCTGGTCGATGCCGGCTTCCCAACGGGTGTCCGGATGCAGGGTATAGAGATGATCCCGGCCCAGCTTTTTGAAGCGCTGCATGCCCAGCAGGGAATTGTCGATGATGGGCTGTTCGTTGACCGCGTCCACGCAGGCCTTGTCCAGGGCCACGGGGTCGAAGGAAGCGAACATGCCGATATCCGGCACGATGGGCGCGTCGTTGTTGCCGTAGCAATCGCAGAAGGGGGAGATGTCGATGACCATGTTGATGTGGAAATTGGGCTTGTCCTTGCACACGGCGTAGGCGTATTCGCTCACCCGGCGGGAGAGCAGCTCGGTGCCGTTTTCGGCGCTGGGCTTCATGGCTCCCGTGGGACACACGCCGATACATCGACCGCAGCCCTTGCACTTGTCGTAATTCACATGCGCCTTTTTATCCACCATTTCCACCGCGTCGTGGGCGCAGTTCCGGGCGCAAACGCCGCAGCCTACGCATTTTTCGGGATTGGCGGTGGGCTTTTCGTCCTCGTGCATTTCGGCCTTGCCGGCGGAGGAGCCGCAGCCCATGCCCAGGTTCTTCAGCGCACCGCCGAAGCCCGTGCCCTCGTGGCCCTTAAAGTGGTTCAGGGAAATAATCACGTCCGCGTCCACAAAAGCCCGGCCGATCTTGGCGTGCTTCACATATTCGCCGTCGATTTCCACAATGGCCTCGTCCGTGCCCTTGACGCCGTCGGCGATGATGGTGTGGCAGCCCAGCTGGAAGGGGTTGTAGCCGTGCTTGAAGGCCACGTCCAGATGATCCAGAGCGTTCTTCCGGGCCCCTACGTACAGGGTGGAGCTGTCGCTGACAAAGGGCTTGCCGCCCCGGGACTTGATGTATTCCACCAGCGCCCGGGCATAATCCGGCCGCAGGAAGGCCAGGTTGCCCTCTTCGCCAAAGTGCACCTTGATGGCCACAAACTTGCCCTCAAAGTCCATCTGATCCAGGCCCGCTTTTTTGGCCAGACGAATCATTTTTCCGGGAACGGTTTCGTTGCCCGATACGCGCATATCAGTAAAATAAACCTTGGATGCCGCCATGTGCTTTGATTCCTCCCTTTGAAATTCTGTCTTTATTTTATCATCGCCCCGGCGATTGTACAAGGGATATTTTTGCGCTATAATAGTTATTACTTGTCAAACAGGGAAAGGCGCAGGTGAAGGAAATTGAAGAAACTCATCGTGGCGGAAAAGCCCTCCGTGGCCCGGGATATCGCCCGGGTGCTGGGCGTGCGGGGCGCGGGCGAGGGCTATATAGACGGCGAGGAGTACGTGGTCACCTGGGCCCTGGGGCATCTGGTTTCCCTGTGCGAACCGGACGAAATGGACGATAGGTACAAAAAATGGCGCTGGGACGATCTGCCGATTCTGCCGGAAGAAATTCCCCTGAAGGTGCTGCCCAAAACCCGCAGCCAGTATGCCGTGGTCAAGCGCCTGATGCTTTCGAAAGAGATTTCGTCCATCATCTGCGCCACGGACTCCGCCCGGGAGGGGGAGTTGATCTTCCGCTATATCTATCAGAAGGCCGGCTGCAAAAAGAGCGTGGAACGGCTGTGGATCTCCTCCATGACCGACCAGGCCATCCGCCAGGGCTTCGCGCAATTGAAGCCCGCCTCCGCCTATGATTCCCTGTACGTTTCCGCCCGCTGCCGCAGCGAGGCGGACTGGATTGTGGGCATGAACGCTTCCCGGGCCTTTTCCCTGAAATATTACGCCAACCTGCCCGTGGGCCGGGTGCAGACCCCCACCCTGTCCATGCTGGTGGCCCGGGATAAGGAAATCGCCGAATTCGTGCCCCGGGATTATTGGGAACTCCGGGCGGATTTCGGCGATTATCAGGGCGTTTATTTCGACCCGGAGACCAAAGACACCAAGCTCTTTGACCGGGAAGCCGCAAAGGAGATTCAGGCCCAGGTGCGGGGCAAAACCGGCACCGTCACTCAGCGCAGCCGGGAGATCAAAAAAATGCTTCCGCCTCAGCTGTTCGACCTGACCACCCTCCAGCGGGAGGCCAACCGGAAATTCGGCTATCCGGCGGACAAGACCCTGCAGCTGGCCCAGAATCTCTACGAAAAGCACAAGCTGCTGACCTATCCCCGCACCGACAGCCGCTATCTTTCCAGCGACATGCCCCCGAAAATCGCCGCCACCCTGCAAAGACTGCCGGAGCCCTACGCCCAGCTGGTGCGCAGCGGGGATTTTCAGAAGGGAATTGTCTCCAAAAGGTATTACGACGACAGCAAAATCAGCGACCATCACGCCATCGTGCCCACGGAAAAGGTGGCCAACCTGAACGCCCTCACCCCCGAGGAACGCAGCATATACGACATGGTGGCCCGGCGGCTGATTGCCATGCATTATCCGGATTACGAATACGAATCCGCCAAAATCACCACCGTGGTGGAGGGCCGGGAATTCCGCTCCTCCGGCAATACGCCCCTGAAAATGGGCTGGCGCAGTCTCTACGCCGACGAAAAGAAGCCCGCGAAGGAAGAAACCCTGCCGGAGGTGCAGGTGGGCGATACCCGCCCGGTGGAAAAAACCTCCCTGAAGCAATCAAAAACCAAGCCCCCGGAGGCCCACACGGACGCGAGCCTTCTGGGCCTGATGGAAAACGCCGGGGAAAAGCTGGAGGACCCGGAGCTGCGGGAGAGGATGAAGTCCGCGGGGCTGGGCACCCCCGCCACCCGGGCGGCCATCATTCAGCGGCTGATTCAGGCGGGGTATGCCAGGCGCAGCGGCAAAAAGATTCAGTCCACAGAAAAGGGGCAGCGGCTCATCGCCGTCACCCCCGTGCAGATTTCTTCGCCGAATACCACCGGCAAATGGGAAAAGGCCCTCTACGACATGGCCAACAACCCCGACGCGGCTCTGCGCACCGCCAAGGCGGAACGCTTCATGTCCGGCATTCGGAAATTCGCCGTGTTTCTGGTGGACGCGGCCAAAGCCGCTGACGATACCCAGCGCTTCCCTCAGTCGCCGAAAAAGACCGCGCCGAAAAAACGCGCTCCCGCCAAAAAGCCTCAGGACAAAATGCCCAAGGCCTGACCGATGAGCATCATCAGCGGAATGGTGGCGATGCACAAAATCGTGGAAAGGGAGACCCCCAGACTGCCGAAGCTCACCTCGCAATCGAACTTCTCCGCGAACATCTGGCAGAAGCAGGCGGCGGGCATGGCCGTGGAAATCAGCAGAATGCCGATGGGCATGCCCGTCATTCCCGCCAGATGGCAGATCATCGTCACCACCAGGGGGAACACGATGAGCTTCACCCCGCAGGTGATCCACAGATGCGCGTTCTTCAGGGAATTCAGGGTCAGGGTGTCCATCCGCGCCCCCAGAAGCAGCAGCGCCAGAGGCGTGTTCACGTTGCCCAGCTGGGTCACCGTGGCCAGCACAGGCGCGGGCAGCACTACCTTGCATACATAAAACAGCACGCCCACGATGGTGGAAAGGAACCCGGGATTCACCAGCCCCTTCAGGGATTTCAGCGAAAGCCCCGTGAAAAGGGCGTTGGCCAGGGTCCAGGCCACCAGATTGAAGGCGATGATAAACGCCGCCAGAAACAGCGTGCCCTCTTCCCCATACACCGCGTCGATAATGGGCAACCCCATAAAGCCCGCGTTGGGCATGGCCGAAAGCATGGCCGCCACCGGGCGATAGCGCTTGCGGTCCCCCCGGGCGTACAGGAAAAACACCGCCATCAGCCCCACGCCCATGGCCACAATGCCCACAATCAATACCTGCGCAAAGCCCTCCATCATCTCCGGCCGATATTCCTTCTGGGTGACCATCAGCATCATGGCCGGGGAGGTCACCAGCAGCACCGTCTTGTTGATGCCCTTAATCACCGCGTCGGTAAAAACGCCCATTTTCCGCAGCATGAACCCCAGACAGGCAATGAGGAACAGCATAATAATCTGATTGACCACCGCACCGATACTTCCCACGCGTTTCATCTCCAAGTACTGTTTTCTTATGATTATAACCTTCCCGCCTTGTTTGTGCAACGCGGTTCACACAAAAATTCCCGTCTTTTGCCATGGGTGGCCCCTTTGTGCTTCTTTCGGGCCGCAAAAGGCTCCCCGCCAGAGCGTATCGCCCGGACTGGGGAGCCGGTTTTATTTACTTCACAGTCACCAGTTTTTCCAGCACGTCCACCATGGTGTCCATGTCCTGCACCGCCACGCACTCCTTGCGGCCGTGGCCGTTCATGCCGCCGGTGGACAGGTTCGGGCAGGGCAGCCCCATAAAGGACAGCCGGCAGCCGTCGGTGCCGCCCCGCACGGGCACGGTGTAGGGCTCAATGCCGCAATCCCGATAGGCCTGCATGGCCCGTTCCACCACGTCCATGTGCTGTTCCATGATTTCCCGCATGTTGTAATAGGAATCCTTCACTTCGCATTCCACGGTGCCCGCGCCGTACTTGGCGTTCAGGTATTCCGCCACCCGCTTGAAATAGGCCTTCCGCTCCTCGAACCGGGTGCGGGAATGGTCGCGGATGATGTATTCCAAAACGGCCAGCTCCTCGTTGCCCTGCATCTCCGTCAGGTGATAGAAGCCCTCGTAGCCTTCGGTGTGGGCGGGCACCTCGGCGGGAGGCAGCATGCCGTTGAATTCCATGCCGATGAGGGATGCGTGCTTCATCAGGTTCTTGGCGGAGCCGGGATGGATGCTCACCCCGTGCACCCGAATCACGCCGGAGGCCGCGTTGAAGGTTTCGTAATCAATGCCGCCCACTTCGCCGCCGTCCACGGTGTAACCGAATTCCGCGCCGAAGCCCGGCACGTCGAACTTGTCCGCACCCCGGCCGATCTCCTCGTCAGGAGTAAAGCCGATGCAGATCTTGCCGTGTTTCAGACGCTTATCCGCCATCAGACGCTCCGCCAGAGTCAGGATTTCAGCGATGCCCGCCTTGTCGTCCGCCCCCAGAATGGTGCGCCCGTCGGTGACGATGAGATCCTTGCCGGCGCAGGCCTTCAGCCCCTTGTACAATTCGGGATCCAGCACGTCGCCGCTTTCCAGGGTCAGCGCCTTGCCGTCGTAATTTTTCACGATACGGGCGTTCATGGGCGTGCAGGGCACGCAGTCCACCACGTCCATGTGGGCGATCAGGCCGATGGCGGGCTGATTTTCCACGTTGGCGGGAATGGAACCGTACACATAGCCGAATTCGTCCATCCGCGCGTCCGCGATGCCCAGCGCCTTCATTTCCTCCGCCAGATACGCGCCCAGTACCTTCTGCTTTTCGGTGCTGGGGCAGGTCTCGCTGCGGTCGCAGGAGGCGGTGTCAAAGGTGATATATTTCATAAACCGTTCGTAGGCTCTCATGGGAATGTACTCCTTTCACACGGTCAGCGGCGGCCCCCGAAGAAGCCGCCGCGCTTTTTGATAAAATTCTTACTTGCCCAGCATGGCCGCGCCGATGATGCCGGCGTCGTTGCCCAGGGTCGCCAACTCGATGCGGGCGTAGGGCATGGTCTTGTAGAACACCATTTCCGGCAGCTTTTTGCGCACCGCGTTCAGCAGGAAGTCCCCCGCCGCGGAAACGCCGCCGCCCAGCACGATGACCTCGGGGTCGTAGAGGTTGATGATGCTCACCAGACCCGCGCACAGGTAATAGATGTACTTGTCGAAAATCGCCGCGCAGTCGGGGTCGCCGGCCTTGGCCAGGTCGATCACATCCTTGGCGGTGATCTTGCTCACGTCGCCCTTCACGGCCTGCGCCAGCGCGCCTTCGGGATGCTCCTTGGCGCTTTCGGTGCCCCAGCGAATCAGCGCGGTGGCGCTGGCATAACGCTCCCAGCAGCCCCGGTTGCCGCAGGTGCACAGTTCGCCGCCCGCCACCACCAGCATGTGGCCGATTTCGCTGCCCACGCCGTTGGAGCCGGAATACACCTTGCCGCCCAGCACAACGCCGCCGCCCACGCCGGTGCCCAGGGTGACGAACACGGAATTGGCCACTCCCGCGCTGACGCCGGAAACGGATTCCGCCAGACCGGCCACGGTGGCGTCGTTGCCGATAAAGATGGGCTTGTCGATGACCCGCTGCATCCACTCGGTCAGGGGCACGTCGTGCCAGTGCAGATTGGTGCAGAAGGGCACCCGACCGGTGCGGGGATCTTCGATGCCGGGAATGCCCACGCCCACGGCCTTGATGTCGGAAACCTGCAGCCCCGCCTCTTCAATGGCCTTCAGCGCCAGATGCGCCATGTCGTTGACCACGGGCTCCGCCCCCCGCTCCACCAGGGTGGGGCAGGTGACCTTGGAAAGAATCTTGCCCTGCTCGTCTACAACGCCGGCCTTCAGACCGGTGCCGCCTACGTCGATACCTACGTAATACATCTCTGTTTCCTCCCGAAAATAGATTTTCTGTCTATGCTTTGTCCTATGCTTCGTCGTTGTCTTCCCGCATGGCCCGCTGCATGTGCCGCTGGGTCAGCACCTCCGCCGCGTTGTAACCCATCTGCTTCAGGCGGAAGTTGCTGGCCGCCACCTCCAGCACCGCGGCGATGTTTCTGCCGGGATGAATGGGCAGAAGCAGCCGGGGAATGTTTACGCCCATGATCTGGGTGTACTGATCCGTCAGCCCCAGCCGGTCGTATTCCTGGCCTTCCTTCCACAGTTCCAGATGCACTTCAAAGTCGATGGACTTGGAACGGATAATCGCGCCCACGCCGTACATGGTGGCCACGTCGATAATGCCCACGCCGCGAATCTCCATGAAATGCCGCACCAGCTCCGGGGCCTGGCCCACCAGCCGCACGTCGGATACCCGGCGAATTTCCACCACGTCGTCCGCCACCAGTCGGTGGCCCCGCTTCACCAGCTCCAGGGCAGCCTCGCTTTTGCCCACGCCGGAATTGCCCGTGATGAACAGCCCGGAGCCGTACACGTCCACCAGTACCCCGTGCCGGGTCTCCCGGGGAGCCAGCGCGTCGCTTAAGAAGGTGATGACCTCCATTTCGCACCGGGTGGTTTCCTTCAGCGAACGATAAATGGGAATCTTTCGGGCCGCCGCCAGCACCAGCATCTCGTCAAAGCAGGGCAATCCCCGGCAGATGATGATGCAGGGCAAAGCGTAACTGAAAAACTTCGCCAGCCGTTCCCGGCGGGTCGCGTCGTCCAGCATGGAAAGATACGTCATTTCCACCTTGCCCAGCAATTGCGGCCGCTCGTAGCCGAAGAAATCCCAATATCCCGCCAGCTGCAATCCCGGCCGGTTGACGTTGGCCACCTCGATGGGCAGCGTCTTCCCCTCCGGGGCGATCACCCGCTCCAGCTGCAGGGCCTTTACGAAATCCGCCTCCCGGACCATGGCGTCACTCCTTCCCCAACAGTCCCTTGTCCAGCATTTCCTCGATGATCTGCGCCGGGCCGTCCTGGGTATTGGCGGGGGCGAAGAAGCGGCACTTGTCCTGCACGCCCTGGGAAGCGTTCTTCACGCAGTAGCCCGCTCCCACAAAGTTCAGCATGGATACGTCGTTCTGTCCGTCGCCAAAGGCCAGGCACTGCTCCGCCGTCACGCCCAGGGATTCCAGCGTCTTTTCCAGGGCGAATCGCTTGTCCACGCCCCGGGCCACGATTTCGATGTAATTGGGCCGGGACATCATGAAGGACACCCCGGGAAACGCCTTGGAAAACAGATCGATCCGCGCCTGGGTGTCTTCCTTTTCGCCGATCATCAGAAGCTTCACCTGGCCGGTGGTGATCCACTGGGACATGGGCTTGCCCACAATGCCGCAGGGTACCTTGATGCTGTTTTCATAAAGCTCAGTATATTTCGTGCGCTCCTGGGCGAAATAGCCTTCCCCGGGATACACCTGAATATATATGCCCATCTCCTCCGCCATGGAGCATATGCCCCGGGCCGTTTCCAGGTCGATGGTCAGGCTGTTCAGGGCAGTGCCCTTTTCCATGTCGTATACCATGGCGCCGTTGTAGGTAATCACCGGCGCGTTGACCCCCACCTGCTGGGCGAAGGGCCGGGCGGCCTCCAGCATACGGCCGCTGGCCAGCACCACGTACGCTCCCGCCTCCATGGCCCGCTTCAGCGCCGCCACCGTGCGGGGGGAAAGCACGCCTTTTTCATTGAGCAGCGTGTCGTCCATGTCGGACGCGATCACTCGATACATCTATATCCTTCCTTTCGGATGCGCTTCGACATTATTTTAAACCATTTTGTCAAAATACGCAACATTCCCCGGGCAAATCCCGAGAGAATGTTAGCATTCTTAATTTAAAATTGCTATACTGATCTTAATAAACACTTCCACCAAAGAGGAGCGTGCGTCGCCTTGGAAAAAAAGGTCCGGTATCCCGCCCAGTTCGCCCTGTTTCTCATGGCCTATTACGTCACCAATTCCGTGTACCAGGGCTATCTCACTGTTTATTTCAAAAACGTGCTGCACTTTAACGCCACCCAGATCGGCACCATCCTTGCGGGGGTGGCCATTGTCTCGGTGCTGTCCCAGCCCTTCTGGGGCACCCGGGGCGACCGGATGAAGAGCCGCAACGCCCTGATTCGCTATCTGTGCCTGGGGGCGGCGGCGCTGATCCTCTCCCTTCTGATGGTGAAGGATTATGTGGCGGTGTTGCTGATCACCTGCCTGTTCGCCTGCTTTTACATGTCCATTCAGCCCATGGGCGATTCCGTCATTCTGGAAGCCCTGCAAAAGCACGACCAGCCCTTCGGCCCCGTGCGCATGGCGGGCGGACTGTCCTTCGCGTTTTTCTCCCTGCTCTATGGCAAAATCGTGGATAAAACCGGCAACGACGTCATCACCCTGTACGCCATCGCCGCGCTTCTGGGGCTGACGCTGCTTTCCACCTTCGCCCTGCCGGAAACCCCCGGCCGTCAGGCCATGGGCGGCGAGAAGATGAGCATGACCCGGCTGTTCAAAATGAAGGATCTCATGCTCCTTCTGGCCTTTGTACTGCCCATGCAGGCCACCATGGGCTATTTCTACACCTTCTTCTCCAATCATTTTCTCACCCTGCCGGGCTCGGACAACGCCCTGCTGGGGGCCTGCTATCTCATTTCCGCCTGTTCGGAAACTCCTTATCTGTTCTTCAGCGACCGGCTGTTCAAGAAGCTGGGGCCCGGCAAGCTGCTGTGCTTCTCCGGGGTTTCCCTCACCATTCGCTGGCTGATTCTGGCCTTCACCCGGGATTATCGCCTGGCCATGTTCAGCCAGATCTTCCACGGCTGGGGCTTCATCGTCATGACCGTGTCTCTTTCCAAGTACATCAACGTGGTGGTGCCCGGGGAATTGAAGGCCTCGGGGCAGATGCTGCTGGCGGTGGTGTCCTTCGGTATCGCCCGGGTCATCGGCAATTTCGGCGGCGGCCTGCTGGCGGACGCCATCGGCATGCAGAAGGTCTTCTTCGTCTCCGCCGGTATCTGCGTGGTCACTTCCCTGATTTTCGCCCCCTATTACATTCGCCGCGCCCCCATGAACGGCGAATCCTGACCCTTCTTATGCAACCTGCGCTCCTCTGCGGGCGTCAAATAGGCAGGTAATATTTATCAAAAACGGAGGAATCCACATGAAGCGAACCCTGTCCCTTCTGGCGGCGCTGCTGATTCTGGCAATGGCGCTGGTTCCCCTGGGCGGTCTGGCCGCGCCCACCGACACCCTCGTGCTTCAGCTGAGCAATCTGGCGCTCACTTCGGACGGCGCCACCGTCTCCCTGGACAGCCCCACCCTGCAGATCGCCCTGGCGGAAAGTTCCGACGGCTCCGTTGGCCAGCTGATTCTCGATCTGCTGAATGGCAATGAGAACATCACCTCCGCCATGCTTCAGGCAGACGAAGAATCCCTGGTTTTCAAAATGGGCGGCATGGACAACGCCTACGCTGTGAACCTGACCGAGCTTTCCACCGCCCTGGCGGGAGATTTTGCCGATCTGGATCTGGAAAACTGGACGCTGCCTCAGGAGCTGCTGAATCTGCTGACCGCCGGCTGGCAGGAGGATTTCCAGGCCGGCGATCCCATGGTGGTGGAAGGGGAAAACGGCATCTCCATGACCTACGTCACCTACACCGGGGATGTTTACCCCACCGTTCGCAAAATGTTCCAGCTCCTGCGGGATGACCCGGTGATCAACGCCCTGACCGCCCAGTCCGAAGACGACGTTGATTTCACCACCCTGATGGATCAGTGCATCGCCCTCATCGACGAAGGCAAAATCACCAGCGACTGCTCCATCACCGTGGGCGCGGACGATTCCGGTTCCATCATCGATCAGGACGCCACGGGCGTCTTTACCATCAACGACCCCGAATCCCCCGAACTCAATCAGACCATCACCATGAACACCAGCCAGGATCTGGATTTCTCCGACCCTGACAACGGCCAGATGCGTTATATCCTTGACGTCACCGGCGAAAGCGTTTCCCTGAATTACCGGCTGGAAGGCGTCCTCTCCGGCCTGGAAAGCGGCAATCTGGGTCTGGATTTCGCGGGCAAGTTCTCCACCGATCTGGACGACGAATCCGCCGCCGGGGAATTCACCTTTACCTATTCTGACGGCAAGTTCGCCCTGAACATCACCGGCGACGGCGAAAACGATGTGCCCAATCAGTCCATCACCGGCGAATTCCGGGAAGGCCACGGAGAGGTGCATCTGCAGACCGCCTTTCCCACCGATCCCGCCAGCTCCCAGACCAATCTGGAAGTGCTGGATTTCGTCTATGACAAGGTGGAATCCGACGACGGCATGCGCTACGAGGCCTCCTTCCGCTATGCCGACGACGGCAGCGAAGAGGATTTCTCCCTCCGTGCCTGGATGGAAAAGCGCATGGACGGCAGCGTTGAAATCGCCCTGTCTATGGAAGACGCTGTGAATCCCGAAGAAAACGGGCTGCTCTCCCTGGCCTATGTGCCCGGCGAAACCGCGGAAGGCGACCTTTTCGACGGCGCCCTGGTGCTGACTGCATCGGATGAAACGGGCCCCACCACCATCTCCGTGGACGTTCGGGGCTTCACCACCCTGTTCGATACCGATTCCCTCTATATCGATCCCGCCACTGCCGTGGACGTGCTGACCATGACGGACGAAGACATGCAGCTGATGGGCCAGCAGCTTTCTGGCGCTGTGGTCAGCGTGATGCAGAAGCTTTCTCAGGCCTATCCCATGCTCTTCGGCGACATGACCTCCGAATATTGATCGCCCCGTTTCCCCCGCTGCCCGCGCCCCAAAAAGGCGCGGGTTTTTTCACATAGTTGCGATTGCCCCGATAACCCGGCCGCCGTATCATAGGCATATCCCCTTCCCGTCAGGAGGCTGTTTTATGGAGTTTATCAAAATGCACGGTCTGGGCAACGACTTTATTCTGCTGGACTGCATGGCGGAAACGCCCGCGTGGGATCCCGCCGCCCTGGCCCGGCAGCTGTGCCGCCGGAATTTCTCCGTGGGCGCGGACGGGCTGGTGCTGGCCCTGCCCTCCTCCGTGGCAGACGCGCGCATGCGCATTTTCAATCCCGACGGCAGCGAGCCGGAAATGTGCGGCAACGCCATCCGCTGCCTGGCCAGATTCCTGTGCGACGAGGGCTATGTTTCGGGGGACGCCCTGTCCATCGAGACGCTGGCGGGGGTGCTTTTCCTGTCCGTCAGCCGCCCGGCAAAGGCAGGCATGCTGGTCAGCGTGGATATGGGCGTGCCGGAAATCACCGGAGAAATAACCCTGCCCATTGCCGGCCAAAGCGTGCCCTTTACCCTGGTTTCCACCGGCAATCCCCACGCCGTCACGTACGATCTTTTTCCCAATCAGAGGCTGTTTCATGCCTGCGGCCCCCTCATCGAGCACGACCCGGCCTTCCCTCAGGGGGTAAACGTGGAATTCTGCCTGCGGGAGGACGCGCATACCGTCCGGGTGCTGGTGTGGGAACGGGGGGCGGGCCCCACCCTGGCCTGCGGCACCGGGGCGAC
>OLPR01001796.1_pt1 | contig 16960 bp, 16 predicted proteins | sample 1672761 | NCBI WGS metagenome assembly OLPR01 (sample SAMEA3136721, study PRJEB25190) | human gut metagenome | biome: human gut; feature: human-associated habitat; material: faeces | place: Austria | collected 2013 | reverse complement strand
GTCGGTAGAGCACCTGACTTTTAATCAGGGTGTCCGGGGTTCGAATCCCCGATGGATCACCACAAAGTACTTGGATGTTGTATCAATGTCTGGGTGCTTTTTTATATTTTACGGAAGGACGCGAGCATCATGCGAATTCTTTATGCCGAGGATGAACGCGATTTGAATGACATCGTTTCACGAAGACTTGCCTCAGAGGGCTATAGCATCGATCGTTGTTTCGACGGTGCGGAAGCGTGGGATTATCTTCAGGCGGCGGATTACGACGCGGCGATTCTGGACATTATGATGCCGAAGCTGGACGGGCTGACGGTGCTCCGCAAACTGCGCGCCGCGGGAAAAAACACGCCCGTTTTGCTGCTGACGGCACGGGACGCGGTTTCCGATCGCGTGGCGGGGCTGGATTGCGGCGCGAACGATTATCTGGTAAAGCCGTTTGCGATGGAGGAATTGAGCGCGCGACTGCGCGCAATGACCCGCGCATCGTTCGGCGTAAACGACAGCGCACTTAGAATCGCCGACCTGCGTTTGGATACCGCAACGCGCAAGGTTACGCGCGGTGAAACGGCTATCTCTCTTTCTGCGCGCGAATACGCACTGCTTGAATATCTGATGATGAACGCAGGCATCGTGCTTTCGCGCGAAAAGATTGAAGACCACGTCTGGAATTTCGATTACGAGGGCGGAACGAACGTCGTAGACGTATATATCCGCTATCTGCGCAAAAAAATCGACGATGGATTCGAGCAAAAGCTGATTCACACGGTGCGCGGCATGGGCTACGTGCTTCGAGAGGACATGAAATGAAGAAAAAGCACTCGCTTCAGCGCAGGCTGACGCTCTGGTTTTCCGCAGCGCTGATTTTCATGGCGCTGATCGCATTTGTGACCGTATTTATCGTAAGCCATTCCGTGCTGCAAAAGCTGCTGCGCGACGAGCTGGTTCACACGGTCGAGGACAATCTCGATGAGGTTGAATTCTATCGCTCCATTCAGCAGATGGATCTGGATGGCGACACGGATCATTTCATTCGCTACGGCGTGGGCTTTCTGGAGATTGACGACGATTTTCTCGATCAGGTCAACGGCGTTTATACCGCGCTGTATCACGAAAACGGCGAGCTGCTTTACGGCGAAAATCCCGTTTCGGAGTCTTCCCTCCCCTTTGAGGACGGCGTTTGCCGCACGATTCGCGCAAACGGTGAGACCTATTATGTGTTTGATCGGCAGCTGGAGCAATCGCCGATTCGCGATTTATGGCTGCGCGGAATCGTCGCTGAATCGCAGGGCGACGCGCCGCTTTTAAGCATCGTTCACATCTGCGTTTGGAGTCTGGGCGCATTCGCGCTGATCGCGATTGCCGGCGGCGTACTAATCGCCCGACGAGCACTCATGCCGATTCGCGAAATGTCACTGGCCGCGGCACAGATCAGCGGCGGCGATGATCTGAAAAAGCGAATGCCCGTAAACGAAAGCGGAGACGAACTTGCACAGCTCGCAACGGCGTTCAACGACATGATGCAGCGGCTGGACGAATCGTTTGAAGCGGAGAAGCAATTCGCCTCCGACGCTTCCCACGAGCTGCGAACGCCGATGACTGTAATCATGGCGCAGTGTGACGAAGCGCTCGAATCCGAGAAAACCGCCGCGGAATACCGCGATGCGATTCGAGTCATCCGCCGTCAGGGGAAACGCATGAACCGAATGATCACCGGAATGCTCGAGCTCGTGCGCATGGAGCGGAAAACCGACCTTTATCCGAAGGCACGGTTTGATTTAAGCGAGCTGGCCCAATCCGTATGTGAGGACATGGCTTTGATACGCGAAAAGGAAATTTCTCTTTCGTGGAAGATCGAGCCGGACATTGCGATGATCGGCGATCGAACGCTGCTGACGCGGCTGTTGTCCAATCTGATCGGAAACGCGTATCGCTACGGCGTTGAAAACGGGCATATTGAGGTTTCCCTGCGCAAAAACGGCGATTGCATTGAACTGACGGTCGCAGACGACGGCATTGGCATACCGCCGGAGCAGCAGGAAAAGATCTTCTGCCGACTCTATCAGGGCGCGTCCGATCGATCGGGCGACGGCGCGGGGCTGGGACTTTCCATGGCGCGGCAAATCGCACGGATGTATTCCGGAGAACTGAGCGTTCAAAGCGAACCGGGCAAGGGCAGCGCGTTTACCGCGCGCTTTCCGGCATGATTCATTTTCCGGGCGAATTTTAGATTCGCCTCTTTTTTTGTCAAAAAATGAGAATCCTCATTTTCATCTAATCAATTGCCTGTATCATGGGATCATACCAATAAGGGAGGCGACACTAAGATGAATAAGACCAAGAAAACGTTTCTGATGATCCTGCTTGCGCTGCTGGCTCTTTTGATTGCCGGTGCATATGCGCAGAGCGCCGTAGACCAGACTGCCGCAGAGAATCTGGCGCTGGACGCCGCAGGCGTAACCCGCGATCGCGCGACGATGTTCCCCACTGAAACCGAAACTGAGCACGGTCGGACAGTTTACGACGTTGAATTCAAATGCGATGGCTTTGAATATGAATTCTGGATTGATTCTGCCGACGGTTCGATCGTAAAGCGTGCGTGGGAGCTCGATCCGGAAAAGGCGCTGGAAATGGCGAATCTTCAGGGCTTCAATTCCAGCTTCATCGGAACGCAGGAAGCGCTGAACAAGGCGCTGACCGACGCGGGCTTTGCCGAAGCGGAAGTCACCGTGACTGAAATCAGCATCGATATGGATGACGCGCTGCGCGTTTACGAGGTTTCCTTCTTTACGGCGACCGCCGAATATGAATATGATATCGACGCGGTATCCGGCGCGGTTTGCGGCGTGAGCGTTGAACACTTCGCAGAAAACGAGACGGTTCGCCCCGGCGAAAAGCCGGCGGCAGGTGAAACGACCGGCGGCACGACGACCGGCGGCACGACGACCGGCAGCACGACCATTACCCGCGACAAGGCGCGCTCCATTGCGCTGGCGGACGCCGGTGTAAGCGCTTCCGACGCGACGTTTACCAAGTCCAAGCTCGACCGTGAGGACGGCGTGCTCGTTTACGAAATCGAATTCATCACTGATTCCACGGAATACGAATACGATATCGACGCAGCGACCGGCAAAATCGTCGAAAAGAAATTCGAATCCCGCAAGGGCGCTCAGAGCGGACAGACGAGCTCTGCTAGCTACATTGGCGTCGACAAGGCGAAGCGTATCGCGCTGAAGCACGCCGGCGTTTCCGATGCGACGTTCACCAAGGCGAAGCTTGAAAAGGAAGACGGCGTTTGCATTTACGAAATCGAGTTCCGCAAGGATGGCGTGGAATATGAGTATGAAATCGACGCCGTAACCGGAAGCATTCTCGAATTCGACATGGAAAAGGATGAGTACGCTGCCGCCCCGGGCAAGGATCATTATGACGATGATGATGACGACGATCGTTATGACGACCACGACGATGATGACGACGATCGTTACGACGACGATGATTGGGACGACGATGATCACGATGATGATCACGACGATGATGATGACGATGATGACGACGACTAATCCATAAACAGCGCGCCGCCTGCATTAAGCAGGCGGCGCATTTTCATGCTTCCAATTCCACTGCATGACCGGCGTTCAGGCTCTTCTGTACATCAATCAGGCGCTGGTTCTTCGAGCCGCGAAAGCGCACATCCATTGATTTCTGGGCGATCAGAAAAGGACCATCGACCAATACATCCGCATTTTTAAGCAGTTCGCGCTGCGCGTCCGTTCCGTTCAGGAGATTTTCAAACAGGTATCCGGTATATACCCATACATTCAGCCCGAGCTCATGTGCGCCGCGTGCAAGCTCTGCGCACGCTTCCGGCTGACAAAACGGCTCGCCGCCAGTCAGTGTAATGCCGTCGAGAAGACAGTTATCTTCGGCAATGCGCAGAATCTCGGCAGTATCGCCCCATTCGCCGCCGTCGAAATCATGGGATTGCGGGTTATGGCATTCGGGGCAATGGTGCGGACAACCCTGTGCAAACACGGCAAGGCGCAATCCCGGACCATCGACGATCGAATCGTTGACCACACCCGCAAGACGAAATCGCATCCGCTCTCCCCCTTTTTTATTCGCGCTCCGCAGCGCTCTTTCCTGCAAGCGCGCCGGTTGAAAACGCGATTTGCAAATTGTATCCGCCGGTCGCCGCGTCCAGATCGAGCAGCTCTCCCGCAAAATACAGTCCTTCGACGCGTTTGGATTCCAGTGTCTTTGGATTGACTTCCTTCACATTCACGCCGCCGCGCGTAATGATCGCTTCATCAAAGCCGCGCAGACGTTTCGGCGTAAGCGGTACAGCCTTCAGAAGTTTGACCAGCGCTTTGCGCTGCTCGGCAGTTACGCCATTGATCGGCGCAGTTGCGGATAAATGCGCAAGCAGCAACAGCTGCAAGCCGAGATTATGCGGCACGAGCCCGTCCATCGCCGCAACAAGCTGTTTTCTGGAAAGCTCACGAAAATCGCGCACAAGGCGCGCGTCCAGCGTTGCTTCATCAAGCGCAGGCTTTAAATCGATCTCCAGCCGAACGGATTCGGGATCCTCCGGCATCAGGCACGAAAGTGTCAGCGCCAGCGGCCCTGAAATGCCGAAATGTGTAAACAGCATCTCTCCCATTTCGGAAAAGATCGCCTTTTCCTTGCCTTTGACATTTGCATACGCAGTCAGCCGCACGTTTTTGAGCGTCAGTCCCATCAGATTCGCCGGCCAGCTCTCGCGCGTCTCGATTGGCACGAGCGACGGTCTCGGCGTTTCGACGGTATGTCCCGCTTCTTCTGCAAATCGATAGCCGTCGCCGGTCGATCCGGTGGACGGATAGCTTGCGCCGCCGGTCGCGAGAATAACCGCGTCGGCAGGCAGTGTCTCTCCCGATTCAAGGTTTACGCCGGCAATCCGTGAATTCTGAATCTTCAGCGATTCAACACGTGCGTTCAGCCGCACGTCGACCTTTCCTTTTTCCATCGCGCGTTTGAGCGCGAGAATAATATCACTTGAATGATCGGATTCAGGGAACACGCGATTGCCGCGCTCGGTCTTGAGCGGAACACCCTCGCTTTCGATCAGCTGCATGAGCCCGATATTATCCAGCTCCGCAAGCGACGCATACAAGAACCGCGGATTGCGGAACACGTGGCGCAGAAACTCTTCCCGATCAGCTGCGTTGGTGACGTTACAGCGTCCTTTTCCGGTAATGTAAACCTTTTTGCCCAGCTTTTCATTCCTTTCGAGCAGAACGACCTCCGCTCCGGCACGCGAGGCGTAAACCGCAGCCATCATTCCCGCAGCGCCGCCGCCGATTACGATGATTTTCTTCGGCATATCATTCTCCCGTCTTCGCGAGGTAAACGTCATATTTGTCCCAGATCTGCTCCATGCCCGCGAAGTATTCGGAAACCTCGTGGCGGCGGCGCTGTCCGAGTGCAACGATCAGTGCGTTGATCAACGAAAGCGGCGCGGCAAACGAATCCACGAACGAGGACATATCGCTCTTAGCCATCAAGCAGATATTCGCCGTCGAATGCAGCGGCGAAAGCGGACCGTCGGTAATCGCGATCAGTTCCGCACCGCGCGAACGGGCAAATTCCATCGCTTCAATCGAGCGCGCCGTATATCGCGGAAATGAAAGACCGATCAGAAGGTCGCCCTCTCCGATGCGCGCGAGCTGCTCGAAAACGTCGCTGACGCCCGATGTTACGACGCGCACATTCGGGAATATAAATTTGAGGTAATGGGCTAAAAATTCGGCGATCGGCGCGGAGGCGCGCAGACCCATGACGTAGATATTTCGCGCCTGAATGATCATTTCAATCGCCGTTTCGAAGGCGTTGATGTCCAGCTCGTCCAGCGTCGAACGGATATTCTGAATGTCCGCCTTGAGCACCTTGTTCAGCACCTGCGCATGATCCATGTCCGACGTCATTTCAAAGCGCTGCGACGCGGTCAGTCGATGGCGAATCAGCTCCTGCAGTGCCTTCTGCAGCTGCGGATAACCGCTGTAGCCGAGCGCCGCCGCAAAGCGAACCACAGTCGATTCCGAAACGCCCACGTATTCGCCCAACTTCGACGCAGTCATGAAAACCACTTTGTCATAATGTGTCACAATGCATTCAGCGATTCTGCGGTGGCTCTTCGAGAGCTTTTTGCCGCTGTGGTTGAGTCGCTGAATGAGCTCCTGCGCGTTGTCCATACTAGCCTCCATTTCGTTTAATGCCGATGCCCATTATACTCCATTTTGTTCGAATTTGCAAGCATATTTCGCTAATTATGCATTTTTTACTGCAATAAGCGCCGATTTTGTCATGAAAATGGGTTCATTGGCTTTCCGGAACGTTTAATTTGCACCCGCGCATTTTTAATTGCGCGGACGAATATGCTTTACAAGGCTAAATGGAGGTGGTCGCATGGTACGTTTCAAGGTTATCAAAGGTTCGCAGCTGCTGATCGCAATCGCCGCGATTGTGCTGGCGCTGGTCGTAGGCGGAATCGTTTTGAGCAGTCTTCTAACCAAAGATTCGCCCGGCGTTCAAACGAATTCCGCGGTGGTGGAGATTTCTCCGGAGCGTACCGCCGAGGCAAAGACCAATCCAGTCTTTGCCTCGATTCCATCCAAAGAAAAGCCGTCGGTTCTGATTTATCACACGCACACGCACGAAGCCTACCGGCAGGTTGCCGAGGACGAATACATCGCCGTTGAAGCGTGGCGGACGCTGGACGAAACGCACAGCGTTGTACGCGTGGGCGACGAGCTCGCGGCTGCGCTTACCAATCGCGGCTTCGAGGTCGTTCACGATACGACCGATCATGAGCAGAACGACATGATGACCGCGTATACCCGATCGCTCGAAACCTTGGAGAATTATGATCGTACATTTGATCTTTACATCGATCTTCACCGCGACGCGTACATCGAAGGCGTTGATCCGAAACCGATTATAAATGGTCAGTCGCAGACTGCGCGTCTGATGCTGCTCGTTGGGAACGGCAAAGGCTTTACCGTAAAGCCGCATTACGCGGAAAATCTCGCGTTCGCTCGCGCGCTCACCTATGAAATCAACCTCGTTTCACCCGGGCTTTGCAAGGATGTGCTAGTAAAGGACGGGCGATACAATCAGAACATCGGTGGATTCAACATTCTCGTCGAGGTCGGGCACAATCAGAATACGCTTGCCGAGGCGCTTTCATCGATCCCGCCGCTCGCGGACGCACTCGAGCTTCTCCTGATTGAACAAAGCGATCCGGAGCTTCTCGAAATGAAGCCGTGAAAAAGCTCCGAACCGTTCGCGCGATCGATTCGGAGCTTTGATTATTTGGATTTCACATACGGTTTGCCGTTCGCCGCCGGCACATGGGAGCGACCGACGAACAGAACCAGCACAATAATCGTTACGACGAACGGAATCATCGAAATCAACTGCGGCGAAATCGTGTTCTTTGCCCCGAGTACGATCTTTAGACCCGAACACAATCCGAACAGCAGGCACGCAAGCATCGCGCCCTGCGGCTTGAATTTGCCGAAGATAACCGCCGCGATTGCGATAAAGCCCTGACCGACGATCGACGTCGGGCGGAACTGGTTCATCGTCGCCATTGTGACCGACGCGCCGCCGAGTCCTGCGAGGAAGCCGGACATGCACACCGAGAAGAAGCGAATGCCCAGCACGTTGATGCCCAGCGTATCGCACGCCGCCGGATGCTCGCCGCACGCGCGCAGGCGCAAACCGAAGCGCGTCTTATAGAATACGAACCAGACGAACAGCACCGCAATGAATACGAGGTAAGTCGTTGCATAATTCGTAAACGTGTTCTTCAGGAAATTGCCCCACGCGCTGTTCGTCGGGAACGCACCATTCAGCAAAAGCGGAATCTTCTGCTCCGTCCCCAGCGGAACCGTATCGGACGAATTGAACAGTGCGCGCGCCAGCAGAATCGCCACGCCCGGCGCGAGGAAATTGATTGCCGTGCCGGAAATGGTCTGGTCGGCATTCAATTTGACCGTCGCCCATGCATGCAGCGCACCGAAAATCGCGCCCGCCAGTCCGCCGCACAGGAATGAAATCCACGGCAGCGATGTATAATGAGCAACCGTCGCGCCCACAAACGCGCCGATGGTCATCATGCCCTCGATGCCGATGTTGACCACGCCGCTGTTTTCTGAAAAGCACGAGCCGAGCGCCGCGAACAGGAGCGGAGGTGTATAAAGAAGCGTCGTATAGAGGATGATTCCCAGACCGTTGAGCAAATTATCCATTCTTCTTGCCTCCTCTGCGCACCTTGATGCGGAACACATGCGAAATCGCGATGAAGAACACGACCGTTCCGGTAATGATATTGATTACCTCGGACGGCGCGCCGATCAGATTCAGCTTTGTTCCGCCGTACTTCAGAATGCCATAGAACAAGCCCGCAAACAGCACGCCGAGAGGATTCGAGCCGCCGATCAGCGCCACGCTGATGCCCTGAAATCCGAAACCCTCCTGCGCCGCGAACACGCTGATGCGCTTGCCCATGCCCAGCAGCTGCATCGCACCGCCGACGCCTGCGAGCGCGCCGGATATCGCCAGCGCCAGCAGAATCGAACGATTGACGTTGATGCCGCCGTATTCCGCCGCGGAGCGATTGAAGCCGACCGCCTTGAGCTCATAGCCCGTCGTGGTCTTTTCGATGATCACCCAAACGACAATCATAACCAGAATCGCGACGAAAATGCCCCAGTTTGCATCCTTGCACAGGCTCATGGATTGAATCCAGCTCTGCGGAAGCGTGATCATCGCGCCGGCAACCACGTCCTGCGTCGCATCCACGCCGCCGCCCGCGTTGATACCGGGCAGCTCCGCGATATAGTTCGACAGGTAATACGCAATCCAGTTGAACATGATCATGGAAAGAACTTCGTTGATGCCGAATTTCGTCTTCAAAAGCCCTACGATCACGCCCCACAGCGCACCGGCGACCGCTGCGGCGATGAAGCACAGCGGAATCAGCAGATACGACGGCGCGGGCACCAGAATGCCAACCACGCACGCCGCCATGCTGCCGACGACGAACTGACCTTCCGCGCCGATATTGAACACACCGGTTCTGAACGAGAACGCGACCGCAAGGCCGGTAAAGATCAGCGGCGTTGCGTAAACGACGCAGTAGCTGATGAATTTCGGCTTGCCGAGCGCGCCGGTAATCAGCTTTTCATACGCGACCAGCGGATTGATGCCGATGATCAGCATGAACGCCGCGCCGACTACGAACGAAATAACGATGGAAAAGATCGTCAGGAGAAAGCGACTGCCGAGGATTTTATTAAAGAATTCTGCGGCGTCGAACCGCTTTGCACTCGTTTTTTTATCCATTCCGCTTACCTCCCGCCATCATCAGACCCAGCGTGTTCTCGTCCGCGTCCTTGCCCGACATACTGCCGACGATTTTGCCGTCGAAAATCGTGTCGATCCGGTCGGACAGGCTGATAATCTCGTCCAGTTCGAACGAAATCAGCAAAACCGCCTTGCCCTTATTGCGCTGCTCCACCAGATACCGATGGACGTATTCGATCGCGCCGACGTCCAGACCGCGCGTCGGGTTGAATGCAATCAGGAGATCCTTGTTGTTGTTAACCTCGCGCGCGATGATCACCTTCTGCTGATTGCCGCCCGAAAGTGTTCCGGCAGGACGAAGCGCGCAGCCGCGCGGACGAATGTCGTATTTTTCCACCGCATCGGACGCGTATTTCAGAATGTTCTCCTTATTGAGAATGCCATGATGCGAGAATTCCGGTTCGGCGTAATTCTGAAGAATCATATTCTCCGCGACGCTGAATTCAAGCACCAGTCCGTGCTTCTGGCGATCGGCGGGAATGCTCGAAACGCCGTGCTCAAAGCCCACGCGCGGCGGTTTGTTGCACACGTCGTAGCCGCCGACGAGCACTTCGCCCTTCGTCGCCTTGCGAAGGCCGGTAATGATTTCGGCAAGCTCGGTCTGACCGTTGCCGTCAATGCCGGCGATACCCAGAATTTCGCCGCGGCGAACGTTCAGACTCAATCCCTTCAGGATTTCAACGCCGCGATAGTCCACGCCGTGCAGATCCTTGATTTCCAGCACGACCTCGCCGGGCTCCATTTCCGGCTTCTCAACGTTGAAATTCACGTTTCTGCCGACCATCATGCTCGCAAGGGTGTTCTCGTCCACGTCGGAAACCTTGACGGTACCGATGTATTTGCCCAGACGAATGATCGTGCAGTAATCCGCTGCCTCCTTGATTTCGCGCAGCTTGTGCGTAATCAGGATGATCGATTTGCCGTCCGCGGTCAGGTTATGCATGATGTCAATCAGTTCGACGATCTCCTGTGGGGTCAGCGACGCGGTCGGCTCGTCGAGAATCAGCGTTTCCGCGCCGCGGTAAAGCGCCTTCAGAATTTCGACTCGCTGTTGCATTCCGACGGAAATGTCCTCGATCTTCGCATCCGGATCAATGGAAAGCTGATAGCGCTTCGAAATCTCGAGCACGCTCTCGCGTGCTTTCTTCATATCGAGCTTGATTCCGTTGCACGGCTCCATGCCCAGAACAATGTTTTCCGTAATCGTGAAGGGCTGCACCAGCATAAAGTGCTGATGGACCATGCCTATGTCCTTTGCAATGGCGGTCTTCGGGCTGTCGATCACGGTCGGCTCGCCGCCGATCAGGATCTCACCGCTGGTCGGCGTGTACATTCCGTACAGCTGATTCATCAGTGTCGACTTTCCCGCGCCGTTTTCGCCGAGAATCGCGTGAATCTCGCCCTTGTGTACCACCAGATTGATGCCGTCGTTCGCCGTAAAATCGCCGAATTTCTTCACGATATTGCGCATCTCGACGGCAACTTCGTCCACTCGCACATTTTGTTCGGTTGCCAATGAAAGCCCTCCTTTGGTTATTTTCACCCCTAGAAGAAACCTAAATCAATACGGTATTTGCGATTCCAAGTACATCCGCGCGCTCCGCCAACGCATTCAGGCGTTCCTTCGTCGGCACGCTCTGATCGCGATACTCGCTCCGAACCCCCATCGGGCGATAGCGGATAATCTTATACCGCGTGTTTGCCGCGCCGAGCGAAACGAGCCGCCGGCTTACGGCTTCCACCGTCTCCTCCGGATTCATCCAATCCGGAGCAACCACCGTTCGTACCTCTTCGAGCTTGCCTGCCGTTGCCAGAAAATCGAGATTCCGCTTGACCAGATCATTGTCTGCTCCGGTCAGGCGCAGATGATTCTCCGCGTCCCACGCCTTTACGTCGAGCATCACGCCGTCGACTGCGTTCAGCAATTCGCCGTCTGCGGAAAAATCGTAATTTCCGTTGCTATCGAGCAGAAAACCGAGTCCGTGCGCGCGAACGCGCCTTGAAAGCGCGACCAGAAAATCGCGATGCAGCGTGCATTCGCCGCCGGAAACGGTCACACCGCGGATAAACGGAATCTGCTTTTCGATTTCGTGCATACATTCTTCGTCGGACAGATTGCGAATGCGCGGGCAGCTGGAATGCGGACAGACGTGAATGCACGCGTCGCACATTTTGCACTTCGCCCAATCATAGCGCACTTCCCCATCCTCTATCCGAAGCGCGCCCACCGGACAGACGCTTACGCACGCGCCGCAGTGGGTGCAAACGCGAATCGTCTCCGGATTATGGCAATAGCGGCAGTTAAAATTGCATCCCTGAAGGAACACAGCGGTGCGGTTGCCCGGGCCGTCGACCGAACTGAACGGGACAATCCGGTTGACCGGCGCGCGCATCAGCGCACTCTCCGGTCGAGCACTTTGCAGTTCTTTGCCGCGCCCAGCCCCAGACCTGTGGTGTTCTGAAGCACATTTTCGCCGCGATCGAGCTTTTCCATTTCGCTGCGCTTGACCAGATAACCGGTCACGCGGATTACGTCGCTGTCGCTGGAATAGAACGAAAGATAGCGAATATCCATCTTCATCGCGCCGCGAACGATGTCCAGCACGAATTCAGGATTGCGATGTACCGTCAGATCGATCGGGAAAATGTCACCGGTTCCGGACGGGAAATAATGATGGAACAGGCTGATGTTCTTCAGATGATCGATCAGTTCGTCCGGCTCCTCGCCGATCGGAATACGCGTTCCGGGGCTGGTACCATGATCGGAATCGATGCCGACCTGCGCGTGCAGCAGGAAATGCCCGCCCGTCGCTTCACAATAGGGATTGAAATGCCCCTGATTGAATGCAGCGATCTGATCTATGATCTCCACGCCGAGCTGATCGGCTTCTTTGCTGTGACCGAAGCGGCAGTCGCGGCCTTCCTTCTCCATCAGGATGTTCACGCATTCCGCAAGACCGACCATGCCATACATCGCGGTAAAGTTTTTGCGATCGATCAGACCTTCGTGCGCGAGGAAGCTGCTTTCAAAGAAATTGCTCTCCTCGACGAGAAACTTGATTCGCGCGTCCATGTAGCGCGCCATTACATCCATTACGAACGGCAGCTCGCGCTTTTTGAAATCCTGAATATCCTTCGCGCGCTTGGCGATATTGCTCAGAATCAGTCTTGACAGCGTATAGGAGCCGCCCGCCTTCAGAAGTCCGTTATAGCAGCTGGCAATGCAATAGCCGTCGCCCAACTCGCGGCGGAACATCGCATCGTTGGCAAAGCTGGGTTTGGCGCACTTGAGCGCCGAGCGAATGCCGCAAAGCAGGAATTCATCCGTCGTTTCATCGGATACGCGCATGGTAATGTTCGGAATCGCATCCTCGAGCTCCGCGGAAACCTCCATGATCAGCCTGCCCATTCGCGTGGGTACTGGGCCGATATCCGCATGGCAGAACGAATCGAGAATCGTGCGGTCAATCTGCGTAAGGAACAGCTTGAGTGCGCGTTTGATCGTCTCGTCGTCCAAATCTTTCGCGTACGGCTCCAGCAGCATATCCAGATCACCGATATACACCGGATAATTCGTAATGCTGGGCACGTTGTGATACAGGATCATCAGGCTGTTCAACGCCTCGAAGAAATCCTTCGGCGGAGGCAGTCTCAAAAACTCGCTTCCGTTTTTCAGAAATCTGGAATAATCAGGCGTGATATAGCGCGGACGATATGGCGCTTCACCTTCGAAAAGATTGCAGATGCAGCGCGTTTCAATGTCGCAGCGCATCAGCTCGTCGAGCTCCTTCGGCTCGTCAAGCACCTTCATGAAATTCTCGGCGTGGCGCGCCAGATACGTGACCTTCTGCTCGTGCGTGCTGGTCATGTCGCGCAGGGTATCGTAGATTTCCTGTCTGCGCTGCTCAACCTCCTGCATACTGATTTCACGCATTATGCTTTCCTCCGATCTACACAGATTACTTCTTTTATTTTATACATTTCGCATCGATTATGCAATGACTTTTCAATTAAATTTGTTCATCACTTTACCGAACGGATATACCTTTGCGCATACCAAAGCGGCGTCGCTTCTGCGCCGCCGCCGATTGGTATTCAGGAATTATTCGCCCAGAGTGAACAGGCCTTCGCCCAGTTCATCAACGGAGGACGGAACGGTGACCTTGCCGGCGATGATGTCCGCCTTCGCAGCTTCAACAGCGGCGATGACTTCTTCGGGCAGCAGGTCGCGGGTCGGCGCGATGTCAACGCCGCCGTTAGACAGGTCGTACAGATGGGTGCCAGCGGTGAAGGTGCCTTCGAGAACCGCCTTGGAGATATCCTTCGCAGCAGTGTCGACGCGCTTCATAGCGGAGGTGATCACGTATTCGGGAGCGAGGGGGCTCTGGTCGGTGTCAACGCCGATCGCCCAGACCTTGTTGGTCTTGCACGCTTCGATGACGCCGTTGCCGGTGCCGCCAGCCGCATGATAGATCACGTCCGCGCCCTTGGTGATCATGTCGGTCGCCGCAGCGGAACCGATCGTGGAATCGGAGAAGCTGTTGGCGTTGTACTGCAGCACGGTCGCATCGGGATTGACGCTCTTCACGCCCGCGATGTAGCCGATGCCGAACAGGTTCATGGAATCAGAGTACATGCCCTGAACGTAGCCGACGGTGTTGGTCTTGGTCATCATGCCCGCAACGATACCAACCAGATAGGAAGCTTCCTGCTGAGAGAACATCAGGCAGGCAACGTTCGGCAGATCCGCGTTGGTGTTGTCGTCGATGATGGCGAAGAGACGATCCGGATTGGCAAGCGCAGCTTCGCGGCACGCAGCGGCGAGCTTGTAGCCGACGCAGATGATCAGATCGTAATCCTCATCCAGGAAAGTTTCAATGTTCGGGCCGTAATCGGAATCAGCCTTGGACTCGAGGTAGTTCACCGTAACGTTGGGGTTCTCCTCCGCCAGCGCGGTCAGACCTTCCCAAGTGGTCTGGTTGAAGGACTTGTCGTTCACGCCGCCGACGTCCGTTACAGCGCCGACCTTGATGGAGGTCTTCGCTTCGGCATTCGCAAATGCGAACATGGAAAGAGCCAGAACAAGCGCCACTACCATTGCCAGGAACTTCTTCATGATGTGTACCTTCCTTAAAACTTATTTTCCGCTTTGCGGACAGATTTATTATAGCACGTGCAATCGAAAATTGCAATATTTCATTCGTTTTTTTATGGAATGTTCGCGTATAAATGATTCCCCCAGCGCTTTATTTCGGCGCGAACGTATGCTATAATAGAGGCATCCTCAAAACGAGAAGGGAGCAAAACGTTATGGGCAAGTTTTTTAAGGAGTTCAAGGAATTTGCGTTCAGGGGAAACGTGGTCGACCTCGCCGTCGGCGTAATGATCGGCTCGGCGTTTACCTCGATCGTAAATTCGGTCGTGAACGATCTGTTCACCCCTGTGATCGCGGCGATTACCGGCAGCATCGATTTTTCGGAATGGAAGATTCCGCTCGCATCCGGCGATCAGGCGCCGACGATCGCAATCGGCTCGTTCATTCAGACTGTGCTGAACTTCTTTATCGTCGCGCTGTGCATCTTCGTGCTTGTCAAATTTATCAACAGGCTCAAGCGCCCCGTCGCGCCCGCGCCGGAAAAGCCGAAGCGCCTCTGCCCGTACTGCAAGAGCGAAATCGCCGACGGCGCGACTCGCTGCCCGCACTGCACCTCGCAGCTGGATTAATCGACCGATATGAAAAAGCCCAGCAGAGTCCTGCGCGTTGAAAAGGTGGTCGGCTTTGCCGTCGCCATCAACGTATTCCAGATTCTCGCCATGATCGGCGTGTTTCTGTACGTGCTGTTCAAAAAAGTGACCTTTCTTTCGCGCGGCGCGGAGCTGACGCTGCTCGGGTTCTGCCTGCTGATCGTGATCTGGGGCGCAGCGATGGACATTCGCGACGCGCTGATCACCCGCCGCGTTGCCGATCAGACGCGGATGCTCGAAGAAGCCTACGGGCAACTCGAAGATCTGAACGCGACGCTGCGATGCCAGCGCCACGATTTTATGAATCATCTTCAGGTTGTCTTCAGCCTGACGGAGATGCAGGAATACGGCGAAGCGATGAATTACATCGAGCGCGTGTACGGCGATATTCAAAGGGTCAGCAGCGTGCTGAAGACCTCGATTCCCGCCGTGAACGCGCTGCTGGCGGCAAAGCACGCCGACTGCGAGGAAAATCACATCCGCTTCGAAACAGAAATCGCCTCCGCGTGGACGGACTTTCCCATTCCCGGCTGGGAAATGTGCCGTGTGATGGGCAATCTGATCGACAACGCGGTCGACGCGCTGACGGATGCGGGCACGAAGGATCCGCTGATCCGCGTAACCCTCGGCGAAACCCCGCGCGCGTACGTGTTTTCCGTCTCGAATAATGGTCCTGCAATCCCTGATGAAATTCGAGAAAGCATCTTTCATCTCGGGTTTACGACGAAGTCCGCCGGTCACGGCTCGGGCTTGAGCATCGTTTCCGAGATTCTCGAATCCTATTCCGGCGAAATCACCGTTGAATCCACGCCTGATCGCACGTCTTTTTCCGGTACCATTCCGAAAGCGGCACGCAAAGAAGCGGCGGAGAATCTGAATCCCTGATCGGGACGGTTCTCCGCCGCTCTTTGTATTTGGTTTTACATTTCGTTTTTTGCAATTTCGCGCAGGATCGCATTCATAATTGCGATCGTCGCCGGCACGCCGCCTTTTTTGCCGCGCACAACGATCGACGTCAGGTCGCTGTCCATCAAACGTTCCTTGATCTGAACCACGCTCGCGAAGCCCGTCGACGCCGCAAGGACGCACACGTCGCTCATCGGCTCGTGCATTCTTCTTTGCACCATCCGGTTGATCGCGGACGGCGCGCTGCCGACAACCATCAGCTTCGGTCCCGGAAGCGCCAGACCGTAGTCCACCGCGACTTCCGCGCGCGTTACCCTTCTCTGTTCCGCCAGCGCAATTACCTGCGGATCGTCGATAAAGCACACGACGCGCGCACCGTTCCGTCCAAGAAGCGATTCATCAATGTCGTTCGCGACCAGCATCGTGTCCGTTACGATGCTGCCCCCCATTTCGATCAGGCGGCGAATGTGCGTCAAAGCGGTCGGTCCGAAATAAATGCTCTGCGCAAGCGCCGGATCGTTCGTCTCGCGTTCAATCTCGGCAAGAATAGATGTCATTTCCTGACTCATATACGGAATCGCTATTCTATGCCGAGCTCCGGTAGCAGAGATTTTTCTCATACTCATCGTTCTCCCTTATATTTTTCCATCGCCTTCGATCACTTTTACATTACCCTTCGTTTTGTGTTTTGTCAAGCGCGTTTCCGCAAATCGCCACAATTTTACATTTCATTCACATGAATGTTTCGTATTGAAAACAGCTTCACGGAGCAAAAATTTATAGTATTGTTAATCCCCCCTCCTTGTGTGCTTCAGCCTTTCGCATGTTATGTTTGTGTTATCATTTTCAAAAAAAAAAAAAAGGCTATGTCACAACAAACAGTTGATAAATAGCCATTTTT
>OLPR01001794.1_pt1 | contig 16963 bp, 14 predicted proteins | sample 1672761 | NCBI WGS metagenome assembly OLPR01 (sample SAMEA3136721, study PRJEB25190) | human gut metagenome | biome: human gut; feature: human-associated habitat; material: faeces | place: Austria | collected 2013 | reverse complement strand
CCGAAGGCCGACTAGCGCCAGAAATGGCTGAAAGCCATGAAGCGCGTAGCCAAGCCCAAGCGCAGCGCAGGGCTTGGCCGCAGTGCATAGCGACGTGGGCCGCCTCTGGAGTCGCCGTGCTGCCTGCTTTCTTTGGTACTTTCTTTCGCGTCGAAAGAAAGTACTACCCCTCTCGGGACGGCAGTCCCACCATTCGCGCCGGAGTCGGCGCGTCATGTCCCCCGGCATGGAGTTTTCGAACAGAGTTATCGCGCGCCATGCAGGCAGGGGGCTTTCCGCTCGCCCCCTGCACCCCTTCGGACTACCGAAAGGAACATATGCGCGTCCCCACGGGACAACAACGCCCAATCCGTGGGCGCATCAGCCCTTGCATGAAGCCCTCAATCGCACAGCAACGTAAACAACAGGCTGCCAAAAACTGCCTTCCTTCTTTTTCTCACTCCACTGTAACGCTCTTCGCCAGATTCCTCGGCTTATCCACGTCGCAGCCCCGCTGCACTGCCATGCAGTACGCGAACAGCTGCAGCGGGATCGCCGCCAGCAGCGGACAAATCAGCTCGTCTGCGTCGGGGATCAGAATCAGTTCGTCCACCTCCGGCTCCACCTTTTCCCGCAGATTTTCCCGGCAAATAGCCAAAATTCGCGCACCGCGTGCTTTGACTTCCTTTAGATTGCTCATCGCCTTGTCAATCAGCTGCGGCTGGGTAATGGTCGCCACCACCAACCGGCCTTCCTGCAACAGAGCGATCGGCCCGTGCTTCAGTTCCCCGGCGGCATAGGCTTCGCTGAAAATGTAGCTGACTTCCTTCAGCTTTAGCGCCGCTTCCATAGAAAGCGCATAGTCCATGCCCCGGCCCACGAAGAAAACGTGTTTCTTCTGGCTGGCCGTGCTGGCGATACGCTGCAGCTGTGGCTCTGTTTTCAAGGCAGTCTCCATTTTTTCCGGCAAGGCGCACACCTCCGCCGCCAGTGCTTCCGCCTGTTCTGCCGTCAAGTGGCCGCGCATTTTCCCCAGCGCCATGCCGATCAAAAACAGCAGTTCTGCCTGTGTCGTGTAGGCCTTGGTGCTGGCCACGGCGATCTCCGGCCCGGCATAGGTGTACAGGGTGTTCTCCTCCCCCGCTTCCCGGGCAATGGTGGAGCCTACCACATTGCACAGGGCGATCACATGTGCGCCCTGGCGCTTGGCTTCCCGAAGGGCCGCCAGTGTATCGGCGGTTTCACCGCTCTGGGAGACGGCGATGAACAGTTCGTCCTCGCCGATGATGGGATCCCGGTAACGATATTCGCTGGCAATGGCCGCCTCCACCGGAATGCGCGCCAGCTTTTCGATGGCATACTGTCCGTAAATGCCCGCATGATAGGCCGTTCCGCAGGCAACAATGGTGATCTTTTTCAGGCGCTTTGCTTCCTCCGGGCAGATGGGCAGCCAGTTTTCCACCGGCACATCCAGCCGGGGAGCCGCCGTTTTCCGAGCCGCTTCGGGCTGCTCGTGAATCTCCTTGAGCATATAGTGCGCATACCCGCCCTTTTCGGCGCTGGTCAGGTCCCAATCCACATGAAAGACCGGATGGTGACAATGATTGCCATAGGCGTCGAATACGCTGATCCCCTGACGGTTCAGCACGGCGATCTCCTTATCCTGAAGGAAGATCACATCCCGGGTGTGGCTCAGCAAAGCGGGAATATCCGATGCGATGAAGCCCTCGCCGTCCCGCGCGCCCACGACCAGCGGACTGTCGTTCCGGGCGCAGTACAGGTCGCCCGGTTCGTGGTCGCAGAGAATGCCCAGCGCATAGCTGCCCTCCAGCATTCCCATAGCCCGAATGAGGGTGCGCTTCATGTCGCCGTCATACAGCCAGTTCAGCAGATGGGCAATGACCTCCGTGTCGGTCTGACTGACGAACTTCGCGCCCGTCTGTTCCAGATGGCGGCGCAGCGCCGCGTGGTTTTCAATGATGCCGTTATGTACCACGGCGATGCCGCCCTTCACGTCCGTATGAGGATGGGCGTTCAGGTCGCTGGGTTCCCCATGGGTGGCCCAGCGGGTATGGCCGATGCCAATAGTGCCCGAAACAGGGCTTTCCTTCAGAAGGCCCGCCAGATTTTCCAGCCGTCCCTTGGCCTTGCGCACGCCGATCTTTCCGTCCGGGCCGATCACTGCCACTCCGGCGCTGTCATATCCACGATAAGAAAGCCGCTCCAGCCCTTCCATCAGAATGGGCGAAGCGTTTTTAGAGCCGATATATCCCACAATGCCGCACATGGTTCTTCCTCCTTTTGTTTCAAAACGTTATATAACATATCATAGCATATTTTCATTGTCAAGGCCTAAAAACGCTGCCAGCGGATCCACCGGCCGGCCGTTCTTGTGCACTTCCAGATGCAGATGCGGCAGACCATCGCTCTCCGCCAGCACCCCATTGCCGCTATGTCCCAATGTCTGCCCCTGTATGACCGGGTCGCCCGCCTGAACGTAATCCGCGCTGCTCAACCCCGCATACAGGGTCTCGTAACCATTTTCGTGGTCGATCAGCACGCACAGCCCCAGTTCGTTATCCTGCCAGACCCGCTCGACCTTCCCCCCGGCACAGGCGGACACAGCGGTTCCGTATTCCGCCTGCAGGTCGATCCCCGCGTGAACCTGCCACGCGTTAGTCTGAGCAAAAAACTGCGGTTCCGTATCGCTGAACGCCCGATCCAGGAAACCCGAAACCGGCTGGGAAAGGGAAAAGGGTGCTTCCGTAGGCACGGCCAGCACCGTTTCGCCGCCAGTCACCAGTTCCTTTGCTTCGGAAAGCGTCTGGGCCTGCGAACTGTCCGCACTTTCCGCCTCGCCGCTGGTCAGAACCGGTTCTTCTTCCTCGCTTCGAAGGCGAAACGTATAAAAGGCGCTCAGGCCGATGACCAGCACGCAGATCGCCAGTACCACATAAAAGCCCTGTTTTTCCATCATGCGGTCATAACGCTGATAGGCTCGTTTCATCCCGGACTTGAATTTTTGCCATCCCCGGCTTCTTTCCATTTGCATCCCTCCCGGCTAAAGTTTGCCCTGCAGCCGGGTTTTCCATTCCAAAGCGGTTATTCGTCTGTTCCCAGCTCTGTGCCGGGATAATAATGAGCCAGAATCGCCCGATAATCTGTGCCGTCCGCCGCCATGCTGTTAGCTCCCACCTGACTCATTCCCACGCCGTGGCCGTATCCCCGCTGATGAAAGGTAATGCCCGTTTCATCCATGGAGACCGAAAAAAGGGTGCTTCGCAGGGAAAGCGCCCGGCGAACCTCCGCCGCGTCCAGCGTATGTTCCCCGGCCACAACCGCCTTGACTCGTCCACTGTCGGTATAGGCCGCCACGGAGAAGGTCTGCCGCAGACGCTGGGCCGTCAGATTCAGGCCGCTGAAGTAGGCATTCAGCAGACGAGCCGCTTCTTCGTAGGAGAAAGTCGCGTCCGTATAAAATCCCCGGGCGCTTTCCTCCCCGGCGCTGTCCACGCTGACCAGATAAGGCAGGCTTTGGGAAAACACCGCCTGTACGTCCTCCGTGTGCCCGCCGCTCATGGCGTGATACATCACGGTAATGGGCTCACCGTCGTAACGGAGAAGCTCGTCCCGCGTTTCAAGCACGGCCTGCATCACCCGTTTGCGGTAGAGTTCAAACTCCCCGCCCCATTTTTCCCGGCAGGCCGCCTCCCCCACGTATCCCTGACAGCAGGCGCTATCTCCGCAGATATCCGCGCTCGGATGACGGCTGCAGCCCCCGTCCAGCTGCTGCCGCACCGCCCGGGTACGGGCGGCGACCGCCTGTGCTTTCAGCGCCTCCAAATGGTACGCTGCGGGCATTTCCGCAGCTACCACGCCGCAGACGTAGCTTTCCAGCGGCATGGTGCGCACGCCGTCCTCCAACCAGACGGCGATCGTCTTTTCAGCCATTTCGCCGCTTTGGTTGGCTAGCGACAGACCTTCTTCCTCTGCATCCTCCCGGAGAAGCAGATCACTGGCCGGTTCCGCCGGGGCGGAAAACCACAAGCGCAGGATCCGCGCCATCCGGGCGGGGGCCAGCACTCTCATCTGCCAGAAGGGCGTTTCCATGGTTCCGAACTCCTCCACCGTCACCGGCGCGCCCGCCATTCGCCAGAAAACAGCCAGCGTCAATATAAGAATCCCCAGCCATACCGGCGGATAACCCCGTTTCATACTGCATCCCTCCGCCAAAACCTATGCAACATTCCGCGGGTTTCATTCGTCTATATTTTCAGAACCGATTTTTCCCACCGAAAGGAGCCGCTACCGAAGATGAAACGCGCCTTGCTGCTGATTTTATGCCTGTGTCTGCTTCTGCCCGCCGGGGCGCTGGCCGCCGAGACCTGCCAGCCCGGCGATTCCGGCGCGGCGGTCACGCAGCTGCAGCGCAGGCTGATCGAACTGGGCCTGCTGAGCGGCAAGGCGGACGGTATTTACGGTAAGCAAACCTCCGCCGCCGTCACGGAAGCCCAACGGCTGCTGACGGAGCTTGGCGGACACAGCCTGACGCAGGACGGCGTGGCCGGACGAAAGACAGTAGAGCTTCTGTTTGACGAAAGCAACGACGCGCTGCTTTCCACCCTGTGCACAGGCAGCCGGGGTGAGCGGGTCCGGGCGCTGCAAAACCGGTTGATCGACCTTCGTTTTCTCGATGAAATGGCGGACGGAGCGTTCGGCGCGTCCACGAAAGCCGCCGTCGCACAATTTCAGACAGAGGCGAAGGGCTGGGGCATTTTTCAGCAGGAGCCGGACGGTTTGGCCGACCCGGACACCGTCCGCCTGTTGAACGTCGACCTGTCCGCCTATGGCTGGCAGGCCCCGGAGTATTACGACTTCACCCGGCCCGATACGCTGAACGGGATTTATCTTTTTTCGAAGAGCTGCATACTGATGGACGGCCCCAGCGGCGAAGTGTTGTTCGAGTCTGCCAGCCGGGAGCGTCGCTATCCTGCCAGCACCACCAAAATCCTGACGCTGATGGTGGCCCTGGAAAGCGGCGGTCTGGAGGACATCGTCACCATCCCGCAGGAGGCGGCGGACGTTCCGGCAGACAGTTCGCTGGTGCCCGTTACGCCCGGAGAACAGATGCGCAAGCTCGATCTGCTTTACGGACTGATGATCCGTTCGGGCAACGACGCGGCCAATGCCATCGCCGTGCTGGAAGCCGGCAGTGTGGAGGCTTTCGTGGAACGGATGAACGAAAAAGCCGCGCAGATCGGCATGGGAGACTCCAATTTTGCCAATCCGCACGGCTATCACGATGAAGAACACTATACGACGGCCTATGATCTGGCGCTGCTGGCCCGGGCCGGAATGAGCGACCCGGACTTCTGCCGCATCGTCACCTGCCTGAGCTATACGCTGCCCCCCACTTCCAAGCGGGACGCGCTGACCCTCCGCAACGAATACGAAATTTTCGACCCCGCCTCCGAATTATATCTGCCCTATGCGGCGGGAATCAAAAGCGGCTATACCTCCCGGGCGGGCTTCTGCTACGTCGGCGCGGCCCAGCAGGACGGGCGTTCCCTCATCGCCGTCGTATTGGGCGCGCCCAGCCGAAACCGGGCGTGGAAAGATTTGCAAAAGCTGTTTGAATACGGCTTCAGTCAGCCGTAACGCCAAATTCCCGGTGCAGCTTCTTCCGCACCCACAGATAGGCCGGAACCAGAAAAACGTCGGCAGCGATCCATGCCACCGGGCTGGCGAAGCACACGGCCTCAAAGCCCGCCGCAGGGATCCAGAACAGGCTGATCAGTCCCCGGGCCAGCATTTCGAACACACCGGCAAACACCGCCAGCTTGGAAAAGCCCAGACCCTGAATCATGAAACGGAACACATACACAAAGGTCAGCGGCGCGCAGAAGGCCACCCAGTGCATGATAAAATACTGAGCGTCCGCCAAAACCGACTTTTCCTCCGCGCCGATGAACAAGCTCAGCAGTGTGGGGCCCAAATACTTGATCAGGAAAAAGGCGATGACGGAATAGATCAGGCCGAATGCCACGCAGGTGCGCATTCCCTTGCTGATCCGATCCAGCTTTTTCGCGCCGATATTCTGGCCGCCGTAGGTGGCCACGGTGGTGCCCAGCGCGTCCAGCGGGCAGCAGATCAGCTGCGTCACCTTATTGCCGGTGGAGACCGCCGCCACCGCGTGGGAACCCAGCCCGTTAATGCCCGTCTGCAGCATAATGCTGCCAATGGCGGTGATGGAATACTGCAGCCCCGTGGGAAGGCCCATGCCCAGCAGCACCTTGCAGCACTGCCAGTCCACCTTCCAGTCCTCTTTGGTGATGATGAGCACCTGACTGTGACGGATATAACGGACGCACAGCAGAGCGGAAATCGCCTGAGAGATCACCGTGGCGATGGCCGCGCCCTCCACGCCGGTATGGAAAACGACGATCAGCAGAAGATCCAGCGCCACGTTGATGAGCGACGCGACGATCAGATACAATACCGGCGTGCGGGAGTCGCCCATGGAGCGGATGATGCCGAACAGCACGTTATAGAGCATCACCACGGGAATGCCCAAAAAGATCACAAACAGGTAGGCAAAAGCGTCGTCGATGATGTCCGCCGGGGTATTCATCCACACCAGAAAGGTGCGGCACAGGCAGGAGACCAGCAGCCCCACCACCAGCGAGAACGCCACGGAGATCATAATGGCGTTAACGGCGTAGCGCTTCAATCCCGCGAAATCGTGTTCGCCGAATTTCTGCGCCACAGGGATGGCAAAGCCGGTGCAGGTGCCGGTGCAGAAGCCAAGGATCAGAAAGTTCAACGCGCCGGTAGCGCCTACGCCCGCCAGCGCGTTCACGCCCAAAAAACGGCCTACTACCACCGTATCCACGGCGTTGTACATTTGCTGGAACAAAAGTCCGAACAGCAAAGGCATGAAAAACCCAAAAATCAATTTGGTCGGCGAGCCGACCGTCATATCCCGCGTCTTTGCCATCGATCAAACCGCCCTTCGAAAAGATCGATCTTTCCCCCACAGGCAAAATGCCCTCCGGCGGAAAGCAGCGCCAACGAAAACGCCCGGCAGACCGGAAGAACCGACCTGCCGGGCGTTTGACAGTTTACACAGAAAGCCCGCATTTTGCAATAGGTTTTCCTGACTTTTTTCAGGAAGCGCTGCTTTCGTCCTTCGGAAGCTTTTTGGCCGCCGCGCGGGGCTTCCGGGCGGGCTTGGCAGCTTCGTCCGTCAGCACCAGCCGGGGCTGTTCCAGCCCGTCCACGCACTTTTCGGTGATGACCACCTGCTTTACATCGTCCCGGGAGGGAAGATCGAACATGGTGTCCATCAGCACTTTTTCCACGATGGCCCGCAGGCCGCGCGCGCCGCTCTTGCGTTCGATGGCCTGATGGGCGATCTTTTTCAGCGCGGCAGGCTCAAAGAGCAGTTCCACACCGTCCAGATCCAGCAGATAGCCGTACTGGCGCACCAACGCGTTCTTGGGCTCGGTCAGGATGCGGATGAGCTGCGCTTCGTCCAGCTGATCCAGCGTGACCACGATGGGGAGGCGGCCCACAAACTCGGGGATCAGGCCGAACTTGATCAGATCCTCCGGCCGCAGCTGGCGGAAAATTTCGCCGATCTTCTCTTCCTCCTGCGACTTCAGCTCACTGCCGAAGCCCAGCGTTTTTTTACCCACCCGGTTTTCGATGATGGGGGCCAGGCCGTCGAAGGCGCCGCCGCAGATGAAAAGGATGTTGGTGGTATCGATCTGGATGAACTCCTGATGGGGATGCTTGCGCCCGCCCTGCGGAGGAACGCTGGCCACGGTGCCCTCCAGGATTTTCAGAAGCGCCTGCTGCACGCCCTCGCCGCTCACGTCCCGGGTGATGGAGGGGTTTTCGCTCTTGCGGGCGATCTTATCGATTTCGTCGATATAGATGATGCCCCGCTGGGCCAGCTGAATGTCGTAGTCCGCATTCTGGATCAGCCGCAGCAGGATGTTCTCCACATCCTCGCCCACGTAGCCCGCTTCCGTCAGGCTGGTGGCATCAGCGATGGCGAAGGGCACCTTCAGGAGCTTGGCCAGCGTCTGGGCCAGAAACGTCTTGCCGGAACCGGTGGGGCCCACCATCAGAATATTGCTCTTCTGAAGCTCCACCTCGTCATTCTGTGTCTTGGCTTTGATGCGCTTATAATGATTGTAGACCGCCACGGACAGGGCGCGCTTGGCCGCTTCCTGACCGATGACGTATTCGTCCAGCACGGCCTTGATCTCCCGGGGACGGGGGATCTCGCTGCCGGAGACGCTGTCATGGACGGCGGAAAAATCGTCGTTGATGATCTCCTGACACAGCAGGATGCATTCGTTGCAGATCTGCGCGTTGGGGCCTGCCACCATGCGGCGGACCTGATCGCTGGTCTTGCCGCAGAAGCTGCACCGGCGCAGCTTGGGGGTGCGGGAGTTGGTATCGTCACCCGGCAATGTTGTCACCTCGTTTTGTTGCTTTCAGCGCCGTTGAAAGGCCGTTTACCGGGCGTTTCTCGGCTGGTAGATCTCGTCGATGATGCCGTACTGGAGGGCTTCCTCGGCGCTCATGAAATAGTCGCGCTCCACATCCTGCTTCACGCGTTCTATATCCTGACCGGTCATTTCGGACATCATGCGGGTCATTTTTTCCTTGGTCTTCATCAGCCATTCGGCCCGAATGGCCACGTCGGTGGCCTGACCCTGCGCGCCGCCCAAAGGCTGGTGGATCATGATCTCGCTGTTAGGCAGAGCCAGACGCTTGCCCTTCTTGCCCGCCATCATCAGGAACGCGCCCATGCTGGCGGCCATACCGATGCACACGGTGCGCACGTCGGGCTTGATGTAGTTCATGGTGTCAAAGATCGCCATGCCAGCGGTCACGCTGCCGCCGGGGCTGTTGATGTAGAGCGAAATATCGCTGTCCGGGTTTTCCATTTCCAGAAACAGCAGCTGAGCCACCACCAGATTGGCGGTATCGTCGTCGATCTCCCCGCCCAGGAAAACAATCCTGTCCTTCAAAAGGCGGGAGTAGATATCGAAGGAACGTTCTCCTCGATTGGTCTGTTCAATGACCATAGGTACCAAATTCATTGCTTTCCCTCCTTGTGGCGCAATGTTGAAACAGGCGCACCGCAAGATATACCATAACAGTATATGAATGCGGTGCGCGCCTTATACGTTTGAATTACTCGTTGTCAGCCTTTTCTTCGGAAACCTCGGCGGCTTCTTCCTTCTTTTCAGCGTCCGGCTTGATCTCCTCGTCGGTGACCTTGGCGCTCTTCCACATCAGGTCGATGGCCTTGTTGATCTGGGCGCGGTGCTTGAAGTAATCCAGCTGCTCGGCGGAGAAGGTGGACTTCAGCTGTTCCACGGTCTGACCCATGGCGGCGGTGTAGCCCTCCAGCAGTTTCTCCACGTCGGCTTCGTCGGCCTCGATGTTTTCCGCCTTGATGATCTCCTCCATCACCAGTTCGGAGCGCACGTTGTTCTCAGCCTCGCCGCGGTACATATCCCGCATCTGCGCTTCGCTCTGGCCCAGAATCTTCATGTACTGCTCCATGGTGAAGCCCTGCTGCTGCATCCGCCAGTTCATCTGCTGCATCATTTCATCCAGTTTTTCTTCCACCATGGGAGCAGGCACGTCGATCTCGGCGTTGGAGACGGCCTTTTCCACCATGGCGCTCTTGGCGGCTTCGTCCGCCTGAATGTCGGCGGCTTCCTGCAGGGTCTTTTCAACGCTCTCGCGGTATTCCTTCATGGTGTCGAAATCGCTGACTTCGGCGGCGAAATCGTCGTCCAGTTCAGGCAGCTCCTCGCGGGTGATGGCGTGGAGCTTCACATGGAAGACCGCGTCCTTGCCCTTGAGGTTTTCCGCATGATAAGTCTCGGGGAACTTGACGTTCAGGTCGCGCTCCTCGCCGATCTGCATACCCACCATCTGCTCCTCGAAGCCGGGGATGAAGGTGTTGGAGCCGATCACCAACGTCTGATGCTCGGCGGTGCCGCCGTCGAACTTCACGCCATCGACGGTACCGGAGTAGTCCAGCTCGGCCTTGTCGCCGTTCTCCAGCGCGCGGTCGGTCACGTCCACCACGCGGGCGACGCGCTTCTGCTCCTGCTCGATGCGGGAATCCACTTCCGCGTCGGTCACCTTGCGGATGGTGCGGGTCACGTCCAGTTCCTTGTACTGGCCCAGCTTGACTTCAGGCATCACGTACACTTCGCAGCTGAACTCCAGATCCTTGCCGGCTTCCATGGCCTGCACATCCACCTCGGGACGGGCCACGGGCTTGAGGTCGTTTTCTTCCACGGCCTTATAGTAGGCTTCGGGGAACAGGATATCCAGAGCGTCCTCATAAAAAACGCCCTTGCCGAACATATTCTCAATCAGCTTGCGGGGCGCCTTGCCCTTGCGGAAGCCGGGAACGTTGATCTGTCCGCGCAGCTTCAGATACGCCTGCTGCAGCGCGTTTTCAAACTCCGCCGCGGTTGCCTTGAAGCTGATCTTTACTTTGTTGCTGCTGAGCTTTTCTACCGAATGTTCCATGTATTTTCCTCCCTGGGCGCCGGTTTCCCTCTGCCCCATTTATCAAAGTACACCATTTGACAGTATAGCATTGTTTTGTCAATTACGCAAGCCTTGGTTTTTTTCTGTTTTCCGCTTTTGGGCTGTTTTTTGGCAAAAAACACGCGGCTTTTTTCTCTTTCTTCACTGACAGGCGTTTCAGTGTGTTTCTTCGGTCATCCCTTCCTAATTGCCCGGAATATCAGTATGCTGACCAAAGCGCCCCTTTCCCGCGCTCGAACCATCGTGCGCACGGAGGCGGGCCGGGTGCAGGAGCAGGCCAATTTCGACGCGGCGAACAAGGCCAAGGCCGCCGGGGCCGACGTGGTGAAGCAGTGGAGCGCCGTCCTCGACGGCAAGACCCGCGACACCCACCGGGAGCTGGATCACCAGATCAGAGAAATGGACAAGCCCTTTGAGACCTATGGTAAAAAAGCCATGTACCCACACGATTTCGGCGACCCTGTCGAGGACTGCAACTGCCACTGTACTCTGCTGACGCGGGCGCGGGCTGCGCTGGATGCGGATGAACTGAAAGTGATGCAGGAGCGGGCGGAGTTCTTAGGGCTGGATAAGACGGACAGCTTCGCAGAGTTCAAGGAAAAGTACCTGAAAGCGGCTGAAAGCGTTGAAAATACCGGAAAAAGTGGTATAGAAAAGGGAAAAATCGCTATTCCGGTGAAAAAATTAACCGGCTATGCGCTTGACCCCAAAAAAGCCCCCGACAAGGCAAAGGCATTCAAACTGGCCCTTGGTTATGACCAAAGCAACGCTGAAGAATTGTTGCAGAACATCGTTGACCACGTGGATGAAAGCAAGTTTGTTGAAAAAGGCAATGTCGGGTATGGAATGCTTTATCAATCCGTTATGCGGCTAACCGGCCCAAACGGCAAGCAGGCCAATGTGCTGACTGCATGGATTGATGAAAATGGCAAAAAGCGCCTGACCAGCGTTTATGTAACAGATAAGAAGGTGACGGAATGAAGATTCAGCAATACGATAAGGTTATTTTGAAGGACGGCGATTATGCGTGTATCGTTGAAATCTTCGAAGACGGAAAAGCCTTTCTTGCGGACATAGACAGAAAAGGTGGTACGGAAACGGACTGGTTGAAACCAGAAGATATTGAAAAAGTGGTAAACTAAGCACCCTGCGCCCGCACGGTGCTTTTTTGATGGGAGGAAAAAGCCATGAGCCTTTCGGAAATCGAAAAGAAAATTGAGGGGAAAGAAATCAAAAGCGTTGATGATGCGCGGAAATACCTGACTGACGAAGAAATATTGTACTACATGGAAAACAATATCTTTTGGGGCCTCTGTACAGGCATTGAAGATGAGGACGTATGCGTTGTGGCTGAAATCCTCCGCATTCTGGGCGGCAAGGGATACAGCGTCGCGCATACGTCCCGGATTCTTTCGGCTTGTAAAGCGTTTGCTGAAAGAATCGCGCAATTCAGGTTTTAGGAAAGCCAGAAGTGACGCTTTTGAATTACTTACTGGGGGTGAAACGATTGAAACCATTCAGAAAAAGACCGCCAAAGCCGTGCAGCATACCCTACTATGTCGACAAAGTGATTGACTATCGCACCCAATACGAAACCGCCAAGAAGGTTGAAAACAGCTATCCGCCAGTCGTGGCGGAATTGTTTCTTAGTATTCTCATCAGTGTACGCGCGCTCCGCGGCACGTTCGGCGTTCTTTCCGGCTTCCTCCTGTTTTTGCTGCTCAAGCCGATCTTTTCGGCGTAAGGTCTCCTCCTGATAGGCCAAAAGACCTTCCGGCGTAACATGGGCGGTCGAATAAAACCGATGGGCAAAGAGATAGCCGTCGTCAATGAGGCGCTGCACAGCGGGCAAAAGCGCCTGATCGAGGCCAGTTACTTCTTCCATCGGAAATTTAGCTGTGCCGTGTTTTTCCAGAAACATTTATGTTTTCTCAGATACCCTTTTTCCAAAAAACGACTTGACGGAACCAGCGGCAGGGCATAAAATAAGAATAGTTAAAAAATGGAAGCGGCAAGAGAGTACGCTTTCGCATACCCTTTATCAAGCCATAAAGGAGGACAGACCGATGCGGTATCACGCTCCATCGGGTGGAATCCGAGATACATTTCATCAGGGGCTCAGCCGCCGCGCCTATGAAATGCTTGGCTCTCATCCCTGCGAGGAGGGAGGCAGGCGTAAGTGGCATTTCTGCGTTTGGGCTCCCAACGCGAAACACGTGGCGCTGGTCGGTTCCTTTAATCATTACGACCGCAGCGCCCACCCCATGAAAAAACAATATGACGGCACCTGGGAGCTTCGGCTGGACGAGGAGACCCTCTGGCACGACGCACCGGAGGACGGCTACCCCACCTACAAATACGCCGTCTGGGGGGCGGACGATATCTGGCGCATGAAAGCCGACCCTTACGCCTTCTACAGCGAGCTAAGGCCCAACAATGCCAGCCGTCTGTACGATCTGGAGGGCTACGAATGGGGCGACGAAGCGTGGATGAAGACCCGCCACGACTTCAATCCCTATCAAAGCCCGGTAAACATTTACGAAGTGCACATGGGTTCCTGGCGCAGGCACCCGGACGGAAGCTTCTATTCCTATACAGAGCTGGCGGACGAACTGATCCCCTACGTGCTGGACATGGGCTACACCCATATCGAGCTGCTTCCAGTGATGGAGCACCCGCTGGACATGAGTTGGGGCTATCAGGTGACGGGTTACTACGCCGCCACCGCCCGGTATGGAACGCCCAAGGAGTTCATGAATTTCATCGACTGCTGCCATCAGGCGGGCATCGGCGTGATCTTGGACTGGGTGCCCTGCCACTTTCCCAAGGATGAGATCGGCCTGTACCGCTTTGACGGCACCAGTCTCTACAATCATCCCGACCGCCGCCGGGGCGAGATCGCCCAATGGGGCACCAAGCTGTTTGATTTTGCCCGGGGCGAGGTGTGCAGCTTTCTGCTCTCCAACGCCTGTTTCTGGATGGACTGGTATCACGCCGACGGCCTGCGGGTGGACGCGGTCAGCGGCATCATCTACTATGACTTCTGCAAGGAACCGGGACAGTACCTGCCCAACTGCTACGGCGGGCGGGAGAATCTGGACGGCATCAACTTCCTCCGCCGCCTGAACGAGACTGTCTATCATGACTTCTGCGGCATTATGATGATCGCGGAGGAGAGCACCGCCTTCCCCATGGTGACGGCCCCCACCTATCTGGGGGGACTGGGGTTCGGCTTCAAGTGGAACATGGGCTGGATGAACGATATTCTTTCCTATATCAAGCTGGACCCCGTCTATCGGAAATACCATCACGACAAGTTGACCTTCAGCCTGTTCTATGCCTTCAGCGAGAACTACATCCTGCCCTTCTCCCACGACGAGGTGGTGCACGGCAAGCACAGTATGCTGGACAAAAACCCCGGCGACCTGTGGCAGAAATTCGCAGGCTTGCGGGCGCTGTACGGCTACACCATGGCCCATCCGGGCAAGAAGCTGCTGTTCATGGGTGGGGAGTTCGCCCACTTCATCGAATGGAAGTACGACGATCAGCTGGATTGGTTCCTGCTGGTCTACGAGCGCCACGCGCCCCTGCAGAGCTGCGTCCGGCAAATGAACCACCTGTACCGGGAAATTCCCGCGCTGCATGAGGTGGACAACTCGTGGAACGGCTTCCAGTGGATCACCGCTAACGACACAGACAACAGCGTGGTGGCCTTTGTCCGCACGGACAAGGCCGGACAGGCCGTACTGTGCGTGAGTAACTTCACGCCGGTGTTCCACCCCATCTACCGCATCGGCCTCCCGCTGGGCGGTACGCTGAATGAAATTTTCAACACTGACCGGAAAGAATACGGCGGCAGCAACCAGTACAACGCCTATGAGCTGCACGCGGAAAAGTCGGAGTTCAACGGTTTCCCCTATTCCGTGGAGATCTGTGTTCCGCCGCTGAGCACCGTTTACTTCCGCTACGACAAGCTTCTTCCGCCGCCAAAGCCAAAGCGGAATTATCGGACGCTTTCCAAAATCACGGTTTCCCGGCGGCATTCTCCTTAAACCTCCGCCGGTTTTCCCCATCGTTTTCGGGGCTTCGGTATCCAATTTCCCGGGAATAAACTTGAAGGAGTGGTCCCATCCATGAAGAACAAGAAACAATGCGTTGCCATGCTGCTGGCAGGCGGTCAGGGCAGCCGTCTGGGCATTCTGACGGCCGACGTGGCCAAGCCCGCGATCCCCTACGGCGGCAAATACCGCATCATCGACTTTCCGCTGAGCAACTGCACCAACAGCGGCATCGACGTGGTGGGCGTGCTGACCCAGTACCGTCCTCTTTTGCTGAACGCCTATATCGGCAGCGGCTCCCCTTGGGATCTGGACCTTGCTCACGGCGGTGTCTATGTGCTGCCCCCCTATGTGACCGGCAAGTCCGGCGAATGGTATTCCGGCACGGCCAACGCCATCTACCAGAACATCCAGTTCATCGAGCAGTTCAACACGGATTACGTACTGATCCTCAGCGGCGACCACATTTACAAGATGGACTATAACAAGATGCTGCAGTTCCACATCCAGAACAACGCCGACTGCACCATTGCCGTCCGCGAGGTTCCGTGGGACGAAGCCAGCCGCTTCGGCATCATGAACACCAACGAGGACAACAGCATTTCCGAATTTGAGGAAAAGCCCGCCCATCCCAAGAGCAACAAAGCCAGCATGGGCGTGTACATCTTTACGTGGGAGAAGCTGCGCCAGTATCTGGTGGCGGACGCGGAAGACCCCAACAGCTCCAACGACTTTGGCAAGAACATCATCCCCAAGATGCTGGACGACCAGCAGCGCATGTTCGCCTATGATTTCGAGGGCTACTGGAAAGACGTGGGCACCATCGAAAGCCTCTGGGAGGCCAACATGGATCTGCTGACCCTGCCCATGCCCATCGACCTGTACGACGCCAAGTGGCGCATCTACGGCCGCAACCCCGGCCTGGCTCCCCATTTCATCGCCGAGGGCGCCAGCGTGCGCAACAGCCTGATCACTGAAGGCTGCGAAGTCTACGGCCATGTCGATCACAGCGTGATCTTCTCCGGCGTGACCATCCGGGAGGGCGCCACGGTGAAGGACAGCGTGGTCATGCCCGGCGCGGTCATTGAGCGCGGCGCGCAGGTGCAGCGGGCCATCGTGTCCGAGGACGCGGTCATCGGCGCGGGCGCGACCGTAGGCGAGGCCACGGGCAATATCGCCGTGGTCGGTACGGGCGTGCATCTGGCTGCCGGCGGGGAAGTCAAGGCCGGAGAGCAGTATGCCGGTTCCTGAAACCCTTTCGTTCCAATGAATGATGAAGTGAGGAATCCGTTATGAAAGACGTAATGGGCATTATCTATACCGGTGAAAAGGACAGCTTTCTGCGCGAACTGACGCTGCAGCGCGCCATTGCCGCCGTTCCCGTGGCGGGCCGCTACCGCGTGATCGACTTTTTCGTCAGCGCCATGGTCAACAGCGGCGTGCGCAACGTGGGCGTCATCATGCAGAAAAACTACCACAGCCTGATGGATCATCTGGGCAGCGGCAAGGAATGGGATCTGCACGGCAAAAACGACGGCCTTTACATTCTGCCTCCCTTCCTGACCCGTGAAAATGTGGGCGTTTACAATGGTTCGCTGGATGCGCTCCATTCCAACATGAACTACCTGCGCCGCAGCCGTCAGGACTATGTGCTTTTCTGCAACAGTCTGATGGTCTTCAACCCCAACTTCAACGAAATGTTCCACCAGCTGGACGACAGCTGCGACGCGGTGCTGATGTACAGCAAGGATCCCTCCCTGCGCCGCCCCGAATACGGCACCTATCTGGACGTGGACGAAAACGGCATGGTGACCGATCTGGAGATGGATCCCACCCATCCCCGCTATGAAAACACCTGCATGGACACCCTGTTCATCTCCAAAAAGCTGCTGGTAGAACTGATGGACCGGGCCTTCGCTCACGGCTATCACGGCCTGATGCGGGACGTGCTGCAGCGCATGATCCGCGACGCGGGTCTAAAAGTGAAGGGCTACGAATATCATGATCTGTGCTACCGCATGGACAGCATCCAAAGCTACTTCCAGTTCAATCTGGACATGCTCAATACCGAGCTGCGGCACAACTTTTTCCGGGAGGATCGGCCCATCTACACCAAGGTGCGCGATGAAATGCCCGCCCGCTACATGGACGAAGCGGTCGCCGTCAACTCCATGGTGGCGGACGGCTGCATCATCAACGGTCGGGTGGAGCACAGCGTCATCTTCCGCGGCGTAAAGATCGCCAAGGGAGCCACAGTCAAGAACTGCGTCATCATGCAGGACGCGCGCATTGACGAGGGCGTGTATCTGGAAAACTGTATTCTGGATAAG
>OLPR01001791.1_pt1 | contig 16969 bp, 16 predicted proteins | sample 1672761 | NCBI WGS metagenome assembly OLPR01 (sample SAMEA3136721, study PRJEB25190) | human gut metagenome | biome: human gut; feature: human-associated habitat; material: faeces | place: Austria | collected 2013 | reverse complement strand
TCTGCAGATTCTGGCGGGCCTGTATGACGATATGGGCATGCCGGCGGATGTGATCTATCTGCTGGTGAACCACTGTATTGCCCGGTCCGAGGAACGATACGGCCCCGGCCGCCGGCCCACCCTGCGCCAGATCGAGAAGGAGGGCTACTATTGGGCCCGGCAGGGCCTGTTTGACCAGGACAGCGCCGCCCGTTATCTGAAAACCTGGCGGGAAAAGCAGCAGGGGCAGGCCGCGTATATGCAGGTGCTGGGCCTGGGCCAGCGCCGTCCGGTGGCCAGTGAAGAAAAATACATCTCCGACTGGATGGACAAGGGCTTTCCACCGGAAACGGTGGCCCTGGCCTATGACAAGACGGTGTTCTATAAAAAGCAGCTGGAGTGGCGGTATCTCAACGGGATCCTCCGCCGCTGGCACGAAAACGGCTGGCATACGCCGGAGGAGGTCCAGCAGGGCGACGCCAAAAAGTCCGCCGCGCCTCCGGACCAGAAGCCGGATAAAAACGATTCCCGCATGGGAAAGTATATGAAGTGGTAAAGGAGGGGACCCTATGCCCTATGACGGTAAAATTCTCAGTCGGGCCATGGCCCGCTTTGATGAGGACAAGCAGCGCCGGACCCAGCAGTTCCGGGAGCGGCAGCAGCGTCTGTTTTGCCGGGAGCCGGAGCTGGCGGATATCGACCGCCGCCTGCGCGGCACCATGAGCCAGATCATCTCCCGGGCTCTGCGGCAGGGGAAGGATCCCGTTCCCGCCATCCACGCCATCCGGGATGAGAATCTGGCCCTCCAGCGCCGCCGGGGGGAGCTTCTGGAGGCTATGGGCTATCCTGCCGACTATCTGGAGGAAAAGCCCCGGTGCGCCCGGTGCGGCGACGCAGGCTTCCGGTCCGACGGGACCATGTGCCCCTGTCTGCGCAGCTACTACGCCCGGGAGCAGATCGCCGAGCTGTCCCACCTGCTGGATATCGGCTCTCAGAGCTTTGATACCTTCCAGCTGAGCTGGTACTCCACCGACCGAAACGGTCTGCCGCGCTCTCCCCGGGAGACGGCGGAGCGGAATCTGGAGATCTGCCGCCGGTTTGCCCGGGACTTCCGTCCCGGTGCACAGAACCTGCTGCTGTTCGGCGACCCGGGCCTGGGCAAGACCTTTCTGTCTGCCTGCATTGCCCGGGTGGTCAGTGAGGACGGCTTCTCCGTGGTGTATGACACGGCGGGTCACATTTTCGCCCAGTTCGAGGCATCAAAATTCCGCCGGGATGACGTGGACGAGCCGGATGAGAGCGTGGAGCGCTGCATGGCCTGCGATCTGCTGATCCTGGACGACCTGGGCACGGAGATGACCACGGCCTTTGTTCAGAGTGCCCTGTACCAGCTGCTCAACAGCCGCCTTCTGGCAGGAAGGAGCACCATCATCAGCACCAATCTGGACCCCGATCAGATCGGCAGGCGATACTCCGCCCAGATCATGTCCCGGCTGGAGGGGGAGTTTGAACTGCTGCCCTTTATCGGGCAGGACATCCGCCGCCTGAAACGGGAGCAGCAGCGCTGACCGGCCATATCCTGCTCCCGTGCGGGATTTTTCGCATGGAAACGGGTTTAACGACCGAAAATGTTACCAATGGGGGAAACAAAACGGTTTGCCAATACTCAAAAACACTGTATGAGACCAGACGACGGACAGCACATAATTTCATCAGAATAAAGAAAACGCGAATAATCTGCAAATATCGTAACGGAATTGTAAAGATTTTTTGTGCAAAGTGGGGATTGACTTTTTCTGTAAAAAAATTATCATATTGGACGGAAAGCAAAAGGATTCGCACCCTTTTGCTTCAAATCGTTACATTGTATGTATGAAGGAGGAGAAAAAATGGTAAGCTTTCTGATTTGCCTGGCCTTGCTGATCGGCGGTTATTTCGTCTATGGCAAGGTGGTGGAAAACACCTTCGGGCCGGACGACCGCGAGACCCCCGCTGTGAAGATCAACGACGGTGTGGACTATGTGGTTCTGCCTCAGTGGAAGCTGTTCATGATCCAACTGCTGAACATCGCGGGCCTTGGCCCCATCTTCGGCGCAATGCAGGGTGCTCTGTGGGGCCCCATCGTGTTCCTGTGGATCACCTTTGGTACGATCTTTGCCGGTGCTGTGCATGACTATTTCTCCGGCATGATGAGCGAGCGCAACAACGGCGCTTCCATTTCCGAGATTTCCGGTATCTACCTGGGCGGGTTCATGAAGAACGTCATGCGCGTGTTCAGCGTGGTGCTGCTGATCATGGTGGGCACCGTGTTCGCCGTGGGTCCTGCGGGCCTGATCGTGACCCTGTTCAAGAACGGCGGCTCCACCGGCGTTGTTACCACCACCCTGTTCTGGCTGGTCATCGTTCTGGTGTATTATTTCATCGCCACCTTTATTTCCATCGACAAGATCATCGGCAAGATCTATCCTCTGTTCGGCATTTGCCTGATCATCATGGCCGTGGGCGTTGCCGTCGGCATCTTTGTCAAGCCTGAGTACACCATCCCCGAGATCTGGGATCACTTCGGTTCCATGCATCCCAAGGGAACTCCCGTGTGGAGCTTCATGTTCATCACCGTGGCCTGCGGCGCTATCTCCGGCTTCCACTCCACCCAGAGCCCCCTGATGGCTCGCTGCATGAAGAGTGAGAAGCAGGGCCGCTTCGTGTTCTACGGCGCCATGGTTTCCGAGGGCGTTATCGCCCTGGTGTGGGCCGCTGCCGGCTGCGCTCTGTATGAGGTCACCGGCGGTCTGAACACCGGCCTGGCCGAGATCCTGGCCAACGGCCAGTCTGCCGCCATCTACGATGTGTGCATCAAGACCATGGGCAAGGTCGGCGTGGCTCTGGCCATGCTGGGCGTTATCGCCTGCCCCATTACCTCCGGCGATACTGCGTTCCGCAGCGCTCGTCTGGTGCTGGCCGACTGGTTCAAGATCGACCAGAAGAAGTGGAAGAACCGTCTGCTGCTGTGCGTGCCCGTCCTGGGCGTCGGCGCTGTCCTGGGCGTGGGCAATGCTCTGGGCTTCATCGACTACTCCGTGATTTGGCGTTACTTCAGCTGGACCAACCAGACCCTGGCCATGATCGTTCTGTGGGCCGCCTCCATGTATCTGTTCTATGAAAAGAAGAACTACTGGATCACCGCTGTGCCTGCTACCTTCATGAGCGCCGTCTCCGCCACCTACTTCCTGCTGGGCAACGAGTGCCTGGGCCAGTTCATCAACCACAAGACCGCCGAGGGCGCTGCCGTTTACAACACCGCCGTGGCTTATCCCATCGGCATTGCTGTGGCCGTTCTGTTCCTGGGTATCTTCCTGTATACCATCAAGAAGCGGCACACCCAGCCTCACTATGAGACTCTGGGCAAGTAATCTGACCCTTTAACTATTTCGCAAAGCGGCAGGCACCTCCTGCCGCTTTGCCCCTATGGGAGGACATGCTATGATCTTTGCACCTGCGCGCCTTGGCAGCGTCACGTTGGACAACGAGACGCTGGCGGCGGACAAAAAGGGTTGCCGCCGCTTCGGCCCCTGCGGCGTGGGCGAAAAGGCCCTGTATCTCAACAGCTTTTTCATTGACCGGCACTACTATGTGGCGCTGGAGTCGGTGCGCCGTGTGTTCAAGCGGGTGGCTATGAGCAAGGGCGGCTTTACCGGTAAGGGCGCCTTCGGCTCCATCCCCTATCTGGTGGTGGAGTATGACGACGGCGCGCAGAAGCAGTGCAACTTCAAGCACGAGGCGGATGTGGACAATCTGCTGGCCTATCTGGCCAAGATCTGCCCGGATCTGCCTCTCCAGAGCCAGAAGGTGGAGCGCCATATGGCCCAGCAGCAGGCTCAGGAGGCCCGCCGCTATCTCAAGGAGCTGACGCCCCAGGCCCAGAGCGAAAAGGAACGCCTGGAGCAGGCCCGCGCCTTCCTGGAGGACCACACCAATCTGACCCGCCGCCTGTCCCAGGCGGCCAAGGCCAAGCGGGTCAATGACCGTTCCAACCCCAGCTACAAATGGGTGGCCCTGGCCATCGTTATCGCCGGTGTTGCCGCTTTGGTGTATGGCATCATCACCATGGTCCGGGGAACCAGCAGCCTGGGCATCTACTTTGCCCTATTTGGCTTTGCGGCAGTGTTCCTGTTCTCCGGTGCTCATGTGCTGCCCACCGCCCGCAACAACAAGACGGCCCTGTCCCGGGAGTGGGAACAGGCCCAGGCGGATCTGGCGGCGGTGCTGCCCAAGGACTTTCCTCTGCCTGCCCGCTATGCCCACCCGGTGGTGCTGACCCGGATGATCCGCGTCCTGCGGGAGGGCCGGGCCCAGACTGCCGATCAGGCGCTGGAGGTGGTGAAGCAGGACCTGAAGGCCCTGACCGCCGACGTTCAGGTGGAGCAGTGGGAGTATGACGAGGTAGTGGCCATAAAGCCCATGTTTCTGCTGTCCGACTATCAGTAAATATGTTTCAAACAAGAAATGCGGCTGACCATGGTCAGCCGCATTTCTTGTTTGTTATATTAGGAATGACCCGTAGTCGGGATCACCCGTGCATGGGGCAGCCGTGGGGGGTGGGCCCCCGGCGCTGCGCCCGGACCTGGATCATCTCTCCGGCGATGCTGACGGCGATCTCCTCCGGCGTCACCGCCAGGATGGGGGTGCCGATGGGGGTGTGCACCAGGGCGATGGCCTCCTCCGGAATGCCCGCCTCCCGGAGCCGCTGGTTCACCGACGCGGTTTTGCGACGGGAGCCGATGACTCCCACATAGGCAAAGGCTCCCCGCAGCACCTGGTCCTCCACCTGGAAGTCCCGCATATGGCCGCTGGTCATGATGACCACAAAGTCCTCCTCCGTCACAGTGAGATAGTCGCTGATGCGGGTGAAATCCCCGCAGATCACCTGCTCCGCCGTGGGGAACAGGGAGGTATTGGCCAGCTCCGGCCGGTCGTCGAATACCACCGGGCGGAAGTCCACCGTGGTCAGCAGAGGGCACAGGGCCTGAGAAATGTGTCCCGCGCCGAACAGCAGCGCCCGCTGACCGATAGGCAGAGGCAGGGAGATGTATCCCGCCGCCATGGAAAAGCCCGGGGTCCGCAGGGCCTGGGCAATATCCTCCGGCAGACTGCCGGCAGCGACGGTTTCCTTATCCAGCAGCGCCGGAGCGGAGCCGTCCTCCGCCAGCACCAGCCACCCGGCGGTGTGCTGCTCCAGCAGAGCCAGGGCCCGGCTGGCGGTGTCGTTCCACAGGGGATCCTCCGCCGGAATGAATTGGAAATGGGCCGTGACGTCGCCGCCGCAGACCATGCCGATATCCCGCTCCGGGGCCTGGTGCAGGGGAAACTCCCGGATGCAGGAGCGGCGCTGGTCCAGCAGCTCCCGGCACAGTTGGATGCTGCGCCCCTCCACCGCGCCGCCGCCGATGGTACCCACCAGGCGGCCTTCGGCTCCCACCAGCATCTGTGCTCCGGCCTTCCGGGGGGCGCTGCCCCGGTCGGCGATCAGCGTCACCAGCACCGTGTCCCGGCGCTTCTCCACCTCGTAAAACAGTTGGGAAAAAATCTGCTTCATGACGTTATCCTTTTTTCCAGGCCTCCGTCTCCTCCAGCAGCCACTGACGCCAGGCATCCACGCCCAGGCCGGACTTGGCGGAGATGGGGAAAATCTTCAGGTTGGGATTGCGCCGGTGAGCGTACTCCACCACCTTGTCCATATCGAAGTCGAAATACGGCAGCACGTCGATCTTGTTGATAATCAGCGCGTCGCACACTGTGAAGATCAGGGGGTACTTCAGGGGCTTGTCGTGGCCCTCGGGCACGGAAAGGATCATGGCGTTTTTCACCGCGCCGGTGTCGAACTCCGCAGGGCACACCAGGTTGCCCACATTCTCCAGCACCACCAGGTCCAGGTCATCGGTGCCCAGCTCCCGCAGTCCCTGCTGGGTCATCCCGGCGTCCAGGTGGCACATGCCGCCGGTGTGCAGCTGGATGGACCGGACCCCGGCGTTGGCCATGGCGGCGGCGTCCACGTCGGAGTCGATGTCCGCCTCCATAACGCCCATGCGCAGCTGATCCTTCAGGCCCTCCACGGTCCGCAGCAGGGTGGTGGTCTTGCCGCTGCCCGGAGAGGACATCAGATTCAGCAGGAAGGTGCCCTGCTTTTTCAGCTGCTGCCGGACCCGGTCCGCCTCCCGGTCGTTGTCGGCGAAAACGCTTTCCTTCACCTGGATGATCTTATATTTGTCCATAGGTACGCCTCGTTTCTGTGGATTTTTCAGCAGTATACCATATTTGTCATGAATATGCAAACGACGCGACAAAAAATACCGGAATATGCCAAAAAATATTTGCGTTACCCACCGGACCGGGGGTATAATGAGGGGACAAGAAGGAGGCAGATAGCATGATCTCGACAAAAGGACGGTACTCCATCCGGATCCTTTTAGACCTGGCAGAGCACCGCAGCGGCGGCTACATCCCTATGAAGGAGGTGGCAGCGCGGCAGAATATCTCGCTGAAATACATCGAGAAGCTGATGCCTGCGCTGAAGACTGCCGGATTCATTGAGAGCGTCCACGGCATCGGCGGCGGCTACCGCCTGGCCCGGGAGCCGGAAACATGCACCCTGTGGGACATGCTGCAGTGCTCCGAGGGGAACCTGGCCCCGGTAAGCTGCCTGAAGGACGGGGTGGGTCTCTGCGCCCGGTCCGCCGAGTGCCGCACCCTCCCGGTGTGGGAGGAATACTACCGGATGACCCGGGACTATTTTTCCGGTGTCACTCTGGCGGACCTGATGGACGCCCCCCAGGGGGACAACTACGTCATTTGAATATACGCCGCCCGGACCGGAACTGCCCATCCCAGCCTGGGCGGCGTATATATATTTTCCGGGTTCGACGAAAAAAGCGGTTGCAAAACGGCAGGGAGTTTGGTATAATCAGCGGGTAACAGATGCGCAGGGTTAGTACATCGGTAGTACATCGGCTTCCCAAGCCGAGGAGGCGGGTTCGATTCCCGTACCCTGCTCCAAAAAGAAAGACACCCGTAGGGGTGTCTTTCTTTTTGGAGCAGCACTTTTGCTCTGCAAAAGTGGTCGCCTGCGGGCGGGCGATTTAACATGCAGGGGAAACCCGACTAAGGTTTCCCTTGCATACATTCCTTTCCTTGCGATATACAGGAGTGCGCACGGACAACAAAACCTGTGGGCAATCACAAAGCGAGGACTTTAAGAGAAATCTTGAAGTCCTCGCTTTGTTGTGTCCGGAATCCATTGCGGCATATGGACTTTCAGGCGTTACGCCCTCAAAAGAGCCTATTATCCATGCGGCGAACCGGCTTCTCGATGCGTTTGTTTACAAATAATTCAAAGCCTTCCACTTGACAAGGGCGGCGGGGGGTGGTAAACTGCGTTTAGCACTCAGGAAGTTGGAGTGCTAACGGAGAAACGATATGGAAATGACTGATCGAAAAAAGCAAATACTGAAGATCGTCGTGGAAGAATATGTGGCGGCGGCGGAGCCGGTGGGCTCCAAGGCCATTGCCCAGCGGATGCCCGGAAAGATCAGCTCTGCCACCATTCGCAATGAGCTGGCGGATCTGACGGAAATGGGCTATCTGGAGCAGCCGCACACCTCCGCCGGGCGGGTCCCCTCCGCCAAGGGCTATCGGCTGTACGTCAACGAGCTGATGGAGCATCGCGCCCTGAGCCGGGAGGAGGAGGATAAGCTCAACGCCTCTCTGGCGGAGAAGCTGGCGGGGACGGATCAGCTCATGGCCCGGGCAGGCCAGATGGTGTCCTCCTTTGTGGGTTATCCGGCCTATACCGTGGCGGATCACAAGACAGCCGCCACCGTGCGGCGGTTCGAGCTGATTCCGGTGGACGCCAACAGCTTCATTGCCGTGGTGATGCTGTCGGACAGCCAGGTGAAAAGCCAGCTGCTGCCGCTGCAATTGCCGGTGGCCGACGGCGGCCTGCCGGACATGAGCCACCTGCTGAACACCCATTTCACGGGGATCGGCCCGGAGGATATGAACGGACGGCTCATGAGCCTGTCCGAGCAGGTGCCCGGTCAGTGGTTCCTGCCGCTGAACCAAGTGGTGGAATACGCCGGGCGGCTATTGAAGGAAGCAAACAGCCAGGAGGTCTTTCCCAGCGGGGCCAAGGAATTCCTGCGGTTCCCGGAATACCGGGACGCGGACAAGGCCCACGACCTGATGACCTTTATGGTGGACAATAAAGAGCAGCTGCCGGCGCCCACGGAGGGCGGCCCCGTGCAGATCCTCATCGGCCCGGAAAATCTCAGCGAGGCCCTGCGGGACAGCAGCGTGGTGGTGGCCAGCTATGACATCGGAGACAATATGCGGGGCCTGGTGGGCGTGGTCGGACCCACCCGGATGGACTACGCCACCGTGGCGGCGCGCCTGAGCTACTTTGCAGAGAGCCTGGGCCGCATGTTCGGGAAGAACCAGCTGCCCCCCAAGGAGGACCAGGAAACATGAGCGAGAATGTGAATCAGGAAAACAAGCAGGAACAGGAAAATACGGACACCCCGGAGACCCAGCCCCAGCAGGAGCCGTCTCCGGAAACGGCGGAGGAGACCTTCACCGTTACCCGGGATCAGATGGAAAAAATGGAGCAGCTGGCCAAGATGGTGTCCGACGCCAGCGACAAATATCTGCGTTTGGCGGCGGAATACGACAACTACCGCAAACGCACCGCCAAGGAAAAGGAGAGCCTGTACGGCGACGCCAAGGCCGACACCGTGAAGCCCTTCCTGGAGGTGCTGGATAATCTGGAGCGGGGCCTTTCCCAGTTTGAAGAGGGCGACCCCCACCGCCAGGGTATGGAAATGATCTGCAGGCAGTTCATGACCGTGCTGGAAAAGCTGGGGGTGCAGCAAATTGAAGCGCTGGGCCAGCCCTTTGACCCTGCCCGCCACAACGCCGTGATGCATGTGGAGGACGAGAGCGCCGGAGAAAACACCGTGGTGGAGGTATTCCAGCAGGGATATGCCATGGACGACAAGGTCCTGCGGTTCGCCATGGTGAAGGTAGCCAACTGAAAGGAGCTTGTGCTATGAACGGAAAAAGACTGTATAAGAGCCGCGACAACCGGATGATCTCCGGCGTGTGCGCGGGAATCGCGGAATATTTCGGCATTGACCCCACGCTGGTCCGTCTGGCCTGGGTGGTGTTCAGCCTGCTGGGCGGCAGCGGACTGCTGGCGTATATCATCGCCGCCATCATCGTGCCGGAGAATCCGGCGGACTGATGACGGAGATCATCCTGCTTTTTTGACAGACTAAAATTTTATTTCATATATTCAGGAGGCAATCATTATGTCTAAAGTTATCGGTATCGACCTTGGCACCACCAATTCCTGCGTAGCCGTCATGGAGGGCGGCGAGGCAGTTGTTATCCCCAACGCAGAGGGCAACCGCACCACCCCGTCCGTGGTGGCATTTTCCAAGACCGGCGAGCGCATGGTTGGCCAGGTGGCCAAGCGTCAGGCCATCACCAACCCCGACCGCACCATCTCCTCCATCAAGCGCGAGATGGGCTCCGATCACCGGGTGAGCATCGACGGGAAGGCCTACACGCCCCAGGAGATCAGCGCCATGATCCTGCAGAAGCTCAAGAGCGACGCCGAGGCCTATCTGGGCAGCCCCGTCACCGAGGCCGTTATCACCGTGCCCGCCTACTTTACCGACGCTCAGCGTCAGGCCACCAAGGACGCCGGCAAGATTGCGGGTCTGGATGTGAAGCGTATCATCAACGAGCCCACTGCTGCGGCCCTGGCCTATGGCGTGGACAAGGAGCAGGCCCAGAAGATCATGGTGTACGACCTGGGCGGCGGTACCTTCGACGTTTCCATTCTGGATATTTCCGCGGACGTGGTGGAAGTGCTGGCCACGGCGGGGAACAATCACCTGGGCGGCGACGATTTCGACCAGTGCGTCACGGATTATCTGGCGGACCACTTCCGGGCTTCCACCGGCATCGACCTGACGGGGGACGCGGTGGCCATGCAGCGGGTGCGGGAAGCGGCGGAAAAGGCCAAGATCGAGCTTTCCGGGCTGATGACCACCACGGTGAATCTGCCCTTTCTCACCATGGACGCTTCCGGCCCCAAGCACATGGAAATCACCCTGACCCGGGCGAAATTTGACGAAATGACCCGGTATCTGGTGGATTCCACCATGGGCCCCCTGCAGCAGGCGCTGAAGGATTCCGGGCTGACGGCGGCGCAGATTTCCAAGGTACTGATGGTGGGCGGTTCTTCCCGGATTCCCGCCGTGCAGGAGGCGGTAAAGCGCTTTCTGGGCAAGGAGCCCTTCAAGGGCGTGAACCCCGACGAATGCGTGGCCATGGGCGCGGCCATTCAGGGGGGCGTTATGACCGGCGACGTGAAAAGCCTGGTGCTGTTGGACGTAACCCCCATGAGTCTGGGCGTGGAGACGGTGGGCAACGTATTTGCCAGGCTTATCGACCGCAATACCACCCTGCCGGTGGAAAAAAGCCAGATTTTCACCACCGCCTCCAGCTTCCAGACGGCGGTGGAGATCCACGTATTGCAGGGCGAAAGCGAAATGGCCAGCCGCAACCGCACCCTGGGCCGCTTCCGGCTGGAGGGCATTCGCCGCTCCATGCGGGGAAAGCCCCAGATTGAAGTGACCTTCGCCATCGATTCCAACGGCATCGTCAATGTATCCGCCAAGGATCTGGACACGGGAAACCGGCAGCAGATCGTCATCACCAATTCCGGCAACATGTCCCCGGAGGACGTGGAGCGGGCTCAGCGGGAGGCCGCCCAGTATCTGCTGGAGGACAAGCGGCGCAAGGCGGATTCCGCCCTGCGGGACCGGGCGGATGCGCTGATTTTCCGGGGCGAAAGCCTGGCGGGGAAGCTTTCCCGGGAAGACGCCGGGCGCATCGAAAAGCCCCTGAAGGAAGTCAAAAAGCTGAAGGACGGCAAAAACCCCGCCAAGTTGAAGGACGCCTGCGACCGGCTGGAAGAAATGCTGAACTACGCGGACAAGGCCGACGGCGCGTACGACACCAAATTTACCAAATAATGCGCCGCGTAGTTGCGTTTTTACAAAGGCGCGTTGACAAACGCCCCCTCAGAATGCTATCCTGCCAAGGGAGGAAGCCATGTTTGGATATGTAAACGTAAACCGGGAAACCCTTTCCCCGGAAAATGAGGCGCGATTTCGAGCGTATTATTGTGGATTATGCCGCGCCCTGCGCAAACGCCACGGGCTCACCGGGACGCTGACCCTTTCCAACGACATGACCTTTCTGGCCATGGTGCTCAGCGGCCTTTACGAGCCGGAGGAGCAGTCGGGCCGGGAAATCTGCGTGGCCCATCCCCTGAAGAAGCACGACTGGGTGGCCACCGAGGCCACGGATTACGCCGCGGACATGAACGTCATGCTGGCCTACCACCTGTGCATGGACGACTGGCGGGACGAGAAAAAGCCCCTGTCTCTGGCGGAGGCGGGGCTGGTGCGCCGGGGGTATCAGCGGGTGAAGGCCCGGTATCCGGAAAAATGCGAATTCATTGCCGACATGATCGCGGCCCTTTCCGATCTGGAGAAAAAGGGCCCCGACGGCGACATTGACGCCCCCACCAACCTCACCGGCGAACTCATCGGCGAATTGTTCGCCTGGCGGGAGGATGAATGGAAAGCGCCGCTGACCCGCATGGGCGCGGCTCTGGGGCGATTCATTTACCTGATGGACGCATACGACGATCTGCCCCGGGATTTGAAAAAGGGCTCCTACAACCCGCTGAAGCCCATTGCGGACGCGCCGGACTATGAAGACCGCTGTCTGGACGCGCTGACCATGCACATCGCCGAATGCAGCGAGGTCTTCGAGATGCTGCCCATTCTGCGGGACGCGGGGCTGATGCGCAACATACTTTATTCCGGCGTATGGACCAAATACGCATACATCCAAAGCAGGAAGGAAAAGGGGAAACAGAAATGAGCAGGGATCCCTTCAGCGTATTGGGCGTTTCGTCCAACGCCACCGAGGACGAAATCAAATCCGCCTATCGCAAGCTGGCCAAGAAATATCACCCGGACGTCAACGGCGGATCGGCGGATTCGGAAGCGAAAATGAAAGAGATCAACGAGGCCTATTCCGAAGCGCTGAAAATTCGCCGCAGCGGCGGCACGTATCGCCCCGGCGGCCAGCAGAGCCAGCAGCAGGGCGGTTCCTATTACGGCCAGCGCCAACAATCCGGGCAGGGCCCGGGATACGGCGGCTTCGGGTTCGGCGATTTCGGCTTTGGAGACTTCGGCTTCGGCGGCTATCGGCAGAGCAGCTACAGCCAGAGCGCCTCGCCGGAGCTTCGGGCGGCCCGCAGCTACATCAATACCGGCCATTATCAGGAGGCCAACAGCCTTTTGCAGAAGATGACCGATCGCTCGGCGGAATGGTTTTATCTCTCCGCCCGGGCCAACATCGGCCTGGGCAACCGCACTGCCGCAATGAGCTACGCCCGGCAGGCGGCCCAGATGGAGCCGGACAATTACGAATACGCCCAGCTGGTGGCCAATCTGGAGGGCAATTCTCAGAATTACCGCCGGGCCGGCGCGGATTTCGGCGGCATTCCCCTGACCACCTGCTCCAGCCCCTGCGCGTGGATCTGCGCGTTGAACCTGCTGTGCAACTGCTGCTGCGGTTACGGCGGTTATCGGGGATTCTTCTGCTGAGCAGCTAGAGAAGGAGAGGACTTGTTAGTGCAAGTAAAAAAGTTTGTGCTATACTATATCTGAACAGCCGAAAGCCTTGATATATCAGGGCTTTCGGCTTGCTTTATGGCAATATGGGAAATCAGAAAAACATTGTACGCGAAGTAGTCATGTTACCTGTTGATAATGCAGACAAGCCTGATTATGCTTTCATGGAAGAGTACATCAAAGAGCGAGAACAACAGCTTATTCAAAAGTATATTGCCCATGTTCGTAATACTTCCGTAATAATTAGGGGAGGTATAACGCCACTACATGAAAAGGACTTGGCGGAATTTGATATTCGAACCGTGTTCCCGGCAATTCGGCGCGGCAAACGATTGAAAACGGCAGATCACATAGAAGGGAATATCCCCTATATTTCATCGTCTGCCGCAAACAATGCCGTTGATGCTTTTATCGGGAATGAGGGACATATCCGCAAATACAAAAACTGTATCACTCTTGCGAATAGTGGTAGTGTTGGAACTGCATTTTATCATTGCTATGAATTTATTGCAAGTGATCATGTTACCGCATTGCAATCAAACAGACTGAATAAGTATAGCTATTTGTTTGTCGCAACAATGGTTAGCCGCTTGCAAGAAAAATACAGTTTCAATAGGGAAATTAATGATTTAAGAATCAATAAAGAGAAAGTCCTGTTGCCCGTTGATTCAGATAGTCAACCGGATTGGCAATACATGGAATAATACGCTAAAATGCTCATGGCAATGCTGAAATTGCAGTACTTGCAATCAAAGCAAATGCAATAATAAAAGCACGAGGATAATCCCTGCGCGGTTTATCCTCACCGCTTGCAATACAGTTTCAAATCCCCCTTATACCCTTCAAACGTGTCCACCCGCGTAATATCCCACAATGCACCCTTGAACCGTATGACGTGGGCGGTAGACAGCCCCGCCCGCCAATTTATCTGAAACAGCGCTTCTTCCTGCACTTGTTCAGCGTTGGCGGCGTAATATTCCTTGCCGGACAGGTGGCGGAAGTATGCCCATACAGGCGGGCAGATGGATTCCAGCTTTTCTTCCGGGTAGCCGTTTTCGTTGATAATCGACTGCACCGCCAGTATTTCAATTTTCTTATCTTTCAGCTTCCTAGCGGTTCTTCCTATATCGCCGTTGTGTATTCCGTGTAGTGCTCATACAGTCCCACATAGCAGTCAAGAAACGTAGCACCAATATTTATATATCACAATTTTCCAATATTTACCCATTAGACAATATGATACTTTTAGCAAAATAAAATTAATGATCCCCCATTCTTTCATCTCAAAGGATTGGGGGATCATGTCTAGAAATTCAGGCCCCCAGAATCTGCCGGGCGCGTTCCACATCCCGGGCGATCTGGGCGCGAATTTCTTCCACGGAGGGAAATTTCTTTTCCGGCCGGAGAAATTCCACGTAGGTCACCTGCACCTGCTGGCCGTAAATATCCCGGGAAAAATCCAGAATAAAGGCCTCGATGGTGGGCGCGCCCTCGGGAAAGGTGGGGTGCTTTCCCTGATTGAGGACGCAATGGAGCTTTTCACCGGTGGAGAGCAGCGTCATTTCCGCGGCGTACACGCCGTTTTGGGGCAGGGCCACTTCTCCTTCCGGGGCCACGTTGGCGGTGGGAAAGCCCAGGGTATGGCCGAAGTGCTTCCCCCCCACCACGCTGCCGTGAAATGTGCAAATCACAGGGAAAGCTCCACGCGCTTGATAATGTGATCCTGATAGCACTTATCCAGCTCCACGAAATAACCGCTCCAGCCCCACACCCGAACGATGAGATTCTTATAATTTTCCGGATGCGCCTGGGCGTCCCGCAGCACGTCGGAATTCACGGTGTTCAATTGCAATTCGTGGCCGCCCCAGCGGATGAAGGCCTGTACCAGGGTGGCGGCCTTGGCAATAGCCTCGTCGTTGCGGAACACGCTGTCGTGGAATTCGATGGTCACCGGGCCGCCGTTGATAACCCGGGAGAAATCCGGCTTGGCGAAGGATTTCAGCAGGGATACCGGGCCGTTGAGCTTCACGTTCAGGGACGGCGCGAAATTGGCGGAAAGGGGCGTGCCCTTCTGCCGGCCGTCGGCGGTGGCGCCCAGGTCGGCGGCATGCCAGATGTAATACATGGCCGCGCCGGTACCCGCCCGGTAAATGCCGCCCCGCTCGTTGCGCAGGGGCTGCACCGCGTCGGCAAACAGATTCAGCAGCCGGCAGGCGAAGCCGTCCGCCCGGTCATCGTCGTTGCCCATCTTGGGGCACTGGTTCCGCAATTTATACAGAAGCTCCGGCGTGTTCTCGAAGTTTTCATCCATGGCCTTCAAAAACGCCCTGGGATCCATGCCCTCCCGGAAGACCACCTGATCCACCGCCGCCAGGGAATCCGCCGCGGTGGCCACGCCGGTGCCATGGAGGCCGTAATTGTTATACACGCTGCCGTCGGCGATGTCCTTTCCCGGGGCCACGTTGAAGAACAGGCTCATATAGGGCGAGGGAATCACGTAGAGATGCTTCACGCTTTCGGCAATGGCCGCCGCCTTTTCGCGGAGCAGTTCTCCCGCCCGGGTCAGAATGTCCTCCGCAGATTTGGCGGTGGGCAGCGTCTGGCGAATGGCCTGATCCACCACGCCCGCCACCGGCACCGCGCCGATATTGGGAATATCCATGCCGCGGCCGGGAATAATGAACTCCCAGCAGGCGGCTACCACGTAATTCCGCGCGTCTTCCGGGGCGTAGCCCAGCTTTTCCAGACCGGGAATCACCACGTCGTCGTTTTCATACTGGGGAAAGCCCAGGCCCAGTTTGGTCAGGCGCGTGCCCTCCTCGAACAGGGCAAGGGGCGTGTTTTTATCCACCCGCAGGTTGATCTTGGGGTCGATGACCTTCAGTTCCTCGGAGGCCTTCAGCGCCAGATGGGTCAGGCGGTTCACGCCGTTTGTCCCGTCGGGCAGCATGCCCCCCAGCACCATGGACTGGCCGTTATCGCCCTGCTGCATGCCGGGGTACAAATCGCTGTCCCGATTGCAGGCCAGGAAAAATTCTTCCACCAGCACAAGGGCCTCTTCGTCGGAAAGTTCCCCCAGATAGGGCAGCATGTACTGATCGAACCGGCCCAGGGTATTGTGATAATCCCCCTCGCACCACAGGGCGAAGTGGAGAATGCGCAGGGACTGCAGCGCTTCCCGCAGGTTCCGCGCCCCATGGGCGGGCACCCGGGCCAGCACCTCCGCCACATCGTCCATGCCCTTTTTCCGGGCCAGGGCCTCATATCGGCGGGTCAGGTCCAAAATCGCGTCGATTTCAATGCGGGCGGATTCGTCGTGGGAGGTATTCCCCAGTTTTGCGCGGGCTTCCAGTAATCCCGAGCGAATCAGCCGGGCGTAATCCGGGGAAAGATTGCACACGTTGCCATTTTCATGGATATAGTGGTGCGCCTTGATTTCCGCCCATTCCGCGTCGTCGAAAATCAGGGGGGCGTTGGAAACCGTGCGGGTGAAGACAATGCGCTCCATGGGCTCAATGACGGGTTTTTCCGCCTCCAGCATGGCTTTCATCCGCAGCGCCGTGCGCCGATGGTCCGGCAGCTCTTTGCCCCGGTAAACCGACGGGTCCACCACTTCCCCCTGGCGCAGGGTATGGTGCCGCTTATCATAAATGAAATATTCCTTCAAAAGGGAAATTCGATCGTTCATAAGGAGCCTCCTCCCATTATTTAGCCTAATTATAAACAATATACCATCGCAAGTCAATCTTGAAACGTTATAATTACTTTGTTGAAAGCAGAATAGAGACAGTTCGCGGCCCTCCTGTCTGACTAAAAATAAAACCAGGTGCACGCTAAAACCGTGCGTTTTTTTATTTTGCCGCGCTGTCTCGAAAAAAATTTCGGAGGTGCGGCAATGCATTTTCATGTGAAGTCCCTGGCCCGTGCGGGCATGATTGCGGCCATTTACGCGGCCCTGACGCTGATCTTTGCGCCCATCAGTTTCAATGCGGTGCAGTTCCGTATTTCGGAAGCCATGACGGTTTTGCCCATACTGCTGCCCGAGGCGGTGCCCGGCCTGGCCGTGGGCTGCCTGGTGGCGAACATTCTGGGGGGCGCGGCCCTGCCGGACGTCATCGGCGGCACCCTTGCCACGCTGATCGCGGCAATCCTGACCCGGACGTTGCGCAAAAAGCCGGTGCTGCGCCCGATGTATTTCTCCAGCAGGCTGTTGATAG
>OLPR01001789.1_pt1 | contig 16990 bp, 10 predicted proteins | sample 1672761 | NCBI WGS metagenome assembly OLPR01 (sample SAMEA3136721, study PRJEB25190) | human gut metagenome | biome: human gut; feature: human-associated habitat; material: faeces | place: Austria | collected 2013 | reverse complement strand
CCACGCACTCTGTCCACAGCGCAATCGCAACAGGTCCGCTGCTCCTGCTCCTCTTCCTGCTTTTCGGCTGCCTGGCACCGGGAGCCGCATTTGCCGTCGATGGCTACGACCAGCTCGGCTTCCGCACTATTAGCGATGATTGTGGGCCCTTCTTCATCGGCAAGTATGAAGCTCAAGACGCCTCGATTGCCTACTGCATGAACCAGGAGCGCCCCGGCCCCACCAAGCCGGGCGACCCATGGCTCAACTTTGATCAAGGCTGGGTGTGGCTCGACGACGAGTTCGCGGCAATCGTTTGTCACGGATATCCTACCGCCACGTCGTTTGGCGGTTACCATCTTTCACCCGATCGCGCCCGCGCCGCCACCCAGCTTGCCGTATGGATGCTCAACGGCACTACCCATGTCGACGGCACCTACTCCTACACGACCGCTCAGGGCAAAACCAAGAGTGGGCACTTTACCGCCGACAATGAGGTCGTTGCCGCAGCGCGCTGGCTCCACGACAGCGCCAAGTCGGGAAGCATTAAAGCCGCACCGCATCGCGCGCGGCGCTATTTGGGAACTGTGTCGGGCGGCAGCAAGCGTCAAGACATGCTCTACGTGCTCCCAGCCGTCTCCGTATCCTTCCAAAAACAGTCAGCCAACGCCGCCATCACAAGCGAAAACGATACCTACAGGCTCGACGGAGCGAGGTTCGACATCTATGAAAGCGCCGGCGACAAACATGTCGGCAGCATCCAGATGGACAGCAGCGGTCGCGCACAGGCGACACTTTTGCCCAACACGGCATATTATCTGGTCGAAACCAAAGCTCCAGCGGGTTATATCCCCAGGAGTGACCGCATCGCCTTTTCCACCGGCAATGACGGCGGGAATGTCGTCATCGATGAGCGGCCCGGTACCATTACCCTGCGCATCGCAAAGGTCGATGCCGCGACAGGGGCAGGTCCTCAAGTCGGCGCGACACTTGCCGGCGCTGAGTTCACCTGCGTCTCACAGTCTACCCCGAGCTGGACGCACACCCTCACGACGGATGAGGACGGCTGGGCAACACTTACCGACATCCCCCTGGGCACCTTTACCATCTATGAGTCGAGAGCTCCCGAGGGCTATCTGCCCTCCGATGAAACCTGGAGCTACACCATCGGGGCCGACCAGCTCGGAGACGCAGGTGTCGTTGAGCTCGAGCGCCGCATCCCCAACACCCCTATCGCTTTTGACCTCGAGATTTCAAAGTTCAAGGACTACGGCAATAGCGATGGGTCTGGTATAGAGCAGCCGGCGGAAGGCGTGGTCTTTGAAGTGGTAAGCAACACTTCGCAGCAGGTTGTTGGAACGCTGACCACCAATATCTACGGCTTCGCATCGACCAAAGACCAGGCTGGAGCATGGTTTGGCGCAGGAGGGCGTCCCGATGGCGTCAGCGGAACCATACCGTATGACCGTGCCGGCTACACCGTTCGCGAGGTTGCCGGCACCGTGCCCGACGGCTTTAAGCAGGCAGGGGAATGGACTATTACGGCAGAGCAGATCTCGGACGGCGCAGAACTTCAGTACATCGTAGACAACCACGCCCTGTCGACACATCTTCAAATCGTGAAGTGCGATGCTCAGACTGGATCCGTCGTACCGCTCGCCGGGTTCACCTTTCAGCTGCTCAATGGCAACCGTGAGCCCATCTCGCAAACATCCTGGCATCCCGCCCATACCGTTTTGAATACCTTTACGACCGATGAAACCGGCACCGTCACCCTGCCCGAATCGCTCAACCCGGGCACATATTACATTCGAGAGACTTCCGCCAAGGAACCGTATCTTGTTGGAGAAGATCTAGAGATAACGATTCCCGCCGACACGAACTTAACGCCCGTCGCGGTCGCCTCGTTTTGCGACGACGCGGCAACAGGAAGCATCGAGATCGTTAAGAACGATACCGTAGACGGACACGCCCTTGCCGGCGCTGTTTTTGATATCCGCGCCGCGGGCGATATCGTGCGCCCCGACGGCAGCATTGTTGCCCTGGACGGCGAAACCGTCACCACCGTCACGACCGACGAGCGGGGATTTGCGTGCGCGAATCATCTTTCGCTGGGGTGCGGAACTGCCATCTATGAGGTTATTGAGGTACAGGCGCCCGAAGGATACCTGCTCGACCAAGGCACCCACACCGTCGAGCTGTCGTATGTCGACCAGGAAACACCCACGGTCAAAGCGCACCTCGATGTCTCTAACGACTACACCAAAATCGACATCTCCAAAGTCGATCTGGCGGGCAACCAAGAAGTGGAAGGCGCCAAGCTCTCCCTCCACGGTGCCGACGGAACTGAAATTGACGCTTGGACCTCCTCTGACAAACCGCATCGCATCGAGCATCTTTTGCCCGGCACCTACACCCTGCGCGAAGTGATGTCCCCGCGCACCTACGACCTTGCTCAAGACATGACGTTTGAAATTAAAGCGACGGGAGAAGTGCAGACGGCGGCCATGAAGGACACACCCATCGAGGTCGAGGGCAGAGTCGACAAGCGGCAAGAGATCGGCCGCCCTATCGGTAAGGGTCTCGTCGCCAACGGCGATGGCAAAAACCGGGCCGTGACACAATCCGATACGGACGGCTCCTTCTCCTATACGCTCGATGCTAAAAATGAGTCGAATACCTGGGTTGATGAATTCACCATCACCGACGATCTCGAGTGTGCCAAAGACGGCACTGCCAGACTTATCGCCATCGAAACCCCTATTGCGGCCGGGGACTTCGACGGTCTTTGCAACGTGTGGTATCGAACGTCGCCAGCGGGAGGCACCGATACGGACGAACAAGTCAACGCAACGCTCAGTGACGGGCATGACAACCCTTGGCTCGAAACGGATGAGGTCAAAAAGCTCTTAGGCAACGATTTGCGCATGGTCGATTACGGCGGTTGGCATCTTTGGAAAGCAGATATTCCAACAACGGAATCAGTCACCCTCGAGGCAAAAGAGCTCGCTCTTTTGGGCGATACCGCCATCACAGGCATTCGTCTTGAATACGGGGCCGTATCGGCCGACTTCACGACAAGAGGCGCTGCAGACTCTTGGAACAGTGAGGATCTCAAAGACGAGCATGACGACCTTGATGATGCGAGCGCCGTCCTTGACTCGGATATCCACGGCGCCGTCATCCATATGCAGGCCGCGTCGTCTTACACGCCCCAGACCGCACTCGCCAACAGCGCCCGCGTCGACCTCTGTCGCAACGGCGGCGGCAGCAACCTTGAATCGCATGACGAGGATCGGGTCATCCAGCGATGCGCCCTGCCGCAAGATTTACCAGCAACGGGTTCCGTTCCCATCGTCGCCTGCCTCACCGCCTTCATGACCTCCGGCGCCGCGGCAATCTGGTTTGCCCATCTAAAGCTGGCGTCGAAGCGTCGGTGACGCAATAAAAAAGAGGCGAGCCCGTCTCCCGGCTCGCCTCTTATTCGTGCGTGACGAAATGGCTATTCCCCAGACGCAGACCCACCGTCGATGAGCGCTTGATCGGACTCGGAGATGCCATCGGCTCCCAAACTCTGCTCGTGCTCCACTTCTTCGCTAATCGTGGACTCAGGCGTTGAGCCTTTAACACCAACGATATACGCGGCCCCGAAACCAAGGGCAATGGCGATCAGGGCCAAGATGAGATAGATGGGCCAGTGGCGCTTGATGTACGAAAACACGCAGACTCCTTAGAGGTCAACCTACGAACGACGAATGACCTCGGTCACGACCTCGGACACCGTAGCGATATTTGTCGGATTGACGTTGTGTGGCAGATCGTCCTCGGTGTAAGCGCACGCCAGACGCGGACCGTCAACGCCGGCAATGGTAAGGGCGCGTCGGCTTGCCTCGAGCGCAGCATAGGCGTCGGTCTTGGCATAGGGCATCTCAAATGCACCGCAATCGACATGGAACGACTTGCACACCTTATTGACCAGGTTCATGATGCGTCGATCACCCTTAAGCAACTGCTGTTCGCCCTCGACCGTCACGACCGAAAGCCTGCCGGCACCAATGGACTCCAGGTTGATAAAGAACACACCGCGGAGCTTGTCGCGATGCGCGGCCAGGAACGCCTTCATACCGGCGCCGTCGCAATCGGAAGCGCCTGTAGCCACAAACCAGATGTCGTGGCCAAGCAGCTCGTCATCACCCATGGAGGTAACGGCAGCGAGCATATCCTCAGTGGAAGCTCCATCGGAAGACGTGGCACCACCCTTCCAGCCGTCGTCGTCATCCTCGAAGTTATCCCACGAGCCGATGCCGCGACCAGACTTTTTGGCGTCGTAATCATCCTCGACGCCAAGCCAATCGCTCATGCTGTCCTGCTCGTTTTTCTTTTTGCGACCGAACAGGCCTCCCAAGCCGCGCTTTTGCGGCTTGGCGCTCGAAGCGGCAGGAGCCGAGATGGTCTCAAACGGCTGAACATCCGAGGTGGCCGGCATGGGAGGAACAACCGGAGCCGATGTGGGCTCGGGACCCTGTGCCGTCGAGAAGGGATCGTTGACCTGAGCCGAAGGGTCGGGAAGGTCGAACAGCGAGGTGCGCGAGGCGACATTGGCCTGCTGCATCGAAGGCATCGAGGGATCGGGGACCGAGGCCAGCGGAGACGCAGAGGACATGGGAGCCGGCGCAGACGCCGGATCGGGAATGTTCATGTTCGGGCGCGGCGACGCCTGAGACGAAATCTGAGCCATCAGAGCATCGACCGTCTCGGCCTGCGACGGAACAGCGTTGGCAACCGTCGCGCCGGGATCGCTCGGTGCGGGCATAGTGAAGATCTGCGTAGAGTAAGGCCTCGACTCATCCGTCTGCGGAGCTTCGGGGGCCACGGGCTCAGGCTCTTGCTCGGAACTGTCCGCAGCGACCTGTTCCGCCGCGGATTGATCCTCGACCGTATCGGGCGCAGCAGGCTCATCCTCGTCAGGAGCGGAAAGGGGCTCGGCGATAGCGGTGCCCTGCTTCTCAAACGTCATCGTGGCATCGAACGACACAGTGCTGTCGACCGGCTGTTGGGTTTCGAAGGTCGTCGTCTCCTCGGCAGCATCAGCAGACGAAGGCTGCGGCGCCTCGAAAGACGTCGTGGCGTCTGCAACATCAACGGACATCGGCTGTTCGGCGTCGTTTTGCTCAAATTCCTGTGCTGCGCGCTCACGCTCAGCCTCGGCCGCCTGTTGTTGGGCCACAGCCTCGCGCTCGGCTACCTCGCGGGCAACAGCGCGCTTTTCCTCAAAGTCATCGACGAGCTTCTTGCCCTTTGCGAATGCCCCCTTAAAGAAATGGGAGGCACTGGCACCGAACGAAGCAAACGCGGAAGCGATATCGGCATGGGGCGTCGTCACCGGAAGCTCGGCAGAGAAATCGGTGTCGCTCTCATAGGACACGCGCTGCGGATATGCATCGTAATCGTCCTCGGTATTATCGAGCTCCTCAGGTGCCGGGGCAGGCGCCATGACGTCCAGACCGGCTGCGGGATCGATGGCAGTCTCCGCATCGGCCTCCGCCTCGATGACATTGGCCTCATCGGGCTGCGCAACCACGACCGGATCGGGCTGGGGCGCGGGCTCAAACGTCGGCTCCTCGCCCTCTTCGTAATCGAGCGCGCAAGACTCGGGAAGCATGCCCAGGGCACGGATGGCATCCGAGCCAAATCGGATGTTACCGGCGGCGTTGCGATAAAGCTTGGGCTCGGGCTCGACCTGCTCAGCCGCGGCAGGCTCCTCTGCCGACTCGGCAGTGGACTCGTCCGCAACGGGCTCCTCGTCCGGAATATCTTGGACCTGGGGCTCGGGTGCGATGACGCCAATCAGGGTCTCGTCGGCAGAGGCACCTTCGAATCCATCGATTTGCTCATCAAAAGCCTCGCCCTGCTCACCCTCGGGAGCGACCGGCTGGCCATACTCATCCTCGGTATAGGCAGGCTCTTCGTACTCGATGGTATTGCCGTAATCGTTTTGCTGCTGGGCCGCGGCATACTCGGCCGCCGCACGCGCCATCTCCTCGGCGCGACGCTTCTGCTCGCCAAAATACGTGTCGAACGGAATATCGTCAGGAAACTCGTTCTCACCCTGATAGGGGGCGACGTTATCCATGACACCCAGCATGGCGGCAACAGACGACTTGTTGCAAACCGAGCCGGACGTGTAGGGAAGGACAAAACGATTGGAAATAATATTGGCGGCATTGGCAAGAGCCACGAGAGAGGCAAGGATCGCGACAATCCACAGCAGGACCTTCAACGCGCCGGGAAGCGGCAAGATGCGCAGGACGGCAATAGCCGCGGGAGCAATCGTGGCAATCGGGAGCAACTTGGCGATTAGCGCTCGGTACGGCGCATAGGGCTCGCGAGCGAGCAGCTCGGCGCGCGGGGAGTCATAGTGCGCGAGGACGACAACCGGACGATTGCGCGGAGAGGCAAGCGGGCCCGACGCCTTGTGGTAGGCGATGACGTTTTGGCTCACGCCCGTTTTACCCAGGCGCGAGATCACGGGGCGACCGGTTCGCTCGAGCACATAGAGCACGGCTCCGACAATGGCCAACAGGGTGCCGACTAAGCCGATACCGCCGCCGATGCCCATAAGCAGGGCACCGGCAAATGCCAGAATGCCCGTAACGGCAAACGCCATCCTACTCGGCGCGGGAGCATTAAACTCCTGCACCTCGGGATCAAAGCCGTGGTTGCGGAAAATTTGAGCGATATCTTCGGCAGCCAAGCGCTCTTCTTCGCTGCACGCCGGCGTGATGCCAGTGTTCTGCAGCAGGTGGTTAATATAGTTCTGGGTGTTCGCCATGTGCGCTCCACATCCATAATCCGACAAATAGGCCCAATGCATGCACATTAGAACCGTATATAGTCGAAAGTATACCCCGAGCGAGCGCAAACGACCGAATTCGGGCCATCTTAACGCCGCGAGCGGACAAGGATATAGCCTAATCTCCATATCGGACTAAAATCATGGCATCAAACACCTTCCCATGCGAGGATTCTATGACGGCAAGCGATACAACCGTAACGAATAAAAAGGGGGCGCCGGAGCCCGGTTTCGACAAGACCGCCCAGCGCATCCTCAATCTGTTCTTTGTCCTTAACAGCTCTCCCGAGCCATTGACCACAGAGCAAATTGTCCTGGATTCCGATCTTGGCTATGGGTCGGGCAATATCGACTCGGATAAGCGCAAGTTTCGCCGCGATCGCGAAAAACTCCTCGAACGCGGAATCACGATCAAGGAAGTCCGCGCAGCAGGCTCCCAAGAAACCGAAGAAAGCGCGTGGACCATCGATCGCGAGCACACGTTTGCGGCCGGTGGCCTCATCACCGCAGACGACGCGGACATCTTGCTCGACGCTATCGACCAGACCCTTGCGACCGGTTCGGCCGCGTTTGCCACGCCGCTTGCAGACATACGCACCAAGATCGCCTACCTCACCGGCGCATCGACCGCAGAAGAGCCTCCCGCCCGTCGCTTGCCCGCCGTCGATGCGGTGTGGAGCGCTTTTGCCGAACGCTGCGCGCTGCGCTTTTTGTATCAAAACGGGCGCGGAGAGCAAAAAGAACGCACCGTCTGCGTATACGGCATGTTCGAGCACGAGGGCGTGGCGTATTTTTGCGGACTCGACAACGCCACCGATGAAATCAGGACGTTTCGCTGCGACCGTATCGTTCGCGCATGGCGCCCTTCGAAGGCCTACTCCATCCCCGCCGACTTCAACCTGAACGATCGTCTGTTCTTTGAGTTTGATTTTGCCGATTGCAAGCCCGTTATGGCGACCTTTTCGTTTGCCCCGCAAGCTCAGGCCGACATGGTTAGCGGCCTTACGCGCGGTCGCGGGGAGCTCACACGCACCGAAGAGGGTTGGACTTGGACTGTCGGCGTGCGTGACCTTAATGTCGCTGCCTCGTTTTGCATGGAGCACGCCATGGACGGCATGAGACCCGTTGCCCCCGATGCGCTTAAACTGGCATGGAACCACCTCATCGAAAGGACGGTGCACGAGCATGCCCGCGCGTAAACTCACCAGCGAGCAAAGGCTCTCGCGTGCGATTGACATCATGGAGGCCCTCTACGCTGCCGGCGAGACCGGTATGACACGAGGGGATATCTGCAGCCGTTTTGATATCACGGGTGCGGCGCTCGACGAAATTATCGATATCGTCTCGACCCTCGCCGACCGTGAGTCGGGCGCACGCATCATCTGCGAACGCCACGGCGAGTGCATCATCCTGACAGGCGATGCGGGGCGTGTGCTACCTTTGCGCCTGAGCGCCGCCGAAGGCGCCGTACTCAACCACGAGCTCGAATCGATGGGAATTGACTCTCGGGCAGCAGAGCGTATCCGACATGCCCTCCTACCCGAGGAGCTCGGCTACAACCAGCGCGTCGTCGACACCGTTGCCCGAGGATCGCACTGGCAGCAGCTGAACTGCGCGATTCAAGACGGTGTTCGATGCCGCATCAACTACCGTTCGATGGACGACGCACAGCCACGCGAGCGTCTCATCGACCCCATGCGCATCGCGACGTATGGTGACCAAAAATATCTGATTGCCTGGGATGTCGAAGTTGATGAGCAGCGCTCCTACCGCATGGACAAAATCGAGGGCCTTGCCCTCACCGACGATTCCGTGGAACGCCACACGCCCGCGTCTGCGTCCCTCCACGAATCCCTTTCCCAAGCGGAGCAGAGCGCAAAACTCCTCATGCCGTTCGACATGGCAGAGCATCTAGACTGGGCCGGCATCATGTCGATTGAGCCAAACGGGGCAGACATGGCAACGGTGACCGTGCGTTATGGGTCAGAGCACTGGCTGTTCTGTCAGGTAATCGCAGCGGGCGGAGACATCCGCATACTGGATGACCCCGCCTCGGCAAAGCGTCTATGCGATATGGCGAAGAGCCTGACCTGCCCGCTTTAACGGCGTCGCTCGTGGCGTGCACGCCACAGCTGCAAATAATGACCGATCTGCGCCGACTCGATACGCTGGTAGGAAGTCGTGGGCAACGATGTCAAGAACTTCTTGCCGTAGCCCTTTGTCACCAAGCGCGGATCTGCCAAGATGAGCACGCCGCAATCGGTCGACGAGCGGATGAGACGGCCGGCGGCCTGCTTGACCTCGAGCACCGCCTCGGGCAGCGAGTAGCGCGCCCAGGCGCGGTCTTCGCGCAGGTTGCGCTCGCACGAAAGAGGATCCGTGGGGCTCGAGAACGGCAGTTTGGGGATAATGACGCATCGCAGTGTCTCGCCGCTGGCGTCAAAGCCCTCCCAAAAGGCCTTGAGCGCAAAGAGCGATGAAGTCGGCTCGTTGATAAACCGATCGCGCAGGCGACGCGGGGACGAGTTGCGCTGTTGGCAATTGAGCTCCAGACCCGCTCGCGCCAATTTGGGCTCGACACGGGTATACAGGTCCTCCATATCGCGCCTGTTAGTGAAGAGCGTGAGCACCGATCCACCCATGGCGAGATGGGCATCGACCAGCACACACTCGAGCGCTGACAGATAGCGCTCGCGATCGCGCGGATCGGGAATGTCCCCCGCCACGACCACGGCCATATTCGAGTCAAAGTCATAGCTCGAATCCAGATACAGCGATGAGGACGTCGATGCGCCGATGCGATCGAGGCCGACGGCATGGTTGAAATGCTCAAAGCTCTTGGACACTGTCATGGTCGCCGAAGCGAAGATGGCCGTGTGTACCTCAGGCAGCCACTCGTTCGCCAAGGCCTCGCCGATATCAATGCGCTCGGCGGTCATAGACTCCCCGCCCGCGCGCAGACGGCGGTTCACCTGCAGCGAATACACGTAGTGCTCATCCGCGCCCTCAATGATGAGCTTGAGATTCTCGGCCAACTCGTGAAGACGGCGCGAAATGTCACCCAGGTCGACGACGACCTCGGGCTTGTCGGCAGCGACGGCTTGTACCAGCGCGTCTACGCTTTTATCCGCCTGGTCCAGCGCATCAATTGCGGTATGGGCTGACTGCAAAAAATCGTGCCAGTCATCCGACTCGCGCAGCTCGGGGCCAATCCATAGATTCGCGTTGTCGTAACTCCCGCGGGCACGGCGGCCAAGCTCGCGCACACCATCGAACACATCGGCAATCGCCATGCTCGCGCGGGCAACCGTCGACGTCGCTTTGGCGGTGAGTCCCAGGTAGAGCGTAGAGCCCTCGGAAGTGGCCAGGTCGCGGGAAACCTGACTCAGCGCGCCGGCACTCGACCCGCCCAAGCGCTCAAACAGCACGCGCGACTCATCTGCCGAAACCACGCGCGCCCATTGGCGACGGGCCTCGCGCTCGATGGAATGGGCCTCGTCGACCACCCAGTGACGAATCGGAGGCAAAATCCTTCCCTCGGCGGCCACGTTGCGGAACAGCAGGGAATGGTTGGTGACCACCACGTCGGCATGCGCCGCACGACGGCGCGCCCCGTGGACCAGGCATTTGTCAGGGAAGAACGGACATAGACGACGAGCACACTCGCGCGAAGCCGTCGTAAAGTCGGGACGGTTGACGCTGCGCCAGCGAATGCCGAGTGAATCGAGGTCGCCATCGGCAGATTGGCACACATACGCCATGATCACCGCAACCGCCGTGAGCGTGTCAGCAGGATCGCGTTTGGTGGTGATCTCAACCTGACCACGGCTCATGCGCTCGAGCTTACGCAGGCACGGATAGTGGTCATAGCCCTTGAGTGCACAAAATGACAGGCCCCCGTCCAGCTGTTCGGCGAGCTTTGGCAGCTCATGGTACATGAGCTGATCGGCAAGATTATTCGATTTGGTCGCAATGCCGACGGTAATGTTGTTTCGGCGGGCAGCCTCGGCGAAGGGCACGAGATAGGCCATCGACTTACCGACGCCTGTGCCCGCCTCGATCACGCGATGGGTACCCGTGACCAGTGCATCGCGCACCTCAACCGCCATCGCGATTTGCTCGTCGCGCGGCTCATAGGTGGGGTACATGCGATTGACCAGGCCGCCGGGGGCGTAATCCGCCTCGATCTCTTCACGGCTCGGCATCTTAAGGACCGGCAACTCGTCCGCATCAACGCGATCGTCTGCGCGATCGGCCTTGAGCACATCGGCACGAGCGGCGCTGAGCGAAAATATCGAACCCGGGTTCTGGCCAGCCAAAAAAGAAAAAATGGGGCGATAGGACCAAGGCACGTCCGCGTGCATGTCCGCCAAGCGCGCCATAAGGCCCGAAGGCAGATCGGTAAGTGCGACCAACAGCACGCGCCACACACCGCACAGGGCATCAACGTCTGCGTTCGCACGGTGCGATACCGAATCGCACCCAAACAAGTCGGCCATAAAGGACAGTTTGTGCGACGTCAGGCGCGGAAGCGCAATGCGCGATAGTGCCAGCGAATCGATCCAGATATCACTCACGTTGACACCGCCTTTGACCGATTCGATAAACGACCGGTCAAACGTGGCGTTATGCGCGATAACAGGACAGCCGCCCACAAAGTCGGCGAGTGCCGCGACGGCCTCGACGGCCGACGGGGCATCTGCCACATCGGCGTTCGTAATACTCGTGAGCTCGGTAATCTCTGCAGGAATCAGCTGCTTGGGATGCACGAACGTATCGAAGCGGTCAATGACCTCGCGGCCCGAAAGGCGAGCCGCGGAAATCTCAATTAACTCGTTGTCCTGCACCGAAAGACCCGTGGTCTCGGTATCGAGGACGATTACGTCCTCCTCGATGAGGCCAAACGACTGCGTCTTAGCGCGCTCGGCGAGCGTGGCATAAGAATCGATGACAAACTGCGGCGTTCCAGGAGATACGGCGTCCTCGATTAGCATGCAACGCCCGCTCGACGGAGACCCATACGGATCAGGCTGTCGCACACCTGCGGAAACGTCATGTCGTCGGTATGGCGAATCTCGTCAGGATACAGCGACGTATCGGTCATGCCGGGAATGGTGTTGGTCTCGAGAATGACAGGGCCGTCCTCGCTCACGATAAAATCGCTGCGTGAAATGCCCAGACAGCCGAGGGCCTTATGGGCTGCACAGGCAAGTTCCTGGGCACGAGCATAGTTTTCGGGCGAAATCTGCGCCGGAATGCGGTGGATATCTTTGGGATCGACGTACTTTACATCCAGGTCGTAGAACTCGCAGTCCTCGGGCTTGCGAATCTCCACAATCGGCAGCGCGCGCACGTCGTCCTCGCCGTACACGCCCACGGTGATCTCGGTTCCCTCGATGCACTTTTCGACCAGCACCTTATCGCCGTACTCAAAAGCCTTGGCGATTGCCGCCGGCAGCTCGGAGGGCTCATGGACGAGCGAAATGCCGTAGCTGGAGCCGTTGACGGCGGGCTTTACAAAACAACGCTCGCCACAAATCTCGACGATATGATCGATATCGACCTCGTCGCCCGCCCCAAGCGCCAGGCCGGGGGCAATGGGGATGCCCGCCCTGGCATATAGAAGCTTTGAAACCTCTTTATCGGCGCCACATGCGCTGGCGAGCACGCCTGACGCCGTGTAGGGGATACCCAGCGTCTCCATGGCCCCCTGCATGGCGCCGTCCTCGCCGCCGGCGCCGTGCATGGCGATAAACGCCACGTCGAAGCCACCAGTCGCCATAGTCACCATAAAGTCATCGGCAGCGGTGTCGAGCAGCTCCACCGAGGTGTAGCCGGCCTCCTTCAGTGCCACCACGACATTCTTTCCCGAATTGAGCGAAATCTCGCGTTCGGCGGAATGGCCGCCCGCCAAGACCGCTACGTGCATGTTCTCTAGGCTTTTACCCGGCATGGGCAGACTCCTCCTCTATAATTTCTGCAGCTGATACCATATTGTAGCGATACCCTCTACGTTTCCCCAAAATCGAAAGGCTTCCATGAATCCCAGGACTAAATCTCAAGACATTCGCGACTTGAGCCAAAACGATATTCGCGAGCTTGTCGCCGAGCTCGGCCAACCCGCTTTTCGCGCAAAGCAGCTCATTGAATGGGTTTTTGAGAAGAACGTTTGTTCGTTTGATGACATGACCAACCTTCCCAAGGCCTTCCGCGAGCAGCTGAAGGAGACTTTTGCCTTCGACACACCGACCGAGCTTACCAAGCAGGTGTCTAAGGATGGCTCTCGTAAATATCTGCTCGAGTATCACGACGACATCTCCGTCGAGACCGTCGGTATGCCTCGTCGCAATAAGCTGTCTGTCTGTGTATCCACCCAAGCCGGCTGTGGCATGGGTTGTGCTTTTTGCGCTACCGGCCTGAACGGCCTCAAGCGTTCGCTCTCCGCACAGGAGATCGTTGACCAGGTACTCCACGTTTCCAACGACTTTGGTGAGCGCGCGACGAGCGTAGTGTTCATGGGCCAGGGTGAGCCTTTCGCCAACTACGACGAGGTCCTCAAGGCACTACGCATTCTTAATGACCCTGACGGTATCGGTATCGGAGCCCGTCATCTCACCGTCTCCACCAGCGGCGTTATTCCTGGTATTCGTAAGTTTGCCGACATTCCCGAGCAGTTTACCCTCGCCGTCTCTCTGCACTCTGCCATTCAATCCACCCGCAATAAACTCATGCCGGGCGTTAAGAAGTACACGCTCCTGCGCCTTCACGAGGCCCTTCAGCTCTACACCGAAAAGACCGGTCGCCGTCCGACATACGAATATGCCATGATTGAGGGCGTCAATGACACTAACCCCGAGATGCAGGCGCTCTGCGACTTCTGCGAGGGCACGCTGTGCCACGTCAACCTGATCCAGCTCAACGATATCGAGGGCAGTCCTCTCAAGCCGTCGCCGATTCATAAGGTTGAAGACCTTCAGCGTCGTCTTGAGTCCCGTGGTATTGAGACCACGATCCGTAACTCTCGCGGCAACGATATCGACGCTGCTTGCGGCCAACTCAAGCAGCGCTTCAAGGTTCAGAAGAACGCATAGGGGAGACCAACCCGAACGTTTCATGTGAAACATCGAACAGCCCCGGTTGCTTAATTGCAACCGGGGCTGTTTCATATCTATCACTAATATGCATCGCGCGTTTGCTCAACAGCTTTTTCGCAAGAACTTAGGGGTCCCTGTTCTGGCGTTCAGACAAGGACCCCTTCATAAATAGCTAGTGATTGTTAGGTACCTAAAAGCCTACATTTTCCCATTGATGATTAACCCAATCTTGATTAATCTTGGGATTTTTAGTTACCTGAGCTGTACGCATAGCGACATCCTCAGTCATAACATCCATCTTCTTTTTGGATGTATCGACGATATCCTGCGCTCCGCGAATCAGACGGCCACGCAATTCATCATCTGTTGCGACCTTATATCCCGCAAATGCACCAACCGCTACAGTTGCAGCCAAAGCAAGAGCAGTCAGAACTCTATTCCTCATCCTGACCTCCCTGGTCAAATTGAATCATCTCGCCAAGAATGCGAGAGAGCTCTTCCTCATCCTTAAACTCAATCTCGATCTTATTCTTACCGCGCGAGCTCTTTACGCGAACGTTTGTGTTAAACACCTGACGCAACACACGTGCTGCCTTCTTAAAGGACTGAGGCGTGGCGGGTCGGGGCGTCTTAGGCGTCTCTCCGGCAGAAAACAGTGGAGCAAGATTTTCTGTCGCTCGGACAGACAAACCCTCTGCAACAACCTTTTCAGCAAGCTTAATGCGTGCATCTTCATATGGAACCGCAAGAATCGCACGAGCATGACCGGCAGTCAGCTTGCCTTCGAAGATCATCTGCTGAACTACCTCTGGAAGATCGAGCAAACGCAACGAATTGGTAATTGCTGAGCGAGACTTGCTAACAGCCTTTGACAAGGCTTCTTGGGTCATACCGCTTGAATCGATGAGCTGTCGATACCCCTTAGCCTCTTCGACGGGGTTGAGATCAGAGCGCTGGAGGTTTTCAATCAGCGCGAGTGCAAGCATTTCCTCATCATCAACGTCCTTAATGATGACGGGGAGCTCTTCAAGGCCAGCAAGCTTTGAAGCCTGATAACGGCGTTCACCCGCAATAATTTCATAGCCATTACCGTGCTTGCGCACAAGAAGCGGCTGCAGAACACCATGCTCCTGGATTGACTCACTCAACTCACGAAGCTCAGTCTCATTGAAATGAATTCGCGGCTGATTTGGGTTCGGAACGATATCTTCGATCGGAAGCTTGGTTTCCGAAGCGGCATTTGATGCCGACGCTGTAGATCCACCAGTCTCATATTCAGCTTCTGAGACCAGCGCATTGAGTCCACGACCCAAGCCGCCGCGCTTCTTAGGGCTAGGCACGCTTAATCACCTCTTTAGCAAGGTTCATATACGCCTTTGCGCCCTTATTCTGTGGCGCATAGGTAATTACGGGTTCACCGAACGACGGCGCTTCTGAGATTTTAACCGTACGTGGAATCAGGGTCTTGAATGCCTTGTCTCCAAAATACGATTGAACCTCTTCGACAACCTGGTTCGAGAGCGATGTGCGCGAATCGTACATAGTCATAAGCACACCATAGGTATCAAGGCTCTTATTTAGGCGCGTTTTAACCATCTTCATTGATTCAAGCAGTTTTGTGACACCTTCGAGTGCGTAATATTCACACTGAATCGGAATCAAAACACTGTCTGCTGCCGTTAACGCATTAATGGTTAGCAAACCAAGCGATGGCGGACAATCGATAAAGATGAAATCAAACTCATCCTGAACAGGCTCTAGCAGATCTTTTAAGCGAGTTTCACGAGCAATCGCGCTCACAAGTTCAATTTCCGCGCCAGCAAGTTGGATGGTAGCTGGAATCACAAAGACCTTTTTACAATTTGTATCAAGAACGAGCGATTCTGCCGGAACGTCATTCAGCAACGCATCATAGATACAATGATCCAGTGCTTCTTTTTCAATTCCAAAGCCGCTCGTGCTATTGCCTTGCGGGTCAAAATCAACAATTAGAGTCTTTCGACCTTGTTCACCCAGCGCAGCTGCGAGATTTACGGCTGTCGTAGACTTACCCACGCCACCTTTTTGATTGATGATTGCAATGATACGCGTGTCTTTTGCGCTTTTAGAACGCTTAACGTCGCGAAATCCCACGGTCCCTCCTGGTGTATTTAAGGTTGTTAAACGGAGGATGTTTCACGTGAAACATTCCGATTCGACATTGACTGCCATGTTTCACGTGAAACATGGCAAGTCGTTACCATCCATTATGTTTCACGTGAAACATCTAGGCAAGCGGATTCTTCTTTGCCATGCCATTAGCACGCGGAAGAGAAACGGATGACGGACGAGACTTTTTTAAAATAATGAACTCTCGATGCCCCAGGCCATTTGGCAAATTCAAATCATCCGTCATAAGCGTGGTAAACCCGCATATCTTAGCAGCAGCCATGCCAGACTGAAGTTCATCGTCCGACGGGTTCCCCTTAGTAATGACAAAGAGGCCTCCATCTTTTAAATAAGGAGAAGCGTACTCAACAAGAACTGGTAACGGTGCAAGTGCTCGGGCGGTGACAACAGCATATTGCTTCTTATGAGATCGTGCGTACTCTTCGAGACGATTATGAACGGCCTCAGCATGTTTCAGGCCAAGCCCCTTCACAAACGAGTTGACAGCATCGACCTTTTTACCAACTGAATCAATATAGGTAGCCCTACGACCACTTGCAATTGTCAGAGGAATGCCGGGGAAGCCAGCACCTGTACCCATATCAAGAAGTGCTCCCTTGGGGGCCTTATTGATATATGGAAGCAACACAAGCGAGTCAAGAATATGAAGGACGGCAGCGTCTTCAATATTTAGGATGCGTGTGAGATTGGTGGTCTTATTGATCTCTAATACAAGGTCCAAATGCTGAACACAGGCACGGAGGGCATCATCGGAGACCTTCAAAGAATAGTCTTCGCAATACGCAATTAGACGGCTCAGCATCTGGCTTGCCTGCTCATCAGTTAATACAAACAAGACGACTCCTTTCTGACAAAAATCAGTGTATCGAGAACTTTTGACAAAAAAAGGGGACGT
>OLPR01001786.1_pt1 | contig 17022 bp, 14 predicted proteins | sample 1672761 | NCBI WGS metagenome assembly OLPR01 (sample SAMEA3136721, study PRJEB25190) | human gut metagenome | biome: human gut; feature: human-associated habitat; material: faeces | place: Austria | collected 2013 | reverse complement strand
AACGTTCGACAAAATCTGCTAAAATAAAAAGGCCCTGTCAAAAGGGCCGGAAAGATGCGTTGTTACGAAAAAAGCGGTTGGCTAGCCCCTCGCAAATCCAAGACGGAAGGGGGTGAAGCTGGAGTGGACAGATTCCTTTTCAAGTTTCTGGTGTGCGTGGCGTTCTTAGCGCTGGCACTTTCCATAAAAGCATGCTGACCGCTCGGCGGCCACCGAACGGTCAGCATTATTAACGTAATGTGAAACCAATGAGCCAACCGCTAGTAGCAGCGCTCTTTCTGTTTTTAGGATAGCATCCCGCGCCTGCTTTGTCAAGGCAGGCCTTGCTCTTGCCGTTGTTTTTGGAAGAGGTAATAGAATGAAAAAGAAAACAACCTATTTTGATGAGATCGTTTACTACAAGCTGCTAGAAGCAGAACAGGAAGCCGAAGAAGTTTCCCTCCGTTATTCTTCTGAAGACGTGTACACAGCGATGAAAAAGGCCATAGAAGATCGCCCCATTGCAACGTTCGACAAAATCTGCTAAAATAAAAAGGCCCTGTCAAAAGGGCCGGAAAGAAGCGTTGTTACGATAGAAAAGTGGTTAGCTAACCCCTTGCGAATTCCATGTGGAAAGGGGGTGAAGCTGGAGTGGATAAATTTCCTTGGAGATTTTTAGTGTGCGTGGTCATTTTGGCCCTGGCACTGTCCATAAAAGCGTGCTGACCGCTCGGTTGCAGCCAAACGGTCAGCATTATAATTATTAGCTGATTCGGAAAGGCTAACCACTCGTGGCAACGCTCTTTCTGCTTTCATGATAGCAGTCTCTCCCCACTTTGTCAAGAGCGCCGCCCCCTGTGCCGTTCCCCGCCGGGACCCGACACAGGGGGTGTTTTGTCGGAAAGGTATAAAACCGGGGCATGAATCTCTAAAAGAACACAAAATATATCCAAACATATCCATGGAAAACCTTGCCATTCGACAGAAGGATACGGTATAATATTGCCATAAAGCGCCGCCAAAGAAGAGTGTGCTTTGGCGAACGTATCCTTGCGGTATCTATGCTTATATCGCAAAAAACAAAAGGGTATACCCTTTTGTCGTTGGTTTACAACCCAACGACAATGGGTGACTCAAAAACAAACGGAAGGATGAAAAGGAGGAGACCCATGAAAAAGAAGTTCTTGGCCCTGGTTCTAACGCTGGCAATGGTGCTTTCTTTGGTACCTGCGACGGCGCTGGCAACGGGCACAACGCAAGAAGGGAACAATCAGGGGCCAGTAGAAGTGACAGGGTCAGACAATGACAAAAACCTGACCATGAAGAAAACTGTCATGCCGAACAAGGATGGTACCTATACCGTCCGCCTAGAATCCTACGCCAAAGGCGAGGTAACAACTACAACGACCACAGAGCCACTGGATATCGTGTTACTGTTAGACGTGTCCGGCTCGATGGATAAACCGTTTACACAAAGTAGCAGCGAGTATCGAGGTGTATACGACGGATCACTTAAAAAAGGTAAAACGTATTATGTTAAAATCAATAACAAGTACAAAGAGGTGAAGTATTGCTCGACGTGCAGCGCGTGGACTAAAGATTGCAAGGATAGGTTTCTCATCGGACATAAGAACGGAGAAAAGTTTATTCCTAAAGTATCAGAAGATGATACAGATGTAACACATACGCAATTTTATGAGTATGTTTATACCGAAGGCCAAAGCAAAATGAGAGCGTTAAAGCAGGCAGTCAATAAGTTCATTGACGATATAGCTCAGAATTCTCCCAACAGCAACGTTTCTATCGTGAAATTTGCAGGTGAAAAATCAAGTGATATAGGAGATCGTACATATCAGGACTGGCCGTATACATATAATTATACACAGGTCGTCAAAGATTTGACTCAAGTAAATCCATCAGGAGCTACAGAGTTAAAGAATGCAGTTTCTGCTCTTAACGCCGCTGGTGCCACCTCTTCGGACTATGGATTGGAGAAGGCTCAAGCTGTATTAAACAGTGCAACACAGAAAAAGGTTATCGTTCTGTTTACAGATGGTGAGCCAAATCACGACAGCGGTTTTGACTATGAAGTTGCCACAAATGCAGTGAATACTGCTAAGACTCTAAAACAGGACAAGACAACAATATATACGGTTGGTGTGTTCAAGAATCCGTCTGATGACATCAATAAATACATGAGTTCGGTTTCCTCAAATTACCCGGATGCTAGTGCTACTGCTGCAAACAACGGAAGGAACTGGATAGTCAACGATGGTGGTAGAGATACTGGAAAGCATTATATAAATGCGGAAAATGCTGCTGATCTGATCAACGCTTTCCAGACGATCTCGTCTGAGGTTTCCAGCACGAACCTTAATGGTAGCGCAGTTGTTGTCGATAAGGTACCCAGCAACTTTGAGGCTCCTGCAAGTGCGCAAGATGTTACGCTGAAAGTAGCAGACTACAAGGCTGATGGAACATTTGATACGGCGACGGATGCACCTGACGAGATTCGTGCAAGTGTTAATGGGAATGGCACTGTTTCCGTCACTGGTTTTAATTTCTCCGATAAATGGTGTGGTCTTAAGGACGGTAACCCCCATGGCCAGAAGCTCATCATTGAGTTTACCATCAAGTGTACCAACTACGGCGGTACCCAGTTTACCAATGATGGGGCTTATATTAAGGCTGACAGTGAAAGCACAAAGGAAATCATTTCGCTTGAGAATCCTACGGTGCCTGTGACGATTAGCCTGGGTTCCAGTGAGGAATTGCTGGAGAAGCTAAAGGTTGAAAAGACAAAAACCTATAATGGAACAGGCTTTGCTATCCTCTCTGAGGTGGCGAAGAAAGCTGATGCTTTAGTAAATGGCACCAACAAAGCCAAAAACGCCTATGTTGATATGGAACTGACGGTGACGGTTGGTAATGCTACTTACACCTACAAAATTCCTGCGAGAGCAGAGACGGGTAGTTGGTATCAGGGCGATCAGGAAATGGATCCAAATGACGTTAGTAGGGTAAAAACTTCTCAGAATGTGAATCGTGGCGAAAATAATGCTTACACTTATAAGTTTGATCTGAAGCTCTCGGATGCAACTCCGAATGGTGCAGCTCCTGCTAAGTACGAAAATCATACTGCCAGATTTACTATTACTCCCGCACCTGTGACGGTTACGGCAGATAATAAACAGGTTGAAAAGGGGACCAATCCTGCTTCCATTACTTATACAGCTACCGTGAATGGTTTAGTCAATGGTGAGCAGGAAAGCTTGATTTCCCGTGATATAAAATGTGATGCCTATACTGTAAATACGGCTGTCGGATCGGAGCTTGAAATTACCGCTACTGGTGCCAAGGAACAGGGCAACTACACCGTGACCTATCAGCCCGGAAAGTTGACTGTGGTAGCAGCGCCTGTAACGACCGGTACCTTGAAAGTTACCAAGGAAGTACAGGGAGACGATCTTACTCTGAAGAGCTTGACTAGTAACTTTAAGATTACAGTGACGGGTCCTAATAGTTATAATAGAAGCTTTCCTCTGCCAGAAACTGTCGTGGATAGCGACAAAACTGTTACCTGGACCATCTCCGACCTCCCCGCTGGTGAATACACAGTCAGCGAGACAGGTGAAAAGCTAGAGAACTATACCTGCAAAGCAACGTATCATGCTGGTACGGCAAGTGATGCTACTGTAACTGTAAATAACACTCCCCAGAATCAGCCGACTACGGATGCGCAGGCTTCTCAGAAGGTTACTGTGACGGAGAATCAGACTAGCACCATGACTGTGACCAACAAGTACACCAAGCAGGAAGTTGAACCTACCCCCGACACATCTAAACCGGATGTCAACAAGACTGCCAATGCCTTGGCAAATGACAAGACGGATGTGACGTTGTCGGTTGGCGGCAAGAGTGCAAAAGAAAATGTTGCAGTGATGTTCCTGTTGGATAAGTCTACGAGTCAGGGTAAGACTCGGCCGGAAGCAGCCAGAATGTTGCAGTATCTGAAGAGCCTGACGAATACGAACATCATTTATGATGTGGTTATTTTCTCGGGCAATGCGACTTCTACTGGCTGGAGAAATATTTCCGATGATAACGGTTACGAGGATACCGTGAAAAATTTTGCGAACAAGGAAACCTCTTCCGGAACGAACATGCCAGCAGGTATTGACCAGGCTCTTCAGGATATGAATACCCTAAAGAGTGACTATTCAAGCTATAGTGAGAATACTTATCTGGTTACAATCAGTGACGGTATAACTTATATTTGGGATGAGGATGGGACAACAAAGACAGTTCCTGTTGCAGAAAAGCAAGCTGGAGTTGATCTGAAGGTGAGCAAGACTGTGGATACTTGGGACATAATGTATGGACCTGGAGTGTCGTTTGAAGATGTCTATACTGACTTTGCGAACTTCTTAACAAGTATTCCTCAAAAAATGAAGCAGACAAAAGAATCTGGTTATGTTTGTGATTATACGACAAGTGATCCAGAGAAGTATATTATCGTTGAAGATACAGATAAATTTAGCAAGACAGGAACCCCCAATCAGTATGCCTGTGCCCCGGAATTTTCGGCATATTATTCTACAATCAAATATCAAGAACTGGTAAAACGGTTTACGAAGAGCTTTGCGCTTCCTATGCCAGAATTAGAAGAAGATGGAACAGAAAAGACGACGAACTGGGATGTGTTCTATCCCTGGGGTAAGGAGCTGATGCTCTATCTGCAATCCAACAGTTCTAATTCCGGGCAGAGTGTTGTGCATGATGCGGACGCAGCAACGATTTTTGCTGGGATTCGGAATGAGATCCTCTATGAAATAAAATCCGGCAGCATCACGGATGTAATCGGTGCGGACTTCTCGCTGACGGATCAGACGCTGACGAAAGATACCTTCACTTTGACAGTCAAAGGAGAAAAGGTTGCTGCCAATGAACCGAGCGGTAATGAGATTACTTTCGGTAATGCGAATGAGGACGGACAGTATCCCTATGTACTGACCTATTATAAGGGCACGGCAGCCAAGAACGAAGACAACACGTATACAATCACTTCCGGGAATAAGACTTACACCTATATACCTTATGATACAACTGGTGAGGTCAACGGCCCTGTTTCGGATGAGTTCTTTGTCCTGGAAATGAATGTGCCTGTGGTCAGTTTGGACTTGAAGTATAACTTGTCTTTGACCAGCAAGCGGACAGCCTCTGGAACGTATGAAGTGCCGACCAATGAATCTGCAACATTGGCTTACCAGTCTGCAAATCAGAGTTCTGGTACCGTTGATTTCAACGAGCCTACTGTTTCTTACAGAGTAAAAGGTAGCTCCGGCGGTCATAGTGGCGGGACTGTCACCATCCCTGACGATGTGCCTACCGGCCTGAACGGGAAGGACCACTACGCTTATGTGGTGGGTTATCCTGACGGCATGGTGTATCCGCAGAAGAATATCACCCGCGCCGAAGTGGCGACGATCTTCTTCCGTCTGCTGAAGGACGAGACCCGCGAGGCCAACATGACCAAGAGCAACAGCTACAACGACATGAAGGACGGCGCATGGTATACCTGCGCAGTGTCTACCCTGAGCAAGATGGGCATTATCAAGGGCTATGAGGACGGTTCCTTTAAGCCTGACGCGTCGATCAGCCGCGCTGAGTTCGCCGCGATCGCGGCCCGGTTCGACCCCGACGGCGACAAGACGCCCGCGACCTTCTCCGATGTGTCCAGCCACTGGGCCAAGGACGAGATCAGCATCGCCGCCAACCACGGCTGGATCAAGGGCTATGAGGACGGTTCTTTTAAGCCCGACCAGAAGATCACCCGTGCCGAGACCATGACCCTGGTCAACCGCGTGCTCAAGCGCCTGCCTGAGATGAAGGATGACCTGCACAAGGACATGAAGACCTGGCCCGACAACCAGAACGAGAGTGCCTGGTTCTACCTGGCTGTCCAGGAAGCCACCAACAGCCACTACCAGAAGCTGAAGAAGGACGGCACCCACGAAACGTGGGAGAGCATGCGCGAGACCCGCGACTGGGCCGCCCTGGAAAAGTAAGTCTCTGCAACGGCAAGAACAAGAAACCAAGTGACCAAAAAAGAGACAGGCTGTGGCCTGTCTCTTTTCTGTGCGTTTTGTGCGGTTCAAGCGCGGGAATAGGTCGTCTCGTAGTTGCCGTCGGGCATCTGGAAGTCGGCGGCGACGAACTGGATGGTGAAGGTGTTGCGCTCGGCGTCGGGGATGAGGAAGCCGTGGCCGTTGAGGTAGAGGTAGATGCCCCGGCCGTCTTCGTCCTCGGTGATGTCGCCGGTGGAGCCGGTCTCCTCGCACTGGGCTTCGTAGGTGTAGTTGTCGGCGTCGATGGAGATGGTGGAGCCATCCTCGCCCACCCAGTCGCCGTCCAGCTCGTCCAGGGTCCACTGGCCGGGGTCGGCGGTGTCGTCGCGGGTGAAGGTCTCGTAGAAGAGGGTCTCCGTGTCCGCGTCGGGTGGGGAATCCTCCATCTCGCTGTCCAGGGGGTGGATGTAGATGGTGTTGCCGTCGGCGGATAACTCAAAGAGATGCTGGTAGCGGTTGAAGTTGAGCCAGGCCTCGCCGTCGGCGTCCCGGACCCAGCCCTGGCCCACCCGGCCCTCGTCGGTGCGGTAGAGGTAGCTCTCCGCGTCGGCGTTGATCTGGAGGACGGCCCCGTAGTCATCGACCCAGGTGCCGTTGACCTCTGCCAGGGTGGCGGGGGTGAAGTCGTCCTGGCCCAGCTCTTCGGCGGTGTAGCCGGTCGGCTCCTGGTCCGGTTCGGTGACGGGGTCGTCTGCCGTGTCGTCGGTCCCGCCGCAGGCGGCCAGGCTGACGCAGAGTCCGGCAGCCAGCAAGAGGGAAAAAAGTCGTTTCTGTTTCATGGCGATAAACCTCCTTTTTCTCAGTTTACCGGGAAACGGTGGAAAACCCAATTAACCAAAGGTTAGGTTTCCCTTTGCTCCCGTCCTGTGCTATACGAAAGCAAAGCGTTTGGCAGGCTTGCTCCGGGCGGGAAAGTGTGGTATCATACGAAAGCTATTTGAAAGCTATTTTGATGTGTAAGGGGGAGGTCGCATGCGGATCGCCAACACAGTCCATGACTCCATTGTAGACGGCCAGGGGCTTCGCTTCACGGTATTTACCCAGGGCTGTCCCCACCGCTGTCCGGGCTGCCACAATCCCGGCACCCACGACCCGGCAGGGGGCCGGGAAGTCTCCGTGGCGGCGCTGGTGGAGGAGCTGACAAAGAACCCCCTCATGGCGGGGCTGACCTTATCCGGCGGAGAGCCCTTTGCCCAGGCGGCGGACTGCGCGGCCCTGGCGAAGGCCGCCCACGGCCTGGGCCTGACCGTCTGGACCTACACCGGCTATCTCTTCGAGCACCTGCGGGACGCCGGACGAGCGGACTGGACGGCGCTTTTGCAAGAGACGGACGTGCTGGTAGACGGCCCCTTTTTGCAGGACCAAAAGTCTTACGAGCTGCACTTCCGGGGCAGCCGAAACCAGCGGCTCATCGACGTGGCCGCCAGCCTGGTCCAGGGAAAGGCCGTCCTCTGGCAGGAGGAGGACCCCCTGGCCAAATTCACCGTCCCCGAATCCTGAGCGCCGGGGGAAAGGAGTCTGTGTATGACCATCGAAGAGATGAAAGACTATTTCAGCCACCGGGAGCTGGGGCTTCAGGAGGCGGCGGGGGAGTATGCGATCCTGGTCCCCCTGGTCCAGTGGGAGGGGCAGCGCTGCCTGCTCTTTGAGACGCGGGCCGATACGCTGGTGGGCCACCAGCCCGGCGAGGTCTGCTTCCCCGGCGGCCGAAGAGAACACGGGGAGACCCCCAGGGAGACCGCCCTGCGGGAGACCTGGGAGGAGATCGGCATCCCCCCGGAGGAGATCCGGGTGCTGGCCCCGCTGGACCTAATGCAGGACATCAGCGACCGGGTGGTCTATCCCTTCCTGGCCGAGATCAGCGCCGCCGGCGCGGCGCGGCTCAAGGCCAGCGCAGCGGAGGTCAAAAACGTGTTCTTCGTCCCGGTGGACTATCTGCTGAACTACAAGGAAGAGGTCTACCGTTACGTGGTCTCAGCAAAAGTAGACGATGATTTTCCCTATGAGCGCATCGGCTTTCCCAAGACCTACCCCTGGCGAAAGGGCTATATGAACGTGCCCATCTACGAGTATCAGGGGCATTTTATCTGGGGCATGACCGGGCGCATGGTCCGCTGGTTCTTGCAGCAGCTGCGCCAGATGGAGCAGCAGGAGGGAAAGGCGTGACGTCGGTAGAATATCTGGGGAAGTACCAGCTCACCCAGTCCGATGCCTGCTTCAAGCTGGGGCGGGACAGCGTGCTGCTGGCGGGTTTCTGCACCCTGCGGCCCAAATGGACTGTGTGCGACCTGGGGTGCGGCGTGGGGTCCCTGCTTTTGCTGACGGCCCAGCGGGAAGAAAATTTAACGCGGGTGGGCATCGAGCTGGACCCCACGGCAGCGGCGCTGGCCCGGAAGAATCTGGCGGACAATACCCTCTCCGGGACGATCCTGACCGGGGACCTGCGGGACAAAAGCCTGCTCCGGGGCGACCAGTTTCACCTGGTCCTGTCCAACCCGCCCTATTTCCGAGCGGGGTCCGGAAGATCCGGCGGGCAGGCGCGAATGGATGACACCTGTTCCGTGGAGGACCTCTGCCGGACGGCGGGGCGCTTGACCCGCACAGGCGGGCGGTTTGCGCTGGTCTATCGCCCGGAGCGGCTGGCGGAGAGCCGCCGCCGTTTCCCGGGCGTGGCCCGCTTTGCGGATTATCGGGAATTGCTGGCTTCCGGGGGGGCGCAGGCCGCGGTGGTGGCGGTGCCCCATCCCCTGCATGGGGAAATTGCCTCCGCAGCCCTGGGAGCGGGGCTGCATACCCTGGTGGAAAAGCCCATGGAGGTCAGCGTTACCAAGGCACGCCGGCTGGCGGAAGACGCACGGAAAAGCGGCAAGGTATTTGCCATCATGCTCAACCAGCGCACCAACCCCCTGTTCCGCAAGGCCCGGGAGATTGTCCAGGGGGGCGAGCTGGGGGAAATGAAGCGTACCGTGTGGATCATCACCAACTGGTACCGTACCCAGCATTATTATGATTCCGGCTCCTGGCGGGCCACCTGGGCAGGGGAGGGCGGCGGCGTGCTGCTGAACCAGGCGCCCCACAACCTGGACCTGTGGCAGTGGATCTGCGGCATGCCGGTTTCGGTGACCGCTCAGTGCGAAGTGGCCAAGTATCACCATATCGAGGTGGAGGACGAGGCAACCCTCTTTACCCGCTACGCCAACGGCGCCACGGGATTGTTCATCACCAGCACGGGGGAATTTCCCGGTACCAACCGCCTGGAGATTTCCGGCGAGCTTGGCAAGCTGGTGCTGGAGGAGGGCAAACTCAAGTGGTGGAAACTGCGCCACAATGAGCGGGAGGTACGCTTTGGCTCCCAGCTGGACTTTGCCAAGATTGACATGGATTATACGGAGATTGTCCCGGAGGAAAAGGAAACCGCCCACGCGGGCATCCTGCAAAATTTTGCCAACGCCATTTTGGAGGGGGAGCCGCTGCTGTCCCCGGGAGAGGACGGCATCAACGAGCTGACCCTGTCCAACGCGGCCTATCTGTCCCAGTGGCAGGGAAACGTACCGGTGACCTTGCCCTTGGATGGGGCGGCTTTCGACCGTCTGCTGGCGCAGCGGGCTGCCACCTCCACCTATCACGATGCGGCACAGGCCGGGGAGGACGCCAGCGGCCAGTACAGCCAGCGGTGGCAAGTCAACTGGTAACCGTGCCGGACCAAGGCATGGACCGCGCAAGCGGCCAGGTAAACAACCGGGGCGCCCTGTGGGGAGACGCCGGCGCCTGGCCGGGCGCTGCCGTTCATTCGCTTTTTCATGGATGCGGACAATATTTCCCTGTTGACTGCCCTGCATGGATGTGATATGATACCGGCGTCAATTGCATAGAAGCATGCGAGTACTTGTCATCGGATGAGTATTCCGTAAGGTGCTGAAACGCTTTCCGTAGATCGTAGAAGGAAGGCGTTTGAGCACCTTTTTTTGACTCACGGATCATGAGAAAGGGGAGGTGGCCATGGGCACCATGGGAAAAGCGTTTATCCGGTATGTATCGTTCAGTATCCTGGGCATGCTGGGATCGGCGGGAACCATCCTGGCGGATACCATGTTTGTATCCAACAAGCTGGGGACAGAAGGACTGGCGGCTTTGAATATTTCCATTTCGGTCTTTGGACTGGTCAATGGTGTGGGCATGCTGTTTGGCGTGGGCGGCGCCACACGCTATGCGGTGCTGAAGGCGCAGGGACAGGAGGAGCATGCCCATCAAACGTTTATGCAGGCGCTGTGGGCGGAGCTGGCGTTCGGGATCGTTTTTGTTCTGACGGGGCTTTGGGGAGCCACCTATTTGGCGCAGGCGCTGGGTGCCGGGCCGGAGCTCCTTGACCAGTGCGCCGTTTACCTGAAAACCATCCTGTGCTTTGCTCCGTTTTTCCTGCTGAATCATCTGTTGATGGCGTTCCTGCGCAACGACGGCAAGCCAAGGCAAAGCATGCTCATGATGCTTTGCGGCAGTGGGGCCAACGTGGTCCTGGACTATCTGCTGATCTTTCCATGGAATATGGGGTTGTTTGGCGCGGCGCTGGCCACGGGCCTGTCGCCGGTGATCAGCCTGTGCGTTGCCGCCGTTTTCCTGCGGCGGGGGAAACAGGGATTCCACCTTGCCCGCCCAACATGGGCGCCGGGAAAACTCCGCTTGCTGATGGGACCAGGGCTGTCGGCCTTCATCAATGAATTGTCCAGCGGACTGGTACTGGCGGTGCTGAACTGGCTGATGCTGAAGGTGGCCGGGAATACCGGGGTTGCCGCTTATGGGATTGTGGCAAACCTGGCACTGATGGTGCTGGCTGTTTTCTCCGGCATATCCCTGGGCATTCAGCCGCTCATTAGCCGGGCTTACGGGAGCGGCAGGCATGGGGAGGCCGCACGCCTGTATCAAATGGGACAAGGGCTGGTGCTGCTCACAGGGGCAGGCGTTTGGATTGCCGCGTGCGCTGCGGCGCCCACGCTGGTGAGCTGGTTCAACGGCACAAAGGATGCTTTGCTGCAAACCCTGGCCGAAGAGGGCATGCGCATTTACTTCACAGGCTTCCTGTTTGTGGGGTGCAACTACATGACGGTGGCTTTCCTCAGCGCCACGGAGGGCGTTCGCAGTGCGCTGCATCTATCGGTTTTTCGCGGGTGTGTGGGCATCATCGCAACGGCAACGGCGTTTACCATATGCTTTGGCAGGGTGGGGCTGTGGGCGGCCTTTCCCGCGGTGGAGCTTGCGGCCTTGCTTTTCTGGACGGCGCACCGCAGACCCTGGCGTGTGCAGGGAACCCTGCGGGCGGGTATGACGATGGTGACGGAGGGTTAACCCTGGAATTGGGGCGTAAGCATCCCTTTTCTGGGTGCAGCTTGTGCAATTCCCCCTTGCGAAACATGGCGGAATGTGGCACAATAGGAGAGGTACGACAACAAGGGGGTAAAGTCATGGCGGAAACGCAGAAAATTGTGATTCTGGACTTTGGCGGCCAGTATACGCAATTGATTGCCCGGCGGGTTCGGGAGTGCAAGGTTTATTCCGAAGTATTGCCCTATCACGCCTCGGTGGAACAGATACGCGCCATCGGGCCCAAGGGGATTATTCTGAGCGGCGGACCGGCCAGTGTGCTGGAAAAGGACGCACCCCGGTGCGATCTGGGCATTTGGGAACTGGGTGTGCCGGTACTGGGCATTTGCTATGGCATGCAGCTGACGGCGCATCTGCTGGGTGGTACCGTGGAGAAAGCAGCCAAGCGGGAATACGGTCGCATCCGTGTGACCATGGACGACCGAGAGAACCTGCTCAAGGGCATGAGTGAATCCTCCAGCAACTGGATGAGCCATACCTACCAGGTGAAGGTTTGCCCGCCTGGCTTCCATGCCATTGCCCATGCGGAAAACTGTCCTGTGGCGGCCATGGCCAACCCGGAAAAACATTTTTATGGCGTGCAATTCCATCCCGAGGTAACCCATTCCGAGGAAGGCAAGGTGCTGCTGCATACCTTCCTGCGGGATATTTGTGGCTGCGCCGGCGACTGGACCATGGAGGCTTATGCGCAAACCGCGGTGCGGAACATTCGGGAAGCCGTGGGAGAAACGGGCACGGTGCTGCTGGCGTTGTCCGGCGGTGTGGACTCTTCGGTGGCCGCGGCGCTGATCTACAAGGCCATTGGAGACCGGCTCACCTGCGTATATGTGGATCACGGCTTCATGCGCAAGGGAGAGAGCGAACAGGTTGCGGAGGTGTTCAGCAAAACCTTCCCGGTGCGCTTCATTCCCGTGGATGCTTCTGAGGAATTCTATGCGGATCTGCAGGATGTTTCCGATCCCGAGCAGAAGCGCAAGATCATCGGCCGGGACTTCATTCGTGTATTCAAGCGCGAGGCGGAGAAGCTGGGCAAGCTGGACTATTTTGCCCAGGGAACCATTTATCCTGACGTGATTGAGAGCGGCCAAGCCACCGGCGCGGCGGTCATCAAGAGTCATCACAACGTAGGTGGCCTGCCCAAGGAGCTGGGCTTTACCGAGCTCATCGAGCCGCTTCGCATGCTTTTCAAGGATGAGGTACGCGCCCTTGGGGAAACCCTGGGCCTGCCCCACGACCTGGTATGGCGCCAACCTTTCCCGGGCCCGGGATTGGCCATTCGCGTGATTGGTGCGGTGAACCGTGAAAAGGTGGAGATTGTCCGCGCATCCGACGCCATCCTGCGCGAAGAAATCAAGAACGCCGGCCTGGATGCGGACATTCACCAGTATTTTACCGTGCTTACCGGTGTGCGTAGCGTAGGTGTCATGGGCGACGAGCGTACCTATGACTATACGGTTGCCCTGCGTGCTGTGACCACTGACGATTTTATGACCGCCGACTGGGCGCGCATTCCCTATGATGTTGTGCGGGTAATTTCCGCCCGCATTGTCAACGAGGTGCCCCACGTCAATCGTGTGGTTCTGGACGTCACCACCAAGCCCCCGGCGAGCATCGAGTGGGAATGACGCTCGAAACGGCGAAAACCCGCATGAATACAGGCTTTTTTGCCCGTCCATACTGCTCTTGATACTGGATTGATACTATTTGTGTCCGCCCGGTATTCTCAAGAGAAAAATCCCAAAAGGACAAGCAAAACCGCCCTGCTGAACGACAAATTCAGCAGGGCGGTTTTTTTGCTTGTCTTATTTATTTTTCCGCCAAGGGATATAATATTCGCTTTCCAGGCCATCGTCGCAGGTATGGGGCCAGTTGAGTTTCCATTCAAAATACTCTTCCCTGGTGATCTCCCCGGCGTGTAACTCCTGCTGACGAAAAAGCCATTCCCGCATGAACTCGTCCACAAGGCCATACTGGAAGTACATACCCACGGGAGGGTGTGCGGGCCAGTCATCGCTATCATTGTACCGTACAGCGGTATCATCAGCGGCCCCTGCTCTGCCCGGATTGCGGACAAGTTGGAACAGGCGGATAGCGCCAGGGCTGTCCTCGTCCAGCCAGAAGAATGTCCGCATGAAGTCCTCGGCAGAGCCGGGGGCGATGGTGTAGAAGTTCTGGCGGTCTACCCGCAGCGCCTCGGCCATCTTGTCCAGCAGTTCCCGTTTCGGAACACGGTAATTCGTCTCATACTGGGCGATCCGGTTGTCCGCTCCCTTTTCCTCAAAGCCGATAGCAAGCCCCAATTCCTTTTGTGTCATGCCTCGAAAGGTGCGGATTTTCTTTATCTTGTCTCCGACTGTCATAATATCCCACCGCCTTTGCCAATAGTATAGCGCAAAAAAGCGAAAGATGCAAGATAATCTTTAACAAAAATGCGAAATAAATTCTTGACATTAACACTTATGTTAATGTATAATGAAGATGGTGACATTAACATATTTGCGAAACTAAAATAAGGAGGTGCTGACCATGGAAAAGGAGCTGTTTGTGAGAGCAGAGGAGGTCGCCAGGGAGCTGGGCATTTCCAAGCCCTACGCCTACAAGCTGGTGCGGGAGATGAACGAGGAGCTGAAGAAAAAAGGCTTTCTCACCATTCCCGGACGGGTAAGCAGGCGCTACTTCGAGGAAAAATTCTATGGGCTGCGGGACAGACAATAAGGAGGGAACCACAATGCCGGCATACAAAGACAAGGCAAAGGGCACATGGTATGCGTCCTTTTACTACGAGGACTGGACGGGCAAGAAAGTAAAGAAAATGAAACGGGGCTTTCCCACCAAGCGGGAGGCTCTGGAGTGGGAGCGGACATTCCTGCAACAACAGACCGCCGACCTGGAAATGACCTTTGAAAACTTCGTGGCTGTCTATGTGGCGGACATGAAAGGCCGTATCAAGGAAAACACCTGGGGGACGAAAGAGCATATCCTCTACAAGAAGTTGGTGCCGTACTTCGGCAAGCGGAAGATGTGCGACATTCACTCCAAGGAGGTCATCGCCTGGCAGAATGAAATGCTGGGTTACCGGGACAAGAACGGCAAGCCCTACTCTCCGGTGTACTTAAAAACGCTGCACAATCAGTTGAGCGCCGTGTTCAACCATGCGGTACGGCACTACAATCTAAAGGTCAATCCCGCTGCCCAGGCGGGCAATATGGGAAAGCCAAAGGGACGGGAAATGCTGTTCTGGACAAAGGCGGAGTATCTGAAATTCGCCGAGGCCATGATGGACAAGCCCCTTTCCTATTACGCCTTTGAAATGCTCTACTGGTGCGGCGTCCGGGAGGGGGAGCTGCTGGCCCTCACTCCTGGCGACTTCGACTTTGAGAAACAGACCGTCACCATCTCCAAGTCCTACCAGCGGATTAAGGGCAAGGATGTGATTACCGACCCCAAGACCCCTAAGAGCAACCGGGTCATTCAAATGCCCGCTTTCCTCTGTGAAGAAATGCGAGACTATATCAAGAGCCTGTATGGGGTGAAGCCCACCGACCGCATTTTCACGGTGACAAAATCCTACCTCCACCGGGAGATGGACAGGGGTGCGAAAGAGGCCGGGGTAAAGCGGATCAGAATACACGACCTGAGGCACTCCCACATTTCGCTGCTCATTGACATGGGCTTTACGGCCCTGGCAATCGCTGACCGGGTGGGACATGAAAGCATTGATATTACCTACCGCTACGCCCACCTGTTCCCCACCCGGCAGGCGGAGATGGCGGACAAACTGGACATGGAGCGAAAGGGGGCCTAAATCATGTCAGTGAAAAATCTTGACCGACACAACCGCTGGAGAAACAAAACTGTGGCTTTCCGGGTGTCCCCGGATGAGGACAGGGAAATTGAAACCGCTGTGCGGCTCTCCGGCCTTACCAAACAGGACTACATCACCCGACGGCTGCTGTGCCGGGATGTGGTGGTACAGGGCAACCCCAGGGTGTATAAGGCCCTGCGGAACGAGCTGGCCGCCGTTCTGGAAGAACTGGAGCGTATCGAGGCCGGGAATGGCGTGGATGGGGAGTTGCTGGACACCATCCGGCTGATCGCCGCCATCATGGACGGCATGAGGGAGGATTGATAGATGGATAGATTGCAAGAGAAAACGACTGCCCCATATCCGCCTGTTGGCGCAGACGGGGGACAGTCGCTCTCACAAAAACCTAACCAAAGTATAGCAGAGGGCGTGACAGAACACAAGCCCCCGGAAAGAGATTTGGAGGAAATCCTGCGGCAGATAAGCCGGGTCAATGACCCGGCCTATCTGCCTACCGTGTCTATGAATGACCTCTACGAACAGGTGTACCCCGGCAGACCTCCTGTGGTAGACGGTCTGCTCTATGCGGGGACATATCTCTTTGTGGGCGCTCCCAAGGTGGGCAAGTCCTTTCTCATGGCCCAGCTTGCCTATCATGTGAGTATGGGCCTTTCCCTGTGGGGGTATGAGGTGCGCCAGGGGACAGTCCTCTATCTGGCCCTGGAGGACAACCACCGTCGCTTACAGGAGCGGTTGTACCGGATGTTTGGAGTAGAGAGTACCGGAAACCTGTTCTTTGCCATCGGAGCTAAGCAGCTCGGCGGTGGCCTGGAGGAGCAGCTAAAGGGCTTTGTCCGGGAACACACGGACACCCGGCTTATTATCATCGACACCCTGCAAAAAATCCGGGAGGCCGGGGCAGAGAAGTACAGCTATGCCAACGACTATGAGGTAATCACCAAACTGAAACGGTTTGCCGATATAAGCGGGGTTTGCCTCCTGGTTGTACATCACACCCGCAAGCAGCAGGCCGATGATAAGTTTGATATGATCTCCGGCACCAACGGCTTATTGGGTGCGGCAGACGGGGCCTTTCTGCTCCAAAAGGAGCGGCGGGCAGACAACGCCGCCACCCTGGACATTTCTGGGCGGGATCAGCAAGACCAGCGCCTCTACCTCAAGCGGGACGAGGAACGGCTTGTGTGGGAGCTGGAGCGGCGGGAAACGGAGCTGCGGCAGGAGCCGCCTGACCCGGTGTTGGAGGCTGTTGCCGCCCTGGTAACGGCGGAACGGCCAGAGTGGAGAGGGACGGCCACGGAACTTGTCGCCGCCCTGGGGCTGGATATGAAACCCAATGCCCTGGCTATGCGGCTGAATGTCCGGGCGTGGCGGCTGTCCTATGAGTACCACATCCACTATGAAAGCGCCCGAACCCATGCCGGGCGGAGTATCAAGCTCACGTTGGAGGAACCCCAGGCGTGACGACCGTGACAGCTGTGACAGCTTTTCGGAGTGCGGAGGCGGTGTGTAAAACATCGTCACGGTCGTCACGGCTGTCACGGGGAGCGGGGGCGAAAGTCAAGGGGGGCATACCTGCGGGTGGAGATTGCCGCAAGTCAATACAACCCGTACCCCTTGACTTTCGGCCCACGGAAAACACTTGCCGGGCGGTGGAAAGGCCCCTGGCCTTTCCACCCTGCCCAACGGCGAGTGACAAAGTTTAGGCGGGGTGCA